>Ga0364900_10238_pt1 | contig 21522 bp, 8 predicted proteins | sample ExccelJu500002D3_FD_206974 | JGI IMG/M metagenome (GOLD analysis project Ga0364900, IMG submission 206974) | Enriched cells from Trout Bog Lake Hypolimnion, Wisconsin, USA - BchlTB.July09.5000.02.D3 | ecosystem: Environmental > Aquatic > Freshwater > Lake > Hypolimnion/Profundal zone | place: USA...
CAAACTTTTGATTTAATTTTTTTTCTTGGACATTTTTTTATATCTTCGTTTAACATTTAATAAAATTATTATGGTTTATAAAACTGCTGATTATCTCGATTTTGATAAAACACTTAATAAATGTGTTAAATTAATTCAGTCTGATAAACGATATAGAATTGCATTTCTAATTGTGGTCGGCATTAATAGTGGATTACGCATCAGTGATATTCTTAAACTAAAACATGGTGACTTAAAGAAAGAATATCTTGAATTAAATGAAAAGAAAACAAAAAAAAGACGAAGGATTACAATAAATAATCATATAATCACCGCTTATCAGCAATTCTGTAAGCGTTTACAGGATGATAAAATAAAATTTAATGACGATGATTTTATTTTTATATCCCAAAAAGGTAGTGTTTTCAGTGTTCGGCATGTAAATCGTGAATTAAAGTTGTTATTGGCTGAAAAAAAGTCTGGGCTTCACATCTCAACACATACAATGAGGAAAACGTTTGGCAGAAAAGTATTTGAAAATAATAATGAAAATGAAAAATCGCTGATTTATTTATCAGATATTTTTAATCATTCAAGTGTAGCTATTACAAGAAGATATTTAGGAATACCAGGAAGAAATAAAAGATATTTATCTTAATTTATAATCTAATTAGAGAATTAAATCTAATTTATTTATTTAAAAGTATCAATTTTTACTTACTTTAATCAATTCAAATACAATGACATATAATAAAAGATAAAAATAAATCAAACTTTTTTATTTATTAATACTATAAATAAATATTCTCTATAGGGATAACCCTACAAAAATTAAAAAATAAATTTATGAGTAATCAAATTTTAATTTCAATGCCAATTGACGAATTTTGGAAAAAAATTCAAGAACTATTACAACAAGTAGTTAAATCAAATCAACCTATTGTTGAGCAAAAAGATGGAACAAATTTCTTAACAAGAAACGAAACAGCGAAGATGTTAAGAATATCACTTCCAACATTAGCAGAATATACAAATAATGGAATTATTCCTGGGTATAGAATTGGTGCTGGTGTTCGTTATAAACAAAGTGAAGTGGAAAATTCTGTTCAGCTTATCAAAAGTATCAAATACCAAAAAGGGTTGAGATGATAATCAAAAATTCGGTAGGTGGCTTAAACCTCTTTGAAATCAATTCAGAGAGGTTTTTTTATTTTCAACTGACACCCCAACTGACACACGCTAAAAACAAAACCCTTGGAAGTGTTTATTTTCTAAGGGTTTCGTGTAAATAAGTGTGCCCAGAACAAGACTCGAACTTGCACACCCTTACGGGCACTACCCCCTCAAAGTAGCGTGTCTACCAATTTCACCATCTGGGCTAAATTTTATTTAAAAATTAAAAGAACTTTATTGAAGGATTGCAAAGATAATAAAATAGATTTTTTCTGCAACAATTTTATTAGCTTGTGTAGAATATATTATTCCCCGGAAATTTTTTATGATAATTATCTCGCAGAAACCAAGGCTAACTCTTCTTCCTCATCAACTTGTACTTTCAATTCATTTTCGATAACATCAAGTTCCACCCGAAGGTTGTCAATAATAAAGTTTTGGCGATCTGGCGTATTCTTGCCCATGTAGAAAGAAAGTAATTCATTAATTGAAGAATCTTTAGTCATGATGATAGGATCAAGCCGGATATTTTTTCCGATAAAATGTTTAAATTCATCAGGAGAAATTTCACCGAGTCCTTTGAATCTTGTAATTTCGGGCTTTCCATTGAGCTTAAAAATTGCTTGTTGTTTTTCTTCAGGAGAATAACAATAGATAGTTTCTTTTTTATTTCTGACCCTGAATAAAGGTGTTTGCAAAATATATAAATGGCCTGCTTTAATAATATCCGGATAAAATTGCAAAAAGAAAGTCAGCAGCAATAACCTGATGTGCATGCCGTCAACATCGGCATCTGTGGCAACTACAATATTGTTATAACGAAGATTCTCCAAACCTTCTTCAATATTTAATGCCGATTGCAGGAGATTAAATTCTTCATTCTCATAAACCACTTTCTTGCTGAGTCCGAAACAATTTAACGGCTTCCCTTTTAAGCTAAATACTGCCTGTGTCTGCACATCTCTTGATTTTGTGATAGAACCGCTTGCAGAATCACCTTCCGTGATGAACAAGGTAGAGTCCAGTCGTCGTTCATTATCTGAATCATAGTGAACTTTGCAATCACGAAGTTTTTTATTACAAAGACTGGTTTTCTTTATGCTGTCCCTGATTACTTTTTTTATACCGGCAATTTCTTTTCTTTCTTTTTCCGATTGTAAAATTTTCTTTAAAAGTTCTTCGGCTGTCTCCTGATTCTTATGAAGAAAATTATCAAGATTTTTTTTAATAAAATCATTAATATAAATACGGACAGTTAGTCCATTTGGTTCAATATATTGTGAGCCCAGCTTAGTTTTGGTCTGTGATTCAAATACAGGTTCCTGAACTTTTATACTGACAGCGGCAGTAATTGAAGAACGTATATCTGATGCTTCAAAATCTTTTTTATAGAATTCGCGTATTGTTTTAACAATTGCTTCACGAAAAGCAGCCTGATGTGTTCCCCCCTGTGTGGTATGCTGACCATTTACGAACGAATAATATTCTTCTCCGTATTTAGTGGCATAATGCGTAAACGCACATTCAAAATCACCTTCTTTTAAATGAATGATAGGATAAAGAGTCGGATCGTCAATATTTTGATTTAGCAAGTCAAGTAAGCCGTTTTGAGAATAATAGCGATTGCCATTGAAAAATATTTTTAGACCTGTATTTAAAAAAACATAGTTCCACAACAATTTTTCGATGTATTCACTGATGTAATGATAATGCCCGAAAATTTCTTCATCAGGAACAAATGTAATGATGGTTCCATCTTCTAAATCGGTCTTTTCTTCACGCGTAACTTTGATTAGGTTTCCTTTTTCGTATTCAACGATTTTTGTTTTACCTTCTCTTATCGCCTGTGCTTTAAAATATGATGCCAGACTGTTAACTGCTTTGGAGCCGACGCCGTTCAGTCCTACAGTTTTTTTAAATACTTCCGAATCATACTTTGCACCGGTATTTATTTTCGAAACGCAATCTTCCAGTTTACCAAGCGGGATGCCTCTGCCATAATCCCTCACGGTCACTTTTTTATCTTTTACAGTAACTTCAATAGTTTTACCATAGTTCATGATAAATTCATCTACTGAATTATCTATGATTTCTTTAATAAGAACATAAATGCCGTCATCATAAGAAGCGCCATCACCAAGCTTGCCAATATACATTCCGGGACGCATCCTGATATGCTCATTCCATTCAAGAGATTTTATACTATCTTCATTGTATGATGGTGTCATTGCAAAAAATTCATTTGGATTTGAGATGTAAAATTACATAAAATTTGCTACCCTCAAATCCGGATCTCTCAGAAATATCAACAATCTTATGAAACTATACTTAAAATAAAAAACCCCGAAATTTCGGGGTTTTTTATTTTAGTAATACTGATCTATTTAAAAAAAATGTTATAATGTAAACCCAAGTCTTAAACAACCGCCTAAACCAATTTGTGGTCCTAAAGCAAAATTTGATCCATTCTTTACATCAGGAGTAGCTGTAGCACCTGCCTGGGTAGTTGAAAATTTTGTTTTTGCTAAAGACGTATAATTTACTAAGGCAAATCCCATTTCTGCACCAAGGTATAAATGTTTTGCAATATAATAATCAAAACCGGCAACTGCACCTAAAGAAATGTTTAACCCGGCATTAGTGCTTGCGGCAGTATAACCTTTGGTCGTCTCTGTATAAACAACCATAGCTGTTCCTCCTGTATTTAACATATCTTTATCAACTGCATCTTTATAAGTTATAACACTAAAATTTAATACTGCTCCTACATAAGGAGATAATCTGTCCGTTCCTTTAAAATGTTTTTCTATTCCGGGTGCGAGACCGATTGTCATATTTGTCGTTTTATCCTTTAATTCCGGTAAAGTAGGAGTCACAGCATTATCCGCTTGTTGAGTAATTTTAGTTGAGTTGTTCATGCCTACATTAAAATTAAGTCTGAATGCTGTATTGTCTGACATGAACATCCTGTATTGAATGCCACCGTCCCTCAATGCAACCGGAGCAACTGCCTGAAATATTGCACCCGGATTGATTTGTAATTCTAATTGATTGTCTCCCTTAACTGGTTTAATGTCCTGTGCATTAGTATTTAAAAATAGAAATGCACCTGCTGCTAAAATAATAATTTTAATTTTTTTCATAATCTTTTAATTTTAGTTTAACAATAAATTAATTTTAATTTAACACAAATATATAAAAAAATTTATCAAACAATATATATAATAATTTTTTTATTAACAAAAAAGATGAACACTCTTTGAGTATTTTCAAAAAAAACAAATAGAAATTGTATTTACCAATGGAAGAAATGAAAAAATATAGCTAAAAAAACTTTTCTCTTTTCATTAAATAAGGAAGCAAAACATTATGAAACCCTTTGTTGATATCGGCTTCAACAAAATCAATACGAAACTGTCCGCATCGAAGCCTGAGTTCCTTTTTAAAATTTTCCATGGATTCGATATATTTTTCTTTGATCTCCAGCGGATTCAGCTTTAGTTGCCTGCCGCTTTCCATGTCAATGAATTTATAAGGACGTCCGTCGTAATCGAAATCCAGTTCTTTTGATTTATCAACAACATGAAAGAGAATTACTTCATGTTTGTTGTGCTTGAGATGTTGTAAGGCGGAAAAAAGGTCTTTTGTGTATTCGGTGTTTTCGAACATATCGCTGAATATCACTACCAGCGAACGCTTGTGGAGGTTTTCTGCAATCTGGTGCAGCGCTTTGGTAGTAGAAGTTTTTTTATACCTATCGTTGGATATAGGCTCCAGCATACCTTCCAGCAATTGATATAAATATTTGTGATGAACCGGTGAAGATTTACAGGGGGTATGAACTTCTATATCATCTGAAAAAAGGCTTAACCCGACAGCATCACGTTGCTTTTTTAAAAGATATATTAAAGCTGCTGCACAATAAATGGAGAAAGTAATTTTATTAGGATTGTCAATCGAAAGATTATTTTTAACCGGAAAATACATGGAAGAAGAATTGTCAATCACAACCTGGCAACGAAGATTGGTTTCTTCTTCAAAACGTTTTACAAAAAGTTTGTCAGTTTTACCATATAGTTTCCAGTCAATATGTTTGATGGATTCACCATTATTATACTGACGATGCTCTGCGAATTCAACAGAAAAACCATGAAAAGGACTTTTATGTAATCCGACAATAAACCCTTCAACGACCTGCCTTGCAATCAATTCAAGGCTTCCGAAAGATTGTAGTTTTTCATTGTTGATCGTGTACGGCATGACTTCACCCCAACATGAGATGGATAATTAAAAGGTTTATAATAATGAATCTATCTTTTGGGTGATAGTAGCTTTATTGGCTGCGCCTATTAATTTATCAACCACCTCTCCATTTTTCAGAAAGAGCATCGTTGGAATATTCATGACTTTATATCTAGAGGTTAGTCCTGCATTATCATCTACGTTCACTTTTCCTATTAATACTTTTCCTTCATATTCGGTTGAAAGTTCGTCTAAAATAGGTCCTACTATTCTGCATGGACCACACCATTCAGCCCAAAAGTCAACCACTGCAATTTTTGATTCGCCTAAAACATGCTGATCGAAAATTTCTTCATTTAATTCTATTGCCATTGATCTTAAAATTTTTAATTTGAAAATTATGGATAAAGGTACAAAAAAAATTAATTTAATTTAAATTGAATGTCTGATGAATTTAAATGTTTAATAAAAACGCTGTTTACATTAAGTCCTCCATTTGCAGGTTTAAGCGTTAATTTACAATTATTATTATCATGGACAACAAATTCAATCTTGCAATTACCATTATTATTTTTAATCTTTGATTTCAGGTGACTTATAAATTCATTATCAATAATGGTTAGCGGGAGAAAGATAGAAATTTTTTTTGAATATTTATCCATCGCTTCCGACAACAGAGAGATACCGGTGATTTTAATTTCAGGAATTATTTTTTCTTTCAGATCTTTGTTCTGCTGATTTTTATTTGAATAGTTCCTGTTCTGTACAATCCCTTTTATCAATAATAATTGTCCGACTTCCTGAATATAATGTTTCCATTTGAGATAGGATTCGGAAAAAAGCATCAAGTTGATTGATCCGGAATAATCTTCAATTGTAAAAGAGCCAAAAAGCGTATCACTCTTGGTGGTTCGCTGAGTGGATGAAGTTACGATTCCTGCAAATTGAATTTCCTGTTTTAAATATTTCAATAAGTTTTCATTCAATTCTTCTATTTTTACATTACAGAAATTGGCAAGCTCAATACGGTAGTCATCAAGCGGATGACCGGAAAGATAAAATCCGGTAACTTCTTTTTCTTTTTTAAGTTGTTCCAATCGAGACCAAGGTTCACAATTAGGAAGATCCAGTTTGGTCATTTCAAACGTTTCAGCTTCCCCGAATAATGAATGTTGATTCATTTTTTTCTTATTCTGAAAATCGTTGGTCTGCTTGATAATTTTTTCAATAAAAGTGGTGTCTTCAGGTTTCTCCTGGTAAAAATATTGTGCACGGTGGCAGCCTTCAAAACTGTCGAGTGCTCCAGCCTGCGCCAAAGCTTCGAGGCATCGCTTATTTACACTGCGTAAATTAACACGACCTATAAATTCAAAAATATTCTGGTATAGACCATTTTCTCTTTCTTTGACTAATTCTTCCACCGCATTTTCCCCAACTCCTTTTACGGCGCCTAATCCGAAACGAATTTCTCCTTTTTTATTGACAGTAAATTTAAAAACACTTTCATTCACATCAGGTCCCAGTACCGATAACTTCTGGCGTTTACATTCTTCAATATAAAAGCTGATATTTTTAATATCTGTCAAATTATTTGTTAGCACGGCCGACATATATTCTGCCGGATAGTGAGCTTTGAGATAAGCAGTTTGGTAAGCAATGACAGAGTAAGCGGCAGAGTGTGAACGATTGAATCCATACTTTGCAAATTCCTGCATGGTTTCAAAAACTTTGGTTGCATTTTCTTTATCTATGCCTTTATCCACAGCTCCCTGGATGAAATCACCCTTTTGTTTTTCCATGACAGCCATGTCTTTTTTTCCCATGGCTCTTCTTAGAATGTCAGCTTTACCAAGTGAAAAGCCTCCCATAATCTGTGCTGTCTGCATGATTTGTTCCTGGTAAACCATTATACCATAAGTTGGTTTAAGAATTTCTTCCAACCACGGATGAGGATATTCGATTTTTTCTTTTCCTTGTTTTCGGTTAATAAACTGTGGAATATAATCCATCGGACCCGGTCGATACAAAGCGTTCATGGCAATCAGGTCTTCAATGCTGGTTGGTTTTAAATCTTTCAGATATACTCTCATTCCTTCCGATTCAAACTGGAAAGTGCCGACTGTTTCACCTTTCTGATATAATTTAAAAGTCAGCTCATCATCTAAAGGAATGGTATCAATGTCAATTTTTATTTTATGTCTGAGATAAATATTATCTAAAGCATCATTGATGATAGTGAGCGTTTTCAGCCCCAGGAAATCCATCTTAAGCATCCCGACTGATTCAACTAATTTCCCTTCATACTGGGTAACCATCAGGTCTGAATCTTTTGCGGTGCTTAAAGGAAGATAGTTCATCAGGTCATCGGGACCTATAATGATGCCGCAGGCGTGAGTGCCTGTGTGGCGTGCAGAACCTTCGAGTATTTCGGCAAATTTCAAAGTTTTCCGGGTAAGTGTATCGCCGCTCTCTTTTTCTGCAGATAATTCTTTTACTTCTTTATACGCTTTTTTAAGCGTAACGCCGGGTCCATCAGGAACCAGTTTAGCTAAACGGTCTGCTTCGGGCAACGGAAGCTTGAGTACTCTCGCTACATCCCTGATCGAAGACTTTGCAGCCATTGTACCAAAAGTAATTATCTGCGCTACCCTGTCTCTGCCGTATTTTTCAATTACATATTTTATTACTTTATCACGACCGTAATCATCAAAATCAATATCAATATCAGGCATTGAAATCCGGTCAGGATTCAGGAATCTTTCAAAAAGTAAAGTATATTTTATCGGGTCAATATTCGTAATCCCTATGCAAAAAGCAACAGCAGAACCGGCTGCAGAACCTCTGCCGGGGCCCACCGATACGTTCATATTCCTCGCCATATTGATCACATCCTGTACGATCAGGAAGTATCCGGGAAATCCCATTTCATTAATTACCGATAATTCAAAATCAAGTCTCTGCCTGATCTCATCTGTCATTTTGGGATAATGCTTTTTAGCTCCTTCAAAAGTTAAATGATGTAAATATTCAGCTTCTGACGAAAAACCTTCTGGAAGCGGGAAGACAGGTAATATGATATTTCGTTTTAAACTGAATGCTTCAATTTTGTCAACGATCTCCTGCGTGTTGGCAATAGCTTCAGGTATATCTATAAACAACTCCATCATCTCTTCCGGTGTTTTCAGGTATTCATGACCGGTATAGGCTAAAGATGTTACATCATTTATATCTTTTCCTGTATTTAAACAAATCAGTATTTTATGCGCTTCGGCATCATCTACATTGATGTAATGCACATCATTCGTGGCAATCAGTTTTACATTATATTTTTTTGAAAATTTAATGAGTTCGGCATTCACTAATTTTTGCTTGTCGATGCCGTGATTCATCAGCTCTAGGTAGAAATCTTCACCAAAAATTTCAAGATATTCTTTCAAAGCATTTTCAGCTTTTTCTAAATTATCTGTATGAATAAATTCAGGGATTTCGCCGCCCAGACAGGCCGATGAGGCTATCAGTCCTTCGCTGTACTTTTTCAGTAATTCTTTATCAATTCTCGGCGTATAATAAAACCCTTCACTAAAGCCCAATGACGAAAGCCTGGAGAGATTTTCATATCCTTTCAGATTTTTCGCCAGCAGGATAAGATGAAATCCGCTGCGGTCGTATTTACCGTCTTTTTTAAAGCGACTTTCCTCAGCAACATAAACCTCGCAGCCGATAATGGGTTTGACGCCTTTTTTATGAGCTTCATTCACAAATTTGAGTACGCCGTACATGTTGCCGTGGTCTGTAATTGCCAACGCTTTCATGCCATATTCTATCACTTTTTCAAATAAAGAATCAATAGCAGCTGCTCCATCCAGAATAGAATATTGCGTATGAACGTGTAAATGGGTAAAATCAGGCATAATTTTAGGTACTTTCCCGTAATGATAATGGGAACTGTAAAATTATCTAAAAAAATAAAAATATTCCGGTTTGTTGATAAAAATGTTTTACAAAAAAAACAAAAAGCCCTTCTCTATTGAAGAGAAAGGCTTTTTAAAAAATCCAACTTCTAATTTCTAACCTCTAATTTCTAACTTCTAATCTCCATTTTATTTGGTAACGCACACTTTCCTGGTCAACGTTTGATTGCTGGTGATCACTTTTACAAAATAAATCGCCTGCGATTCATTAGTTTCTGTCATATCAATCCTCGTTATTGCATTAGGTTCCATGTATTGGTTTACAATTAACCTGCCCAACATATCATAGATCAGGATAGTACCTTTTTCTGTTGATGAAGAATTATTCTGTATGACGATCTGGTTATGATTGGTATAGATGTTGAGGTTATTCGCATAATTCTTATCATTGACTGACGTGGGCACAGGACCAAAATGAACCAGGAACCTGCCGTCATTCGTTGCTGTATCTGAAGTAAAGATATAGCTTGAACTATTCAGGTCTGTCAGTTTTTTAGTCTTCAGGTCTTCCAGTGTGATGGCGACAGCAGGATTAATATTTACATTTCCTGCTGTAATCGTATAAGTGCCGGACACTCCAACAGCAAAATTAAGCGGGACTGTCACCTGATTCATCAGTGAAGAAGGCAGGTAATTAACAGCAAGCTTAGTGCCTGCGCTATCTAACGTATAGATCTGAGGCGTTTTCGGTGAAGAACTTAATAACTTATATGCGTCATAATTGCCGTCAAATCCTGTAGTTGCATCTTGGGTAAACCCGATCACACTTTGATCGCTGTATCCGTTTCCGGAAACGTACAAGTTCAGGATATTCGCCGCCGGCGGATTGGTATTTTCTTCACCTTTAAAGAAAGCCTGATTATATGCCAACCTTACGCCGTTATCCATGCTCCACAAACCGGTTCCATTGGTTGACCTGGTTGTCAGATGAACATAAACTCCCTGCATCGGCGCTATATACCTGCTATTCGCATCACCATTTGTATTTTGTCCTGTGTATGAATTATACGTAATATACTGTGAATTTTGAGAGTCATAGATATAGATGGTTGGTTCCACATTCGATGAGCAATGCCATCCGTTCGTAGTATGAGTGGCGTCACTTGTATTATAACCCCAGTCTATTGCACATGGATAGGGATTTGATACCAGGTTCCAGCCGGTTCCTTTACCCACTGTATAAGTGAGAGGATAAGAAATGGTCCCTGTATTTAGATAGGATATGGGCGATTTAAAATTGGTTAAGCGTTGAGGATCGCCTAACAATGTGGCATTAAATTTTATGGCATAACCTCTTCCTACCTGTAATGGATCAAAGCCGGTAAGCGATGTATAAGCATTGCTTGTTTCTACAAATCGCTGACCATAGAAATCATATAACACAATGGCGCTGGTTTCGCAAGTTGTATTGCCGTAAGCACAGCCCGGTGTATAGAAGGAAGACGGAACTCCCTGGTAATGCCAGTTACCTAATGTATCATACAGTTGAACGTAAACAGTATCCGATCCGCCTGTACCGCTCAGCTGAGAGGTATTATCAGCGATGGAAAGTTGTCCCATATTTTTCGGACCTGTTGTCAGCAAATAAATCTGGTTGGTAACCTGCATCGTTTTACTGCCTCCGTCAATCGTTAAAAGTTTCCCCGCTGCAACATCTACATTGTAGAAGTTTGTCGTTGACGAACCATTATAATGACTATTTCCATTAAATGTTACTTTACCGGTATTATTATTATATGTACCGTTATTAGTCCAGTTGCCCGCCACATTCATATTCGTGGCATGACCCGTCAGAACGCCTGAATTGGTAACATTGTCAAAGCCGGTCGTTGATGAACCGCTGACAGTCGTATTTCCATTGAAAACTACCGTGCCGTTATTGTTGACAAACAAACCGTTATTTATCAGGTTGCCGCCTATGCTTAGGCTGCCTGTCGTACTGGATAAAGTACTGGAGGTATTGATTGTCAGGTTAACACAAGCCACATTAGCGCCGGCAATAATAGTCACATCATTAGCTATTACAATATTGTCACAAGACATAGGGATATCATTATTATCCCATGTAGAAGGAGTATTCCAGTCAGTTGAATGGATACTGGTTACCGTGCCGCCATGAACTGTTATTTCAAGAGTTTGTATAACAGGGATATTGTTTGCATCTGTTACAGTCACTGTATAAGTAGTGCTTGTAGTTGGTATATCGGAATTTACACTGGAGCTTTGTGAAGCACCTCCACTCCATGAATAAGAATAAGGTGCTGTGCCTGCCGAAGCATTCGCTGTAAACGTAATAGATGTTCCATTGCAGATACTGGTTTGGCTGGCTGTGATGGAAACTACTGTTATAGAGTTACATGTTTGTAATATATTGGAAGGGAATTTAACATTGTACAAGATCGTTCCGCCTGCCCAAATCGCATTATCAAATGACAGGTTGGTGTTATTATAACCTATAATACCGCTGTTTGCATTAGATCCATTAGTTTCAAATCTTGCATATTTGCCGGCTGAGGATGGACCTGTTATGGTTCCACCGTTTGTAAAATTACCTTGCGTGATCACTATGGTTCCGCAATTTGCTGTAAATGATCCCGTATTGGAATAATTTCCGCTGACTAAAATAGTACCGTTATTACTAAAATTACTATTATTAGTGAAATTAACGCAAGTAACAGTAACGCCGGCGCTGATGCTGACATTATTATTGATCACCACGTTATCACAAGGCAGGGGAACCATGCCGCTGCTCCATGTAGAGGCTGTATTCCAATCGCCGTTATTGACAGTGGTTTGTGTAACAGCCCCTGTGCCATGTACCGTTACAATTGCCTGTGCGGTATTTGGACAAGTTCCATTCGTACCGGTCACTGAATAAGTGGTTGTAATAGTCGGATTAACTGTTTTTGTTGCGCCGATGCCTAAACTATTGCTCCATGTATAGCCGGTTATACTAGTTCCAAATGCTGTAATGGCAGCTGATGAGCCGTTACAGATGTTGGATGCACCGGAATTACCTGCCGTGATGGTTGGTAACGGATTAACCGTGACAGTCAACGGTGCTGCCGTACATCCTAAACCGTTACTGGTTACTGTCAGCCTATAAGTGGCTGTTGTACTCGGTGAAACAGATGAAGACTGTCCGCTTGGTACAGTGCCTGTTGAAGCAGACCACGCATAAGTCGTCCCTGTCTGGGCAGTTGATATCGTGATGGCTGTCCCATTACATACTGTTTGTGATGTATTGATCGAGATCACAGGTGTCGGGTCAACTATGATAGCCTGAGTTTGTGTAACAGGTATATTGTTGGCATCCGCTACGATGACAGTATAGGTAGTTGAAACAGACGGCGAAACAGTTACGATAGCTGTAAAACCACTAAAAGAACCGGGAGTTGATGCCCATGCATACGTAAATGAAGCAGTCCCGTTGCCCGGCGCCGCCGTTAAAACTGCAGATGTTCCATTACAGATAGTTGTCGTGCTCGGCGTAATGGTTACAGTGGTAAACGGAGTACATGTGGGTAGTATGGTTGATGATTGTTTAACATGCGTTCCCACCGAACCACCGCCAGCGGTTAAATTAGTATTACATGCCAGGTAGCTGCCGTCAGTACATATGTTGCCTGAATTCGATACAGATCCGTTCAATGTTAATACACCGTAAGCTCCGGTCGTTGAAGAGCCTGTGATAGTACCGGTATTTGAGAAACTGCCCGTTGTAATAACCTGAGCGCTGCAAGGGATAAGCAATGACCCTGAATTGGTCAAAGCGCCGCTTTCACGTAATGTCCCGTTATTGGTAAAGGTCATAACTGACGGAATCGTAAAATTATTTGTTACGGCTAATACACCCTGTGAGATATTAAAGTTAGTTTGATTATTCGGGTTAAACGTAGTAGCTGTCAATGTAGATGAACCGTTCTTAACCACACCGGCGCCGCCTAAGGTTAAATTAGTAACAGTTAATGGAGAAGTTATATTAAGCGTTGAATTCGTATTCATTATAAATGTGCCAGGACTTGTAAATGAAGCGGCAACAGTAAATGCTAATGTATTATTTATAGTCACTGCTTGAGTACCGGCAAATTTAAATGTAGTTCCTGATTGATTCATATTTAATCCACCAATTACAACATTATTTGCTGCGCCGCTAAAATCAAATCCATTTGCATTTGGGCTTGTAACATTGAATGTACAGTTAGGCGCATTAATAGTTGCACCTGTGAATGCAGGAACACTACCTCCTGTATAGGATCCTCCTATATAGGTTAAAGAAGAATTTCCGCTATTACACAAAAAACTGTTTGTTATTAAAGTGCCCCAACCACCATTGCCCAATGATAAATTTGTATTATTAGCTAAAGCAAGATAGGGTATTGTTATCTGACAATTACCACTTGCCGTCATGTTCGTATTGGCATTGATAGTACCGTCAATGATCATATAACCTCCGGTGGATGTAAATGTTGCATTATTATAACATGCGATGCCTATCTGGCTACCATATATAGTTAAATTGTAATTTCCCAAAGCTAAATTATTACTACTGCCAATTAAAAAATTATTACAAGCCGCATTCGCTGTCAGCGTAACATTATTATTTAATGTTACATTATCGCATGCACCTGGTATTACACCGCCTGTCCAGGTGGATGTTGAATTCCAGTTACCGGCTTGCGCCTGTGTTATATTGCTACCGCCAGCGTTATAGGTAATGACCACATTGCTTGTATTATTGCACCCTGCATTGGTAACTGTTACCGTATATGTAGTCGTTTGTGTTATATTAACTGTCGGATTTTGCTGTATAGAGCTAAATCCGGAAGGATTCGACGACCAGGAATAACTTGTGTAAGAACCCGATGCTGAAAGTGTAATATTTTTAAATGACGAACATGCATCATATGCAGAAGCCGATGCAGTGGCTGTTGGATTTGCATTGACCGTAACGACTGAAGTTACTGCAGTTGAAGTACATGAATTTTTAGTAACAGTCACCGTGTATGAGCCGGTATAAGCCGTTGCGGTTGCAGCAAAATTCGGATTCTGAATAGCACTTGTATAAGAGTTTGGTCCTGACCATGCGTAACTTGAACTTCCTAATCCTCCGTCATTAGCTGTCAGGCTGATGGTTCCGCCCTGGCAAATGGATGATGCATTCGTATAACCTGCCGATGCGGTTGGCAAGGCATTAACCGTTACAGCCGTGGATGCTGATACTGTACAACCGCTTCCATTGGTAACTGTTACATAATAGGTACCCGTGGCAGCTGTTGTCGCTCCGGTTATAGTAGGATTGTAAGTGCCGCCAGTAAAACCGTTCGGGCCTGTCCATGTATAAGTAGAATAACTGTTAGCGGCAGTCAGGTTCAGATTACTTCCTGCGCAGACAGGTGAATTACTGCCCTGTGAGGCTGTAGGTAAAGAATTAACTGTTATCAGCGGTGTTATGGCTGTTGAAGTACATGAATTTTTAGTAACCGTTACGGTGTATGAGCCAGTATAAGCCGTTGCGGTGGCTGTAAAGCCCGGATTCTGACTGGTGCTTGAATAACTGTCAGGTCCTGACCATGCATAACTTGAACTGCCTAATCCTCCATCATAAGCTGTCAGGCTGATGGATTGTCCCTGGCAAATGGATGATGCATTTGTATAGCCCGCCGTTGCGGTTGGTACAGCTTTGACTGTGACGATAACCTGACCTACTCCTGTATTTCCTACATTATCTGTAACCGTAACGGTATAAGTCGTGTTAGCATTTGGCGAAACCGACGTTACACTCGTGTTATTCGGAGATGTACCGACGCTCCATGCATACGTTGTATAAGGCGGAGTACCTTTGGAAACTGCTGCCGTTAAGGTAACTGAACTGCCATTACAAATTGAGGGTGAAGATGGAGAAATGGCGATCATCGGATTATTACTACAGGTAGCAACTGAATTACAACTTTGTAATACAGCCGAACCAATAGTCCCGCCAGTTATGGTATTACTGAAACATAATCCACTACCATTCACTGCATCACTACCTATAGAACCGTTATTAGAAACTACTCCCCCGGTAACGAATGTAGCCAGACCTATTGATGGACCTGTAATGCTTTTACTGCCTGCATTAGTAAGAATTCCTGTTGTTGTGCCTGGTATAGTGACATTTGCCCCGCAATTCATGACAAAGGTACCGCTATTTAAAAATTGGTTAATGGCAGTTCCGTAATGTGTTATTGTGCCACTATTGGTAAAGGTAGCATTATTTGTAAAAATAAGGTTTGCAATGATTTCACCGCCCAATGCCGTAAATGTTACTGATGAGCCTGAAGTCAAAGTTACACCACTGCCGGTGTTATCATTTTGTAATTTTATCCAAACGCCGTTCCCTGTAATGGTCTGAGCGCCGGTTCCTATAAAATCCGGGATCCCGTGATTTGTAATAAATGCGCCATTATTCACCACATTTCCTTTGAGATACATCAGAGGGCTGTTATTAACTGATGTCCCGGTGTTGATAGTCAGGGTTCCGTTGATATAAAAAGTACCGCCACCCACTACAATGGTTGAACCGTTATTTAATGTCAGATTACCAAGGATTGCATTGGTAGCGGGGTTTATTTGTTGACCGCCAGCGCCTGCCATAGTGATGCTGCCGCCCGCACCTGAAACGTGATTTCCTGTGGCTGTTATAGTTCCTTTAACAGTAATTGTATTTCCGCCGTCTGCAAGAGTGTTGCCGCTGTTGATCGTCAGATAACCGTTAATGGTTTGCGCTGCACTGCATGAGGTTATATTTCCATTATTCAGCACCATATCACCGTAAGTACCTGTTCCAAGAATGGCTTGTGGTACGCTGGCAGCCAATGTAATACTGCCTGAACCGGAATGGGTACCATTATTTGTTACATTTCCTTTTACAGTAAATGTATTGCCATTGTCAGAAAATGTCTTTCCATTATCTATTGAAAAATTACCATTAATAATAAGACTACTACCACTGCTGCCCGGATTGAGCGTTGCATTACCGTTAATTTCCAGACTGCTTAAGGTATAACTTAAATCTCCTGTAAATGATACATTGCCATTGATTTTTAAATTTCCGCCTGTTGCACCGCCATACATATTATTGTTGTAAAAGCTTGTTGAAGCACCTGTCATGACCAATGTTCCACCGCCTGAAGTAGTAAAGTAACCCTGCTGATCTAAATGAACATTCCCGGCAACAGTACAGGTATTGGCGCCTATTACTAACTGATTTCCTCCTCCAATTGTAAGATTACCATTAATATTAATATTATTAGTTACATAAAAAGTTTGATTACTCCAATCAGGTGTAAACACATTATTATAGTATCCTGTACCTGTAATAGTGGTGTTATTATTTAAAGAAACCATACCGCTGCTGCTTCCGCCAATAGTTCCGTTATTGGTGACCGCATAGCCCCCGTTAACAGTAATGTTTTGTCCGTTATCGTAAAACATATACCCTGCATTCACTGTCAGATTTGCCGGAAAGGTTATACTGGTTGCGCTGGAAAGACTTGCATTATTATTGATGATAAGGCTGCCGAAGGTACCGCTTGAATAGGTGATCTTTTGTAAAGCTGTGAAAGATGATCCGCTTAAGATGATAGCGCCGGAACCTGTACTGGTATGAGTCCCGTTCAGCAAATAATTACCATTGACTGTTAACGTATTTCCGCCGTCCTGAAATGTACCGGCTATTGTAAGATTGTTGCTGAGTGCAGGAGCCGTTAATGAAACGGTAGCTCCATTCACAATATTTACATTATCACAGGCGCCGGGAACAATGCCGCCAACCCATGTGGCAGTAGAATTCCAGTTACCGGTTATTGCATTACTTGTAATCGTATTTCCGCTGCTGCCATAGGTAATGACAGTCTGTGCGGTATTACCGCAACCGCTTGCCACATCTGTAACAGATACTATATAAGTGGTAGTTGATGATACACTCACGGTAGGATTCTGTGCTGTAGCGCTGAATCCGGTAGGATTCGATGACCATGAATAACTGTAACCTGATCCGCCTGACGGTGTTGACGATAAAGTAACATTCGATGCACTGCAAACCGAACTGACCGAACTTGCTACACTTACTGTAATTTTGATGACGCCTACACTTACACTGCTGGTAACTTTACAATTATTGGCATCTGAAACAGTTACCGTATAGGTTACATTTACAGTGGGATTAGTTGTGGGATTAGCTGAAGCGGCTGGATTTGCACTGCCTGAAGTGGCTGACCATACGTAACCGTAACCACCGGCGCCACCGCCTGCATTGGCGGAAAGTGTTACCAAGGAGCCGTAGCAAAGTGAAGAGGAGCCTGCTGATGATTGTGCATTGGCGGTAGGCAAAGGATTAATGCTGACCTGATAGGTATTAAATGCGGTCTGTGAACATGCATCCGTAATACTGACCGTATAAGTAGTTTGTTGAGTGATTGCAGTGGGTGTTACGGAATATACAGTGGCGGAGGTACTGCCTGATGTGGAAGTATATCCACCAGAGCTCGCTGTCCAGTAATAAATATAATTCGGCGTACTGCCTGTCACCGTAGCTGTTAAATTCGTGCTGGTACCTGAGCAGACAGCGGCAGTTCCGGTGATGGCAACTGTCGGTGATGGTTTTAATGATACTATATATTGATAAGTGCCGCTATTACCACACGCATCCGATACGCTGACGGTATAGGAAGTGTTTTGAGTAATTGCTGTGGGCACAACTGAATAGGTGGTAGATGATGTGCTGGATGAAGTAGCCGTATATCCTGCAGGATTGGATGACCAGTAATAGGTATAATTTGGTGTGCCGCCGGTAACGGTGGCGGTCAATGTCGGGTTGGTGCTGGAGCAAACCTGGCTTGTGCCCGTTATATTGACTGTCGGCACCGTACCTACAGATACAACCGTGGATCCCGTAGCTGAACAATTGCTGGAATTGGTTACCGTCACATAATAGGTTCCTGCATTAGCAGATTGCGCATTGTTAGTTACATTGACAGTTGCACTTGAGCCGCTGCTGTTAAAACTATTGGGACCTGTCCATACATAAGATGAATATGCACCGGCAGCCGTAACATTTAAAGAATTCCCTGCACAGATTGGTGAATTACTGCCTGCTGATGGAGTAGGAACAGGATTCACAGTTACCGTTGTTGAGTTAGTGGCTGTACATCCGCTGCTGGTAATTGTTACCGTGTAGGTACTGGAAATAGCAGGAATTGGATTACAGGATGCAACTGAACCGCCACATCCGCCTGTACTCCAAGCATAAGTATAACCGCTGCCGCCATTTGCCCATGCTGATAAGATAGTTGAACTACCTGCACAAATAGTGGCAGGCGTTGCCGAAGCGCTGGCTGTCGGTGTTGTATTGACTGTTACTGTAACACTGGCTGAACCTGTGTTTGAAGCATTATCAGTTACTGTAACTGTGTAAACTGTGCTGGTAGAAGGTGTAACAGCCGTAACGCTTGCATTGTTTGGTGAAGTACCTGTACTCCAGGCATAAGTACTATATGTCCCTGATCCACCTGTAGCCAAAGCAGTTAAAGAAACTGTAGCTCCGCTGCAAATGGTTGGTGAAGCTGGTGTAATAGTTACCACAGGTGTAGAACTACAGGTAGCTATTTTATTACAATTGGTACCTACATTAGAACCAACTGTACCTCCGGTTATTGTATTACTGAAACATAATCCACTACCACTCACCGCATCTTTACCGATAGAGCCACTGTTTGAAACTGCTCCTCCAGTAGTGAATGTTGCAATACCTGCAGAAGGACCAGTAATCTTACTAGTAGCGCTATTATTAGCAATTAATCCCGCTACAGTACCAGGTGCACTGACATTTGCCCCGCAAGTCATTGCAAAAGTACTACCAGTAGTATTTTGAATAAGGTTAACACTAGTTCCATAATTCGTTATAGTTCCGCTATTCGTAAATAAACCATTATTTGTAAAGATAAGATTGCCAGGGATTTCCCCTCCTAATGCTGTTTGTGTTATAGAGGACCCTGAAGAGAGAGTCACTCCGCCGCTTGTGTTATTATTTGTAATCTTTATCCAAATACCATTCCCTGAAATAGTCTGTGCACCGGTACCAGTAAAGGTGGGTATTCCATGATCTTTAATAAATGCGCCATTATTCACCACATTTCCATAAATATTGATTGTTGGATTATTATCAACAGATGTACCGCTGTTTATAGTCAGTGTGCCGTTAACAGTATAGGTGCCTCCTCCAACAGTAATGGATGATCCACTATTAAAAGTCAGATTACCATAAATAGCGCCTGTAGCACCTGTTAATGACTGACCTGCCGCTCCTATTAAAGTTAAGCTTCCGCTTCCGCTGGAAACATGTGTTCCATTATTTGTTACAGTGCCTTTCACAGAAATTGTATTTCCGCCATCGGCAAGGGTATTGCTGCTGCTAATGGTCAGCCCGCCGTTAATGTTTTGTGCAGCGCTGAAAGAGGTTGTGCTCCCATTACTTAAAATCAAGTTTCCATACGTTCCTGTTCCAAAAACAGTTTGTGGTCCACTGTTCCCCAATGTAATACTGCCTGTCCCCGAATGTGTTCCGTAATTTGTAACAGTCCCTTTAACAGTTAAAACCTTTGCATTATCAGCTAATGTACTACCACTTAATATAGAAAGATTGTTGTTAACTGAAAGTGAAGCCGGTAAAGTAGCTATTTGCCCGGTATTATTGATAAGGAGATTATAATAAGTCGAACTATACATGGTTTGGCCAGCAGAAGTACTTGTATATTCTACAAGATTAGGAGTATTTGAAGTACAATTTAATCCACTCCCTGCACCTGTAACAGTCCCTCCATTTATTTCCAAAGTTGCATTACTTCCCATGATTGGACCACTATTGGCTGAAGTAAAACCATTAATTACTTTTAAATAACCATTAATGGTTACATCTCTGCCTTGAAATGTACCACTAGCAGTAATATTTGCACCTGATGAAATAAAAAACTCAGAAGAAGTAGCAAAGTTTAAACCTCCAGTTCCAGACATAGTTTTACCAGAACCCGTAAAATAAGTATATCCGTTAGAATTAGTAAGTGTTCCATTGTTTGTAAAATTACCTCCAAATGATTGAGTCCCATTGTTCGAATTGTAGGTGCCGCTTATGATAAAATCACCATTAAAGTTACGTGTTCCGCTACCATTATTAAGTAATGTCGCAGAACTTCCAATACTAGTTGAACCGTTAACTGTAACATTTTGTCCACTAATAGCAAATGTACCAGCAGCCACATTAAGAGCGCCGCTAACAGTTGCTGCTCCGCCTAATGTACCTGTTTGTCCTGATTCGTTTATTGTGAGATTATAATAAGTAGTCGGATATATTGTTTGAGCAGCCGCTGTATTACCATAAGTAACAGTATTTCCAGAAGCAGTAGCATTAAGTGATCCTGTAAAAGTATTTGTGTGATTGTAGAGATTCAATACAGCATTAGCAGCGTTGGTTAAAGTCATACCACTGTTAACTAACAAGGTTGAATTGCTCACAGATGGTGTTCCGATCGTAAAAGTGCCATTGTTAGTAAAATTATTTGCTATGGTAACGTTAACATAATAAGCTCCTGCTGAAGGTACAGAAAAAGAGGCACCACTTGAAATCGAATAAGTTCCTGTAATGGACACATTTGAATTATTCGCAAAGGCAGTAGAAATAGTACCGGAAATTGTTTGTCCCGTTCCAGCTAAAATAACAGTTCCATAATCGGCATTACCAAAATTTCCACTCCCTGAAACACTTCCATATACAGTTAAAGTCCATGCAGCAATACCCACTTTAGCAGTACCGGTTAATGTAATATTATTGCAAGATTGGGCTGCTCCAAGTGTAACCGTTAGACCGGTAGGTATCGTTACATTATCACCCGATCCAGGTCCTCCCGTTGGTGCTGTGGGTGTCCATATTGTTGTTGTACTCCAAGTTCCGGTAGCATTAGCAGAATAAGATGTTGCTTTAACCTGATTGAAAGTTGCAAATGATAATGTTAGTGCGATGAACAGTAAATTAAGTTTTTTCATAATGGTTTGTGTATAATTATTTACAGATTATTTTTTGAGTTTTATTATTAATTTTTTTTTATCTTTAAAGAACATAATG
>Ga0364900_10209_pt2 | contig 21336 bp, 19 predicted proteins | sample ExccelJu500002D3_FD_206974 | JGI IMG/M metagenome (GOLD analysis project Ga0364900, IMG submission 206974) | Enriched cells from Trout Bog Lake Hypolimnion, Wisconsin, USA - BchlTB.July09.5000.02.D3 | ecosystem: Environmental > Aquatic > Freshwater > Lake > Hypolimnion/Profundal zone | place: USA...
GCCCGTCAAACGTTACCGCTGCCGTAAAAGCGTATTTCGCGCTCAAAGTGTGCGGCTATCTACCTGACGATCCGCGCATGGCACGCGCCCGTGAGCGCATCCTGGCGCTTGGCGGAGTGCCGGCCTGCAATACCTTCAGCAAGGTTTATCTCTGCGCGCTCGGGCAATATGATTACGATGCGGTTCCGGCAATTCCGCCTGAGATTGTGCTGTTTCCGAACTGGTTCTGGTTCAATATCTACGAAATCTCGTCGTGGTCGCGCGCAATCCTGATTCCGCTTTCGATTTGCTATGCAAAGAAGCCGTTCAAGAAGATTCCCGACGAGTGGAATATCGATGAGCTGTTTCCGTACGGGCGGCATGGCAGCTCGCTACGATTGGAGTGGGATAAGAAGCTGTTTGGCTGGCGGAACTTCTTCCTCGTGCTGGACCGCCTGTGCCATGCCTTTGAGCGCGTACATGTGCGTCCGCTGCGCTCGGTTGCATTGAAAGTGGCGGAGAAGTGGATGTTGGAGCGCCTGGAACTGAGCGACGGACTGGGAGCGATCTATCCTTCCATCCTCAACTCGATCATTGCCCTGCGATGCCTGGGCTACTCGCTCGACGATCCACAGGTGATTCGCGCTCTGGACGAGTTTGAAAAGCTGGGGATTGAAGAAGGCGATACCTTCCGCATGCAGCCCTGCGTTTCGCCGGTATGGGATACGGCCTACGCCCTGTTCGCGCTGGGTGAAAGCGGTACCGATCCGATGGACCCGCGCATGGTCAAGGCCGCAGAGTGGATGCTCAAGAAGCAGAATCGCCGCAAGGGGGACTGGTCGGTAAAGGTTCCGAACGCCGAGCCGGGCGGCTGGTATTTCGAGCACAATAACGAGTTTTATCCGGACGTGGACGACACGGCGCAGGTGTTGCTGGCGCTAAACCACATTGAAACCAAGGATGCACGGTTCCAAAGCGAGGCCGTGCAGCGCGGAATCAACTGGGAACTGGCCATGCAGTGCAAGAATGGCGGCTGGGCGTCATTCGATAAAGACAATAACCGGATGGTCTTCCAGTACGTCCCCTTTGCCGATCACAACGCCATGCTCGATCCGGCGACAGTCGACATTACGGGTCGCGTGCTGGAGTGCCTGGCGGCGCACGGCTTCAAGCTGACGGATAAGCCCGTACGCAGGGCGATTGAATTTATTCGCAAGGAACAGGAGCCTGACGGCTCTTGGTTCGGGCGCTGGGGCGTCAACTACATCTACGGCACCATGTGCGTGTTGCGCGGCCTGGAGGCCATTGGTTTTGATAATCACGATGCCATGGTTCAACAGGCAGCCGAGTGGTTGCGGATGATGCAAAATTCCGACGGCGGCTGGGGTGAAACCATTGGCTCATACGATGATGCAAACCAGAAAGGGTTAGGTGTCAGCACCAGTTCGCAGACAGCCTGGGCAGTGCTGGGCCTGATGGCGGGCGGGGATTTTCGCTCGGACTCGCTGGCACGTGGCATAGCCTATCTGCTGGACCATCAAGAGGCTGACGGCGGATGGAGCGAAGTGCCCTACACTGGAACTGGATTTCCCCGCGTCTTCTACCTGAAATATCACTCCTATCCGTGGTATTTCCCGCTACTGGCGCTGGCTGAGTACTCCCAGAATCAGGGAGCTTAGTACGCACGGTGCGGAAGAGAGTTTACCGTGAACCCACACAAAGTGGGCTGCCCGCGTTTGTTTTCCACCCAAGATTCTTGAAAGAGACGGATTGTGAGAGCCTTTGTAACCGGAGCAACGGGATTTGTGGGTAGCCACGTGGCTCGCTTGCTGGAAGAGCAGGGAGCCGATCTGCGCCTTCTGGTGAGGGCAGGCAGCCGCAGGGAAAATCTCACCGGATTGCGCGCCGATCTCGTTGTCGGCGACCTGAATGATCCGGCGTCGTTGCGCAAGGGGATGGAAGGCTGCGAGGCGGTCTTCCACGTTGCGGCTGACTATCGCCTTTGGATTCGCGATCCGCAACCGATGTATGCGGCAAATGTGGATGGAACCGTGGCGGTGATCGAGGCGGCTCAAGCTGCGGGCGTGCGTCGCACGGTGTACTGTTCGTCTGTGGCTACGTTGGGATTTGGCTATGACCACAGGTCGGTAAACGAAGATACCCCGGTCGATGAGGCCGATATGATCGGTCACTACAAGCGCTCAAAGTATCTAGCCGAGCGCAAGGCCGTCGAACTTGCGGCCAAGGGCGCCGATGTGGTGATCGTGAATCCCAGTACGCCGATTGGGGAGCAGGACATCAAGCCGACGCCTACCGGGCGCATTGTGCTGGATTTTCTGCTAGGCAACTTCCCCGCGTACATGGAAACCGGAATGAACCTGGTAGATGTCCGCGATGTTGCGCGCGGACACCTTCTGGCTTTCGAAAAGGGGCGGCGCGGTGAGCGCTATATTCTGGGAGGCGAGAACCTGACTCTGAAGCAGATTTTGGACATGCTTGGCGCGCTGACAGGGCTGCCTTCGCCGAAGATGAAGGTTCCACACTCGGTAGCGATGGCCTTTGCAGCCTTCGATCAAACCTTCAACGGATACATTAGGAATCGGGAGCCAAGAGCAACAATCGACGAGGTTCGCATGGGGAAGAAATTCATGTGGGTGGATTCCTCTAAAGCTGAGCGCGAACTGGGATACACGCACGGTCCTGCCCGCGAAGCGTTACGGCGCGCCGCTTGCTGGTTTGTCGAAAAGGGTTACGCGCCATCGTATGAGGCTGTGTGTCCAACGGCATGAGTGGAGACGCGATTGAGTTCGGATTCGTAGCGGCTCTGGAGCGGGAAGTTTCTGGTCTGGTTCATGGCTGGAGTTCGACAAATGAGCGAATCGCCGGTATCGAACGGCGAATCTACCAGAAGCAAAACGCCGCGCTGCTTTGCGCGGGTACCGGTGTTGGCAGGGCGTATGCTGCCGCGAAACTGCTGATTGAGAAACGCTCACCGGAGATGTTAATTTCGATAGGGTTTGCGGGTGCGTGCGTGCCGGAACCGGGGCCCGGTGGAATCGTGGTCCCTGCCACTGTACTGGAGGCAGGCACGGGGAATATGTTCCCCTGCGCTTTCGGGCGTGGGCAGGTGGTCACTTTGGATCGAGTTGCCGGAAGAGCACTGAAGCAGTGCTCGGCGGCACGCTTTGGAGCCGTGGCCGTCGAAATGGAAGCGGCTGGAGTTGCCGCGGCGGCCAGCGAGTGTGGCAGGGAGTTTGCAGCGATTAAGGCGATCTCCGACGGGGCTGACGAGGACCTTGGTTTCCTCGCTGATTTTGTGAGGCCGGAGGGGTTTGCGACCGGGCGTTTCATCGCCCACATCGCGTTTCGGCCGGGGTTGTGGCCAAGCGTGGTGGCCTTGCAGCGAAACAGTAAGCTGGCCTCCATGGCACTGCACCGGGCAGTGGACGAATGCATGGGCGGTCGGCAGGCTTTTATCGCAAAGTATTCGCCCGACACCGCACGAGTGTGACGAAAGAGAGTGTTTGATAGGCATGGCAGTTGTTTCCAATACGACACCCGCTGCAAGGGCCATCGGCTCAATTCCCGACAGGATGCAGGCCGCCGTCTATTACGGGCAGAATGATATCCGTTTGGAGACGGTTCCGGTGCCGCGGATCGGTCCGGGCGAGTTGCTGGTGCGCATCCATACTTGCGGCATTTGCGGAACGGACCTCAAGAAGATCTCTACGGGATCGCATTCCGCACCCCGCATCTTTGGCCATGAGATGGCAGGCGTGGTAGTGGCGCGCGGGGCAGGCGTCACCAGATTTGCCGAGGGAGACCGCGTCATGGCCTTCCACCATATCCCCTGCGGCACCTGTTATTACTGCGAACGCAAGGTGTTCTCGCAGTGCCCGGTGTACAAACGGGTTGGCACAACGGCGGGCTTTGGCGAGGCGTCTGGCGGGGGCTTCTCCGAGTACATCCGGGTGATGGATTGGATCGTCGAAAAGGGAGTGATAGCTATCCCGGATTCGGTAAGTTTCGAGCAGGCTTCCTTCATCGAACCGGTGAATACGGTTTGGAAGGGAATCGAGACATTGGCCGTCCAGCGGGGTGAAACTGTCCTTGTGATAGGCCAGGGGCCCATAGGGCTGATGCTGGGGAAACTGGCCAAACGTGCAGGAGCAAACGTAATTACTTCCGATTTGTTCCCGCAGCGGCTTACAATTGGGGAGCGCTATGGATTGAGCCAGTCGATTGACGCTTCCCGGGTTGATGTTGTTCAGGCCATCCGTGAGAAGACTGGGGGCAGGGGCGCCGACGCGGTGATTCTGGCCGTGGGTGGCAGTTCCCTGATTCGTCCTGCAATCGACGCGGCGCGATTTGGCGGACGAATTCTGTTGTTCGCGCAGACGGTTCGCGGTGAGGTTGTGATCGATCCCGCTTCTGTTTGCGTAGATGAGAAGACATTGCTTGGTTCCTACAGTGCATCGGTGGAACTGAACGAAGAAGTAGCACAATTTGTGTTTAGCGGCGAGATGGACCTCGCGGGGCTGTATAGCCATCGGTTCCCGCTCACGCAATCGCTCGACGCATTGAGATTAGCCGCACATCCGAAGCCGGACACGATGAAGATCGCGATTCAGCCAGTTTTGGAAGGATAGCAAGTGAACGGACATATGACGGCAGCAGTCCTCTACGGCAAAGAGGACCTGAAGATCGAACGGGTGCCAATTCCGGAGTTGGAAAAGGGTGAGGTACTCATTCGCGTCCAGGCTGCGTTGACCTGTGGTACCGACTTGAAGGTCTATCGCCGTGGATACCATGCCAAGATGATCGTTCCACCGGCGCTATTCGGTCATGAATTTGCCGGAGTGATTGAAGAGACTGGACCGTCCGTCAAGAATTTCAAGACGGGGCAGCGTGTGGTTGCGCTCAACTCGGCTCCATGTGGCCAATGCTTCTATTGCAAGAAACACCAGGAAAATCTCTGCGAAGATTTGCTGTTTAACAACGGTGCTTATGCGGAGTTCATTCGCATTCCGCGACGCATTGTTGAAAACAACATGCTGGTGGTGCCCAAGGAAATCAGCTTTGAGACCGCCGCACTGACCGAGCCTCTGGCTTGCGTGCTGCGCGGTTTGCATGAAACCGGCGTGGAGATCGGCGAAACCGTCACTGTGATCGGAGCCGGTCCCATCGGACTGATGTTCATGCAGGTAGCCCACATCATGGGCTGTGACGTGATTGCGGTTGTTAAGCACGATGAGCAGGTTATCTCTGCAAAACATGCCGGAGCAAGTAAGGTTGTGCAGTTTACTAAGGTTGCCAATCCGATCGAAGCGGTGCGAGATCTCACGTCAGAGCGCCGCGGGTCGGATGTTGTGATTGAGGCCGTGGGCCGTCCCGAGGCATGGGAATGGGCGATCGACATGGTTCGCAAGGGCGGTACTGTCAATTTATTTGGCGGTTGCGCCAAAGGCACGCGAGTGCAACTGAATACCGAGCGCTTGCACTACTCGGAGATCACGCTGAAAGCCACCTTCCACCACACACCGGACACGGTGAGACGCGCCTTTGCGCTAATTGCCGAGCGCAAGATCAAAGCTGCTGACTACATCACTGGGGAAGCGCCTCTCTCCAAACTGCAATCCGTGTTGCGGGAGATGCTGTCACGCGGCGGCGAGATTAAGACCGCGATCATTCCTGGACACTGATAAGGGAAAGACGATTGACGTCATTTGTGCCCAGCCCTGGCCCGAACAGCACCGGTTCTTCCGGCGGCGACCAAGATTCCATCGACAAAGAGAAACTGCTGGCTCGCGGATGGGCCAGCCTGCCGCCGGAGTATGCCTTTCCGGTTAGCGCACCGTCGCTGGAAGAAGCGCGCCGCTATTGCATGAGGCTGGCGACCTCACATTACGAGAACTTCTCGGTTGCGACGTGGTTTTTGCCGAAGCATCTGCACCAGCATTTCTTCAACATTTATGCCTATTGCCGCATCTCGGACGATCTTGGCGACGAGACCGGAGACACCCAGGTCTCGCTCGCACTGCTTGATCGCTGGGAGCAGGAACTGAGCGTCACATACAGCGCGATTGAAGGCGCAGGCGGCACGAGCGCAATCCGGCATCCGGTCTTTGTCGCGCTGGCGGATACGATTCAAAGCTTTGCGATTCCCCGACACGAGTTCAGCGACCTCTTGGTTGCGTTCCGACAAGATCAGACAGTTACGCGCTATGAAACTTTTGACGACCTGCTGGGCTATTGCAAGAACTCGGCGAATCCGGTCGGCCACCTTGTACTCTATCTTTGCGGGTACAAGGATGATGAGCGCCAGCAACTTTCTGACTACACCTGCACCGCTCTGCAACTTGCGAATTTCTGGCAGGACGTTTCCGTGGACTGGAAGAAGGGACGAATCTATCTTCCGCTTGAAGACCTGCGCCGATACGGCGTCAGCGAAGATCAGCTTGCCGAGGGACGGTTCAACAGCCAGTTTCGCGAGTTAATGCGCTTTGAAGTGGAGCGCGCGCGCCAATGGTTTGATCGCGGACTTCCGCTGGTGAAGATGGTAAACCGCTCGCTTGCCCTGGATCTCGAATTGTTCAGCCGGGGAGGTCTGGCGATACTGCAGGCAATCGAGGAACAAGACTACGACGTACTTACGCGAAGACCGAGCCTGAGCAAGCTGCGAAAGGTCGAGTTGGCCTTCCGTGCGTTAGCCGGAAGGATCGCCCTGGGAAGGGTTGGATGAGCGCCGTCATGGAACACTCCGAACTCCAACTGACCACGGCCTATAGCGTGTGCAGACATATTGCGCGTTCTTCGGCAAAGAACTTCTATTACGGATTCATGCTGCTGCCTGCGCGAAAGCGCAATGCGCTGAGCGCCGTCTATGCCTTCATGCGTCACGCAGACGACCTGAGCGACGACCCTGGAATGGCCCCGAGCGAACGGCGATTGAAGCTTGCCGAGTTCATCGATACCTATCATCGCTCGCTGGAAACCGGACGCACTGACGATCCGGTCTTCCTTGCACTCCGCGATTCGCAGCGGCGCTATCAAATTCCAGTCAAGCTGCTTGATCAACTGGTTGCGGGAACCGGGATGGACGTATGCGAAGGCGCTGAGCAAAGCAACGCCCCACAGGTGGTCTATCGCAGCTTCGACGATCTGTACAAGTACTGCTATCACGTCGCATCCGTCGTTGGCCTCGTCTGCATCCGCATCTTTGGCTATCGCGACCCCATTGCCGAGGAGTACGCCGAGCATCTTGGCATTGCCTTCCAACTCACCAACATTCTGCGCGACGTAAAAGAAGACGCCGCCATGGGCCGTGTTTACCTTCCACAGGAAGACCTTGAGCGCTTCCACATAACTCCTGATGAGTTAGGCTCTGGCATACCGCTCGAAAAGATTCGTCCGCTGCTGGCGTTTGAGGCTGCACGCGCACGCTTGTTCTATCTTGCAGCCGACCACCTGGTTCCTCTGATTGACGAGGACAGCCAACCCGCGCTCTGGGCCATGGTTGAGATTTATCGCGGCATCCTCGACCGGATTGAACTCAAGCAGTTTGACGTGTATTCCGAGCGCGTGCGCCTTTCGCTTGGCGACAAACTCAAAGTCCTCGCCAGAGGATTCTGGAAGAGACTGCTGTGAATGGTGAAGGCGAACCGGAAACCAGGCGTCCCAGCGTAGGCATAGTTGGCGGCGGGCTCGCCGGAATCTCAGCGGCATGCGCGCTGGCCGATGCCGGATACAAGGTTACGCTATTTGAGCGGAGAGCCTTCCTCGGCGGACGCGCGTCCTCCTACGATCATCCTGGTACGGGCGAGGTGGTGGATAACTGCCAGCACGTTCTGCTGGGTTGCTGCACGAACCTGCGGAATTTGTATCACCGTCTCGGCGTCGAGGACAAAGTGCGCTGGTACAAGCGCATCACGTTTATCGAGCCGGGCGGGCGTTCCAGTTCTATCGAAGCATCGTCGCTGCCTGCTCCCTTTCACTCCGCAATTTCATTTATGCAGTACAGCCTGCTCTCAATTGGTGACAAGCTTGGCATCGCGCGTGCCATGTTGGCTTTGCTCCGAGGAGTGCCCAACGACAGCAGCGACGATTTCATGAGCTGGCTGCACCGCAAGGGACAGACGCAGGCGGCGATTGACCGCTTCTGGGCGCCGGTACTCATAAGTAGCTTGAATGAGGAGCTGGACAAATCATCGGTGAAATACGCTGCAATGGTTTTTCGGGATGCCTTCCTGAAATCCGCCGAGGCCGGAATGATGGGCGTGCCGACGGCTCCGCTTTCCGAGATTTACGGTGTGGCAGCAGAGTATATTCGAGCGCGCGGTGGCGAGGTTATGCTGCGCAGTGGAGTGGACTCGGTTCGTTGCGGCGATAGCGAGGTGAGCGTGCGTTCGAATGAACGCGATTACACCTTTGACTACGCCATCAGCGCAATTCCATTTCACACCCTGGGGCGCATTCTGCCGCAAGGTATGGAGAGCGATGAGTTGCAGCAGAAGGTGAACCATCTTCGCACGGTTCCGATAACGGGTATCCATCTCTGGTTTGATCGCGAGATCACGCCTCTCGAACATGCCGCGCTGCTCGACCGGAACATCCAATGGATGTTTCAGAAATCTAAGATTCTCACGCGGCCCGTGTCGCACGCTGCCGGCGAAGGCAGTTACTTAGAACTGGTGGTGAGTTCTTCGAAGAGCCTATTGGAAATGGGTCGCGCTGAAATCATCGAACTTGCGCTGAAAGAATTAGCAGAGTTTTTCCCGGCCGCGCGCGATGCGCAATTGTTGAAAGCCACGGTAATTAAGGAAGTCCACGCAACCTTTTCGCCAGCGCCGCTTAGCGACCAGTTCCGATTAGCACCCTCGAGCCCCTGGCCCCGGCTGTTTCTCAGCGGTGACTGGACCGCGACGGGTTGGCCTTCCACCATGGAAGGCGCGGTGCGTGCGGGATATCTCACGGCGGAGGCTCTTTCCAAAGCCGCCGGAGATGCAACGCGATTTATCGTTCCTGACCTCAAGCCGCGAGGGTTGATGCGTCTATTCCGACCTTAAAATTGTGTAGTTTTTACCCTTGTGGAAAGTGCTTCCCAGTCGCTTCGAGGGTGCATTTCTGGCTGGCCCTGAGATTCCAGGCTGCAGGAATGGCCCACTTCATGCAACTGAATCAAGCGTACAAGGAGGAATCGCATGAAAATGAAAAAGACACTTACACTCGGGACGCTACTGCTGGGCTGCTGTCTGGCCGCTGCTGCGCAGGCACCCGGTGCCCAAAGCCAGACTCCACCTGCGGCAACTCCCACTGATCAAGGGGCAATCCCGTCGAGTCAGAACACGCCGGATCAGGCCGCGCAGCCAGGCAGCTCGCAAGTGACCACTATTCAAGGTTGCTTGAGCAAGTCGTCGGATGGGAATTTTGTGCTTGCTGAAAACTCGGGCGACAGCTTCCGGTTGCAGGGCGACACAGCAAAACTCGAAAGTTACATCGGCAAGCAGGTTAAATTGGAAGGCATGGTGATCACCAGCGATACCACTGCCGGGGCAATGTCTTCGAATACCTCGCCCGACTCGGGTTCACCGGCGGGAGCCGCCAAGCAGTTCAACGTCAATAATGTCCACAAGGTAGCCAACACTTGCGCCTCATAGCGGGAAGTGAGGTGCATGAAGAAGGGCTGCCCGCATGGGCAGCCCTGTGTGCAATTCCTAATGGTTACTTCGTGTTTGGTCCTTGAGGAATTGCCTCGCCATCCGATCGCGGATCTGCACCTGCGAAATTAACATTGCGCCGAGCATCTCTTAGGACGGCCTCTCCCTGCCCCACGGTAAACGAGAACGGTTCCAGGAGGTGGATCTCGTGTCCACGCTTGGTAAGTTCCGCTCGCACTGTTTCTGGAATGGTTTCTTCCATCTCGACATCGCGACCTTCGAAGGTTCCCTTTGTGAACCGGGACTGCTCAAGCGCGGCCTGCACGTTCATCCCGTAATCAACGACGTTTGCAACAAACTGCGCGTGTGCCTGGGCCTGGTTCCAGCCACCCATAATGCCGAAACCTATATGAATATCTCCCTTCTCCATAAAGGCCGGGATAATCGTGTGAAGAGGCCGCTTGCGTCCCGCCAGCGAATTCGGCAGTCCCGGAGTGAGTACGAATCCTGAGCCTCGGTTTTGGAACGAAAAACCAAGTCCCGGTGCGACCATTCCTGTCCCGTAGCCCGCGTAGTTGCTCTGGATGAGCGAAACGATGTTACCGTCTTTGTCGATGGTTGATAGATAGATGGTTGTCTTGCCGTGGGAGTCAAGCATCTGTTTGATATCGGAAGGCACGACCTGCGACGCCGCCTTGTCCATCTGAATCAGGCTGGCGCGCTTCTTCGCCAGATCCTTTGACAACATTTCCTTTACCGGTATGGGGGAGAAGCGTGGATCCCCGACATAGCGCTGCATATCCGCGTAGGCGAGTTTCTTAGCCTCGATCATCGTATGCAATGCATCGGCGGAGTTGTGCCCGTACTGCCCCATCGGAAACTGCTCCATGATGTTCAACATCGAGAGCGCGGCTATCCCCTGTCCGTTCGGCGGAATTTCATAAACTGTCCAGCCGCGATAGGTGGTTGAAATCGGCTCGACCCACTCCGGCTGAAACTCTTTGAAGTCATCGACGGTGTGCGTTCCCCCCTGGCTCTGTAGGAATTTCACCATCGTCTCCGTCATGGGCCCGTTGTAAAACGCATCTCTTCCATGTTCGGCAACCTGACGCAGGGAATTCGCCAGTGCGGGGTTCTTGAACTCATCACCGACCTTCGGCGCAACACCGTTGGGTAAATAGGTTTCTTTGTACCCGGGCTGCTGCATCAGGTGCTTGGCCACCCAGTAGCGCGCATTCCGTTCAGCCAGCGGAAATCCATTCTCGGCATAGTAAATAGCAGGCGCCAGAATCTTGTTGAACGGTAGCGTCCCGAAGCGGCTCCTTAGCGCATCCCAGCCTGCCACGGCGCCTGGAATATCGATGGTCTCGACCCCGATGGGATTGATGTGGTCCACGTTGTGCGCCTTCAGATAATCGATCGTGAGCGCCTTAGGAGCCCAGCCGCTCGCATTCAGGCCATAGAGCTTGCCGGTTTTTGCCTCGTAGTACAACGCGAACAGATCGCCGCCCATTCCGTTTACATACGGTTGAACCACTCCCATCACGGCATTTGCCGCAATCGCGGCATCTATCGCATTCCCACCCTCCTCCAGAATGTGCGCGCCTGCCTGGGAAGCAAGAAACTGCGGCGCTGCGACAATGCCGAACTTGGTAACAACCATAGAGCGGCCCTGGCCGGGAACTGAAGAGAACATCTGAGCCATGACGATAGGGGAGAGCGCGAAAATTATGGCTGCAAGAGAGAAGAGTTTCATAACATTTCCTTTGCGGGGGCCGAACTCGCCGGACGCCCCCTCGATCATTTCTGGTGATATCCGAATCCTGCAATAACGCTGAGTACAGCTACGAGTAAGACACTATTCCAACGCGCGATGCTTCTCAACCGAATTCTGCAGGTAGCGGTAAGACTGAGCGATGTGCCGCAACTACGCAAGTCGAGCACACCTTCGGACAATCCGACAGAATTAGTTGGTTCCGAAAACAGCGTTCAGTTTTACCGCAGTTTGTTGGTCGAACGAAATGAACAGCTTGTTCGACTGCTTCAAAAAGTATTGGCCGTACGCGCTATCAAAGTAGTGCTTAGTTTCTGGCTTGCCTCGAAAGGAGTAGATAAAACGACTACCCTTTCGCTCCTCCGCAATTTCTAGGCCGGCGAAGGTATTTGGTTCGGGAACAAACAGCACCTCGAAATCGCCGGCGTTCGTCCTGAAAAGCACTGCGCCCTTCTGCCCTTCAAAAAAGTGTGCCTTCTTTGACGGGAGCATACATTCAATAGTGAGACCACTTCTGGTCAGGGCCGTTTCCACGGCAAGGGCATCTCCATAAACAGGATCGTTTTGTTGCAAATAATAAGCATGCCGCGGATCACAGCGGGATTGGTCTGCATAGGAAGAGAGACTGACGAAGCAGATCAGCAGCGTGCGCCACATGCGCTGATTTTCGGACAATCTGCTATACGCGTCAAATGATGTTCGCGCGAGTTCTTGGGTGAGAGATGAGCAAGCCAAGTAATTTGCTGATGAGATAAGACCGCTACAATATGCCTCTGGCCGTATCTTAAGCGGACGGAATGAACTCTATAGGGAAAACAAAAGGTCGGGGAGTAGGGTAATTGTCCGCCCCTTTTTCCCCGACCAGCAGCTCACTGTGCTGAAGACAGAACCCCAACCTCAAGATTGGGATTTAGGTTACTGCGCTAACCGTCAGGCAACCTTCATTACATTCCCGGCCTGCGGTCCCTTCTGTCCTTCGACAATTTCGAACTCTACCTGATCGCCTTCCTGAAGGCTCTTGTAACCTTCACTTGTGATCGCGCTGTAATGCACAAAGACATCCGGACCATCCTCACGTCCGATAAATCCAAATCCTTTTGCGTTGTTAAACCACTTCACGGTTCCCTTGAGACGAGACACTTACTTTCCTCCGTGCATATAGCTATCGGCGACTTTGCCGACGGTCTCAACCGAAGAAAGTCTCGGGGAGTTCAGGTTTCGTTCGTGCGATTCTGAACAGCGGAAGGCAGTCCGGTTGCCGGCCTGATTTGCAAGATTGTCCTCCAGTTCCTGAAGCCTGTCAACTTGATGCAAAGTGGGAAGACCTTAGTCCTATGCGGGTTTCAGCAGCTTTGCTATGTCGCAAATCATTAGCGGCCACTAGTTGCGCTTCCCGTTAGCTCTAACTCCAGAGATATGAAATTTCTGCGCAGCCCAAAGGATTCCGGCAATTGCCTTCCCGTCCTGAACCTTTCCGCTCATGACCCATTGCACGGCTTTACCCAGAGGCAGGAGCTTGCACGTTATGAACTCGTCTTCTTCGGGAGACGCCTTGCCTTTGCGTAAATTGCGAGCCGCGAATACGGACATGGTCTCGTCGAGAAAACCGGGGCTTGCATAATAATGCAGAGCCAGCTTCCACTCTGAAGCGGAGTAGCCGGTCTCCTCGGCCAGTTCGCGCTGGGCCGCCGTCAGTGCATCCTCACCCTCATCAATCCGACCGGCGGGTAGCTCCCACATCTCCTGGTTCGCTGCGTAGCGATACTGCCGGATCAGTAAAACCGAAGGCTCACTCTTTCGCTCATCGAGCGCCAATATAACCACTGAACCAGGGTGCCGGATGATATCGCGCCGCGCCTTCACGCCCGATGGCTCGATCACTTCATCGCTCGTTACGTAGAAGACCGGCGCCTTATAAACCGTCTTCGAGGACAAGACCTGAACGACTCCTGGCTTGGCCGGCGTGTTCGCGGATTTATCGCGAGGGATTATTTTGCTTTTGGTTGCCATGCCGACACTATACACAAATCGATGGCCGGTCGTGCTACCCTGCTGTCGTGAATCGAGTAAGAACTATTTCTTTTATTGGTGCGGGGGCTCTGGCCAGTGGTTTGTCCAGGTTGCTTCATGCGCGAGGATTCAAAATCGCCGAAATCGTCGCACGACCGGCACCCGCCTCCAAACGGAAGGCTAGTGCCTTGGCGCGCTCGGTCGGGGCTGCAGCGGCTACGCTGCCGGACGCTAAGCTAGCCTGCGACGTACTCTGGCTAGCAGTGCCCGACGATGCAGTGGAAGATGTCTCGCGGACGCTGGCTTCGCGCGCGGAACTGCCGCCGGTGATCCTTCACGCCAGCGGAGCGCTGAGTAGCCGTGCGCTTGCTGCGCTTGCAGAGCGCGGCATACAGACCGGAAGCGCGCATCCCATGATGACTTTTGTCGCGGGCGAGCCGCCGAGTCTGCAGGGCGCATGGTTTGCAGTAGAGGGAAGTGCGGCGGCGGTGCGGGCGGCGCGTGTAATCGCGCGCAAACTAGGCGCCCACAGCTTCACCGTCGAACCTGGCAGCAAAATACTCTATCACGCATTTGGGGCCATGCTCTCGCCCATGCTGGCCACCGAACTTGAGGCCGCCGAGCGTGTGGGCTTGCGCGCCGGAATCAGCGCAAAAGACGTGCGCAGCATCATGGAGCCAATTGTGCTCCGTACCGTAAAGAATGTTCTGCGCAATGGAGCAGGGAAGTCGTTCAGCGGGCCGTTGGCGCGAGGCGATGTCCGAACGATTGCCGGACATCTGGAGTCGCTCGGCAACTCACCCGAGGCCCTTGTCTATCGCGCACTCACGGAGTATGCAACGGAGATGCTGCCGGTCAAACATAGCGATGAAATGAAAAAGCTGCTGCGGGCGGCCAGGACCAGAAAAACAAGAGTGAAGAAATAGATAGAGACGGAAGGTTATTCCTCGAATGGGGTGAACAGGTGCCCCATTTTTTCGCGCTTGGTCCGCATGTACTTTTCGTTGCTTTCGTAAGCTTCCACCTCGGCCGGAACGCGCTCCACAACCTCAATCCCGGCGGCTTCCACGGCATCCACTTTTTCCGGATTGTTCGAGAGCAACCGGAGCTTTCGGACGCCCATCGCTTTCAGGATTTCAACCGGCATGTGATAGCCGCGGCAGTCGGCCTCGTACCCGAGCTTTACGTTGGCCTCCACGGTGTCCAGACCCTGATCCTGCAACTCGTAAGCCTGCAATTTTGCCATCAGGCCAATGCCGCGCCCCTCTTGCTCCTCGTAGATCAGTATGCCCCTGCCAAGCTCGCTGATCATGCCCAGCGCAAGTTCCAATTGTTGACGGCAGTCGCAGCGCATGGAATGAAACACATCCCCTGTGAGGCACTGTGAATGAATGCGGACCAGCGGAGCATCGGAATGGATGTCCCCCATTACCAGCACCACGGCCTCTTCCCGTCGGCGTTCCTTACCGTCCGGAGAACCGGTTACGGGTGTCCCGAGAACGAATCCTTCAAAGCCGAGAATTCGAAATTGTCCCCAACGGGTTGGAAAATCGGCTTCTGCAATTTTTCTGACTGACATAGTATTTGCTATCTGTAGTATAGACGCTGCTCACGCGCCTTCGGATTCAACTCGGGAACGGTCACTTCAAGCTTCAGCGTGCCTGGTCCACCGAATTCGTTCTCTGCTTGGGAGGCACCAGCATGCTGAGCACAATCGAACCGGCCAGCACCACGACGATGACGCCGAGGGCATACACGGTTGGAATCTCGAAGTAATTCGCGGCCAGCATCTTCACCCCAATAAATGTCAGGATGACGGCCAGACCGTAATTCAGCAGATGAAAGAGATCCATCAGTCCGGCGAGCGCAAAGTACAACGAGCGCAGTCCGAGAACCGCAAAGATATTTGAGGTGAAAACAACGTAGGGTTGGTGTGTAACGGCCAAAACGGCGGGAATCGAATCGACGGCAAAGATCACGTCTGTGGTCTCGATCACGATCAACACCAGCGCCAGTTTTGTGAAGCACCGCACGCCGTTGCGCAAAACGGTAAAAGTCCCGTTTGCGAAGTCGTCCGTCAGTCGTAGATGACGCTGCGCGAAGTGAGTGATGAAACCGTCTGCCGGATTTTCCTTCTCGTCATCCTGGAAGATCAGCTTGATTCCCGCATAGACCAGGAAGGCTCCGAACAGGTACATAACCCACTGGAAGCGGTTCAGCAGCGCGACTCCTGCGCCGATGAAAAGAGCGCGCATCACAATTGCGCCGAGGATGCCCCAGAAGAGTACCTTGCGCTGAAGTTTCGGTGGAACCCGGAAGAAACGGAAGATGAGCAGAAAGACAAAAAGATTGTCCACGCTTAGCGCTTCTTCCACCAGGTAGCCGGTTATAAATTCAAGCGACAGTTGAGAATTTCGATGAGCCGGATCGCCGGTCATGCGATGCCCGTGAAAATAGAGCAACACGGCAAATCCCGCTGCCAGCGCAATCCAGAGCGCACTCCAGCCCAACGCCTCACGCATGCCGACGGCATGTGCCTTGCGATTGAATACTCCGAGGTCCAATACAAGCATAAGGACGACGAAGGCAAGGAACAAGATCCAGAACAGTATGTTGGCAGGAGTGTGCATGTGCGAGCGTTCCCTGTAATCGGGCGGTTCTGTTGGTGCTTCCTCTAGCCTAGCACCACTAAGCGGGATCGTCCTTAACGCGTATTCAGGGCGCGGATGGTTTCCATTACCACGTCACCAACGATCTGCAAACTCTCCGCGCTGCACTTGTCGGGGGTGTCCTGCGTTGTGTGGTGATACAGGTTATCGAAGCCGTAGTCGAAATCGATGATGTCCACTACGGGAATTCCGACAGCGCGGAAGGGCAGATGGTCGTCCGAAATCTCCATACTGCGCCCGGACAAGTGCGACTGCTGTCCAAGGCGCTGTCCGGCCCGGTTCACTACGCCCAACAGCCACGGGGTGGAATTCGTATCCTGTTCGACGTGCAAATCCTTGTCCCCGACCATATCGAGCAGAATAAATGCCTTGATTCTTGCGGCCGTGCCGTCTTCGGACCACTTCTTTGCCAAATGCTTGCTGCCGTAAACGCTGTCCGCATCCGTCCAGGTCACCGTGGCCTCCTCGCCATCGGTAAACAACAACCAGATGCTGTATCCCTCGGGCGGATGGTTGCGAAGCTGGCTCGCAATCTCCAGCATCAAGCCGACGTTGGAGCCGCCGTCATTCGCTCCCACAAAGCTCGTGTTCCTCAGAGGATAGTTCGTGTCGTAGTGACCGGCGAGCACGATGACGCCATCCTTCTTGCCCGGAAACCGCGCCACAATGTTATCCATCGCAAATGGCCCGGCGGCAGTTTTCACGTTGAACCGGTCCTGCTCAATCTGTGCGCCTTCAAGGTGAGTGAGGATGAATTGTTCGGCTTTGGCGTGTCCATTGCTGCCCAGCGGACGGGGGCCGAGCGCCACGAAGTCCTTGAGGTTCTGGTAAGCCCGCTGCCCGCTGACCTTGAGCGCCGGGGGGGTACCAGGCTTGGGATCGAAATCTTCAGCGCGCTGCTCGGTTCGCTGCACTGGTCGGCTCTGCGCGGCCACGCTCTCCGCGCCCGTTGTTGTATCTCGGCAGGCTCCGGTGAGTAGTGTTGAGGCTGCCAGCAATACGGCCACAATCATGGAGCCTCCTTTTCTGATTAAACAGGATTCCAGGAGGCTCCGGTGGCCGCTCATCATTGGTTCTTCATCTCCCGCTTCTTGCGCTGCTTGGGATGCACCAGCCATGCGACCCCGATACTGACCAGGTAGAGAATAACCATGGGAGCGGCGAAGATGCACATATTCATGATGTCGGTGGTGGGGGTAATGATCGCGGCTATGATGAAGATCACAAGAATTGAATAACGCAGGTTCCGCCACATCCATCCCGGGCTCACAATGCCAAACAGCGCCAGAAAAAACACCAGGATGGGCATCTCGAAGACCACGCCGAGTCCCAACACAATCGTCATAAACAGATTGGTGTACTCGTTGATCGTAATCATCGGCTTGAACTGCTGGCTGTAGTCGATCAGGAAGTCCAATGCTGCCGGATATACCATCCTGTAAGCGAAAAAGCCGCCGGCGACGAACAACCCGACGGTGCTGATCAGGAAAGGCCCAACATAGCGGCGCTCGCTTTTGTATAGGCCGGGAGCGATAAAAGCCCACACCTGGTAAAGCACAAACGGCGATGCCACGAAGATCCCGACAATCAGGCTGATCTTCAAGTACATGTTGAAGGGATCGGTGGGATTCGTATAGACGAGCTCGGTAGGTAGGTGGTGCCGTTCAAGGGCAAATTGAATCGGCTTCTGCATCAGGGCAAAAATCTCTTCGTGCCACCAGTAGCAGACGCAGAATCCCGCGCAGATGTAAACGAGGCTCCAGATGATGCGCTTGCGGAGTTCCTCGAGGTGCTCAATGAACCCCATGGAGGACAGTTCCTGCCTGTCTTTGAGCCCGCCGGAGGGAGTAGCTGTATCTGCCATCAGGACCTTTGTTGTATCGCCCGGTTAGCTGCTCTGCAAGGCAGAGTCGCTTTTAGCCGGCGCCGGATTCGGCGTGGAATGATCGGTCACAGCTTCAACCGGAGGTGCTTCGTGGGAGGCAACCGTGCTGGGTTCAGCAGGGGGTGGCGCCGCAAGAGATTCTGGTGTGGCAGAGGTCACGACCGGGGCTGCAGGCGGATTCACCGTAAAGTTTTGTGCATCAAAGGCCAACCGTGCGGTTTCCATCAGCCGCTGGTGTGCCGTATCGATTTCGGAAATCGCCGAAGTTACCGCAGGTGGAAGTAAAGTCTGCGTGAACGAAGAGGTCTGCTGCGCTCCCGGCAGTGAGAGTGATCCCACATCAACGCCAGCCTTGTCCATTTCGGATTGAAATTGATCCCTGAAATCGCTGGACGCACGCTTGAATTCGGCCATGTACTTGGCGATTGTGCGTGCGATTTCCGGTAGCTTCTTGGGGCCAAAGAGGATCATGGCCAACAAGAGAATGAACAACATATCAGGCGTTGACATACCTCAATATCATACACGGCAACTCCTTATCCCGGTAGGACGGGAAACTCCCTGGAGCCGAAAAAGCACATTCCCAGGAGGCTAGACTAAGGTGGTCACCGCGCTCAAAAAGAAAGGTCAATGAAGTTTGCGAAGCTGAGCAGGGTTATTTGGCATCTTATGAATTGCTGTAGAAGCTGGATTCCGAATCTGGCATCCGTTCGACGCTAACCAATCCTCGGTGAAACTGCTATACTCTTGCGAATTAGAGGGTTGCGCCGTTCCCCAGGGATTAGGCGCGGCAAACATTTACGCTTCGCTCTCGCGCAGGGCAAAAAGGAAGTATCAATGGCTGGACGTTCCCGTCGTTCGCTTGTATTCGTTTTTCTCGTGATTCTGACTTGCGGTCTCCTCGGTGTGGTCTTTGGGAGAACCGGGGCTGCGCCTGCCAACACCGAAAACGACATGCTCGATTCGGTGCATAATTTCGCGCAGGTTTACAGCGTCATCGAGCAGAATTATGCGGAAAAGCTGGATGCTGACAAAGCTATCTATGACGGCGCTATTCCGGGCATGTTGCGCGTGCTGGACCCACACTCGAACTTCTTTGACCCCAAGCAGTACTCGGCCCTGCAGGAAGAGCAGCGCGGTCGTTACTACGGCGTGGGTATGCAGGTTGGGCCGCGTAATAACAAGGTGATTGTGATCGCGCCCTTCGCGGGTGCTCCCGCCTATCGCGCCGGAATTCGTCCTGGCGACATCATCGTGGCCGTCGATGGCAAGCCCACCGATAACATGACGACCAGTGAAGTAGCCGATCTCCTGAAGGGACCGAAGGGCACTACGGTGCACATCGCGGTGCTGCGCGAAGGCAGCGTAAAGCCGTTGGACTTCGCCGTCGTGCGCGATGAAATTCCCCGGTACTCGGTTGACCTGCACTTCCTCATTCGTCCCGGCATCGGCTATCTGCATATCAGCGGCTTCCAGGAGACCACCGAAGCTGAAACCTCGGCGGCGCTGGATGAGATGGGCGAGCTCAAGGGCCTCATACTCGATCTGCGCAATAATCCCGGCGGATTGCTGAGTGAAGGCGTTGGCGTGGCTGACAAGTTCCTCAAGAAGGGACAGGTCATCGTCAGCCATCATGGCCGCAATTCACCCGAGAAGGTTTATCGCGCGGCACACGGCACCACTAAGGACTACCCGATTGTGGTTCTGGTGAATCATGGCACGGCCTCCGCGGCGGAGATCGTTTCTGGCGCAATTCAGGATCATGATCGCGGCCTGATCGCGGGCGAAGCTACCTTCGGCAAGGGACTGGTGCAAACGGTGTATCGCTTGAGCGAAAATACCGGCCTTGCCCTGACTACCGCCAAGTACTACACGCCCAGTGGACGCCTGATTCAGCGCGATTACAGCGGCGTTTCACTCTACGACTACTACTACAATCGCAATGCCACTGATTACTCGATCAATGGTGCGAAACAGGACGACGCCAATCGTGAAGTCAAACTCACTGACAGCGGACGCACGGTGTACGGCGGTGGAGGAATCACGCCGGATGTGAAGATCCCACCGATCAAGGCGAACAAGTTCCAGGGCGAATTGCTGCGCAAGTACGCATTCTTCAACTTCGCCAAGCACTATTCGATCAACCACAAGGTCGATAAGACCTTCCAGGTGGACGACAATGTTCTGCAGGAGTTCCGGAATTTCCTGACCGATGCCAAAGTGCCTTACACCGAAAAGGATCTGGTGTAGAACAACGACTGGGTCCGCTCCAGCATTAAGAGTGAACTGTTTGTCGGCGCTTTCGGTCAGCGGGATGGATTGCGGGTACAGGCCGAGGCCGACCCCAACGTGCTGAAGGCCCTCGACCTGATGCCGAAGGCCAAAGAGCTTGCAGACAACGCGCGCAGAACGATTGCCGAACACAATCAGGCAAGGCTCGCCGCACCTAGTAAATAGCAGCGCAGAAACACCGTAAGAACGAGAGGGCACCCGCGAAGGTGCCCTTTTCTTGTACTCGCCTCTTATCCTGCCTACATCATCGCTGCAGAGTCAAATCCCGGAAGGGTCTTACCGGTAAAGATGGTCATTCGTAGCCTGTGCCAACTCCGGATAAGCGCCAGCTCCAAGCTCGCTCATGTCAAGACCCTGCCGCTCTCCGTCCTTGTGAATGCGATAGGGGTAGAAGCGGTCCAAGAGCAGATTGAGGCAGTAAGTTGCCGGTAAGACAAAGCCCAGCAGCGCAGCAACCATCGCCGTTTGCGCCAGCCATTGCCCAGGCCGCCCCTGGACAAAAATTCCTACGGCGATCACACCCCAAAGTCCGCCCGCTGCGTGAACCGAGATTGCGCCACTGGGGTCGTCGAATCCAAACCTGTCCAGCCATTCCACCGAAAAAGGAACCAGCAACCCTGCCACCAGTCCGATGGCCGCTGCCTCTGGCGGCGAAGCTATTGAGCAGACGCCCGAGATGGAGACAAGTCCAATGACAAAACCATTCGCACTGATCGAGGCGTCCGGCTTGGTGAATCGCAGTCCTGTCACAACCAACGCGGTCAATAGCGCCGTACTTGCGGCGACGAGGTTGTTCACCGCAATCAGGGGCATGGTGCCGATGGGCGTGCCGGTAAATAGCATAGCGCCCGCCGTGTCCAACCCTAGCCATCCAACAAGGGTCAGCGCGCAGCCAAATAGAACCATCACCATGTTATGGCCCGGTATTGCCATCCCGCTCAATTCGTACTTGCCGTGTCGCGGTCCCAGAATCCACGTGATCGACAGAGCCGCGAGTCCGCCGACGGCCTGGATAACTCCTGCACCTCCAGCGTCCATCGCACCGCTTCCGCAAGACGCCAGCCCTCCAAG
>Ga0364900_10147_pt3 | contig 21165 bp, 16 predicted proteins | sample ExccelJu500002D3_FD_206974 | JGI IMG/M metagenome (GOLD analysis project Ga0364900, IMG submission 206974) | Enriched cells from Trout Bog Lake Hypolimnion, Wisconsin, USA - BchlTB.July09.5000.02.D3 | ecosystem: Environmental > Aquatic > Freshwater > Lake > Hypolimnion/Profundal zone | place: USA...
GTAAGGCAGAGGTCTGCAAAACCTCTATTCGCGGGTTCGATTCCCGCTCCCGCCTCCCTCTGTAAATAGGTCCGACTCGGACAAAACTCGGACAAATGCCTCCAAAAAGGAAGGGATTTCTTCCCTCCTTGATCCTCTCGAAGCCACCACGGCGGAAGGGGCTGCCCACGCCTGTGACGCGCGCGAGCGCGGCACAGGGGCGGACAGCCCCCTTCCTTGTCTATCTAGGAATTACTCAAACGAGAAACTCCATTGCCTTGGCAATCAACAGAGAAAAACGGCGGATGTTTTGCGGCGGTCCATTGAAAAAATGGCGAGGGTTTATGGGCTCGAACACCTCGGTTTTCTGACTTTGACGTTCGCCGAACATATCACCGATCCCAGGGAAGCACAGAAACGGTATAATTCGCTTCGGACAGGCGTTTTGAAGAAACGCTATTTGGATTTCGTGCGCGTGATCGAGCGGCAAAAGTCAGGACGGATTCATTACCATCTTGTGGTTGCGCTTGGGGCCGATATTCGAACAGGCTTTGATTTTCAGGCGGTGAAATGCGGCAAATACAACTCTGCAAACGTGGCCCTGCGCTCGGAATGGGCTTTTTGGCGGGCAAGCGCTCCCAAGTATCGGTTTGGCAGAACAGAACTGCAACCGATCAAAAGCAACTCAGCGGCCATTTCAAAATACGTGGGGAAATACATCTCGAAGCACATTGAGAATCGGCTGCCGGAAGACAAAGGAGTGCGGCTTGTCGAATACTCAAAAGGTGCGAGGGATGGCACAACTTATTTCGCGTGGAATTGTGTCTCAGGCTGGCTCTGGCGTGAAAAGCTGCGCGTGTTCGCTGCAAAGCACCATTGCAAAAATGAGGAGGAATTGAAGGCGGTATTTGGTAAGCGGTGGAGCTATTATGCTCGTCCGGCGATTTTGAAAACGGAATTGAGCTACTGGCCTACTGCGGAGCATATGAGGCAAGACCAGTCTGCGGATAGGGATTGGGCCAGACTCATTTCGGATGATTCGGTAGACATTGTGAGTTCAACGTCTGAAGGTAGGGATTGGCACAAGGAGGTTCGTGCGGCTCGAAACTGCCCTTCTACGCATCCAGAGGTTCCAACGGCCACAGGCAGGGCTTACAAGCTCGTCCCGAGCTTGATTCCACAAGCTGTGGCTCAACAAAGGATTCTACGGCGGTTTTTCCATGTGAGAGACGGTCAAGCTGATCTGCCGTTGCACGAAAAGGGCAAAGCAAACTCGGGACGAAAACGCTTGGCCGAAAATGGGCGGATGGTCCGCATCTGGAAAGCGTGAAACGCTTTTCGCAGAAAAGCCATAGATACTTCCCAGCGCTACGCGGAACGGAGGGCAAGCCGAAAACGGAATAAATGGAGGGGACCCGTTTGCCCGGAGTCTGCGGAGAGCAAATGGGGAGTCAGCCGTTTATGCCGGATTTCTGCTTGCCCGGAGTGGAGTGAAGTGCTTAAAACTTCCCGGTCGCTCGCAGTAGCATTTTTTCATACGCTATTTCTAGAAAAACCGGGTCAATGAAGACAAAAACCAAGTCGAATCAACAACCGTTGCCGTCTGCACTCTGCACTTATTTGCTGACCATTGCCGCCGCCGTTTTGCTTTGGGCCATACCCGGAACCGCTTGCGGACAAATCTTTGTAACAAACTTTGGGCCGGGGACGGTTGGTGAATACACCTCCTCAGGTGCGACTGTGAATGATTCCCTAATCACCGGGTTGAACAACCCGTTTGGCATCGCGGTATCGGGCGATGATCTCTTTGTAACGAATCAAAACTATGGGACTATTGGGGAATTCACCCTTTCTGGCGTGACCGTGAACGCTTCTCTGATCACTGGCTTACGAGGCCCCAATGCCATTGTGGTATCCGGAAGCGATCTGTTTGTAACGAATTTCAATGCAAACTCGATCGGTGAATACACTACCTCGGGTGCGATCGTAAACGCCTCGCTGGTTACTAACGTGGCTGCCCCTGGAGCAATTGCGGTATCCGGTAGCAATCTGTTTGTCGCGAGTTCCAACGGGATTATTGGCGAATATACTACCTCAGGCGCGACTGTGAACGCCCATTTGCTCACAATAATGGGCGTGCTCAATGGTATTGCAGTATCCGGGAGCGATCTTTACGTGACGAACGGTTTTGGGACCGTCGGAAAATACACCACTTCTGGTACGACTGTGAACGCCTCTCTTATCACAGGGACGACTGGCTTTTATGGCATCGCAGTATCCGGGAGCAACCTGTACGTAACGAATGAGTTCGCAGGCACAGTTGGCCAATATACTACCTCTGGCGCGATAGTGAATGCTTCTCTTGTAACAGGGATGGAAACTGCTGCGGGCATTGTCGTGGTGCCGGAACCTGGTACTTGGGCCATGGTTCTGGTTGGCTTTGGCGTGCTTTTCGGTCTGCAAAGAATGCGCAGAAGCAACGTGTAGGCCAAGAATAAGAAAGCAAAGCTGTTGACATAAATACCTCCGCGATGGTAAGTGTTTCGCATGACCGCTGCCACCGCCTTCTCTTCTGCCTCCGATGCCGGTGATTCGAATGCTTCAAACCCGGCTGCCGAAAAAGAAGCAGTGCGCCAAGATTTCGAGGCTATGAGCCGCACAATGATCGAGGAGCAGGGCCTCTTGAATCATGCGCAAGCGGCCACCGTCTTGGAAGTGAGCACGCGCCGAATCGGGGAACTCGTTGAACTCGGGATTTTAACCCGTTTCGATTTCCTTGGACGGACTTACGTCTCCGCTCGCCAAGTTAGGGAACGCTATCGCTCGGAACTCAAGGCGGGACGGCCCAAGCGGGGCGTTGTCAAAACGGTTGCCGTGGCGCTCAAGGCGTTGGTTGAAACCGACGTCAACCAAGCCAAGCAGGGCGGTTACGCTGGCCCCTTCGAGCGCGACAAAGAGAAGAAAGCCAAGGAAAAGGCAAAAAAGAGAAAATAATACTTCACAAACGTGATGTATTCTGTTTTTTATGGATTCGTAATCCATGAAAAGCGAACACAACGGCATACTGGCGGAAGGGGCATCTCAAGCGGCCCCGGTATTCGTCACGCCTGAAAAGCTCCTGAATTGCGGGCAGCTTGCCGAGGCGATGGGGCGGAATCCCTACTATGTGACAGCAATGAAGTCGGCTGGGTATCGGATGCCATATCCTGGCCGCACGACGTTTTCTCATGCGCTCCGCTGGCTCGGAGAACACCCCGATTTTAAGACGACGGGATACGCAACGCGGCAGACACCCCGCGCACGTCGTCCACGCCGATCCGCTGGTAAATGCGGTGAACCATTTCCGACGAGTGGTTCACATAGCGCATCGCCACTTCCGGCTTGATTTCAGGGCTTCGCGCCAACCTTGACACCACGGAAACCCGCGTCGAATGAAATGTGACACCCTCCATCTTCAGCCGCTTAAAAAGCAGATGGAACGGCTTGGAGTCGTTTTCCGGCACATCGGCAACAAACTTGGCGCGGGCCTTCGCTTTCCGTTTCAGCAAGGGGAGAACGCCGGGATGAATCGGGACAGTGAAGGGCTTGTCTCCTTTGGTCTTGCGGAAATGGATAACGCCGCGCTTGAGGTCAACGTCCTCCATCGGAACCCGGCATTCCGAGAGGCGGCATCCGTGGTGAATTGCCAGTTCAAAGGCATCGGACATCCATTCCGGCTCGGATTTGAGAGCCTCGCGGATAATGCTGATCTGCTCGTCGGTAATCTCCGGTTTTTCGCGGGGTTTTTCCCGCCCTATCCGAAGCTCGCGGCAAGGATTGGCGACACAATATCCCCGGCGCACGGCCTCCCCCATTACCAATCCCAAGACTTTGAGTTCCAACAAGGCGGTGTTGTGGCACGCGGGTTTCTTTCGGCCCGCCGTGTTCGTCTTTCGCCAGTCAAGGTAGGACATGCAAACGGCATAGGTGACATAACGAGGGGAGCGGATTGCACGCTCTTCCAAGAATTTCAAAACGTTCTCCCAACTGGAGCGGTAGCGTTCAATGGACTTTGGAGAAAGCTTCAAAGAGGAGAACCAAGCGGGCACCCATTCCTTCCAATGCTCGCAATTCGACTCGCCGGAGAATTGCCTTTCACGAAGGGAATACTCTGCCTCCAGTTCTCTCGCCTTGCTCGTGTCTGTCCCGATGCCCACCCGGTATTGGGTTGCTTTGCGCCGCCATTTCCCCGTCTCAGGGTCGCGGAACTTCACATACCAATAGGGAGAGTTTTTCTCTTTGAGAAGGCAAGCCATGAGACTCGGACATATCGGACAAACCTCTCCAAAAAGCAACAAAATTACCCATGAACACCCAAGGAAATCCAATACTCTCCACAGAGAGCGATGTATCGCGGGTTCGATTCCCGCTCCCGCCTCCATTCCTCATTCTGAGGGACTTACAACGATTTCAGCTCTGAAGTCGACCAAAGAAAGATAGAACGCGCCAAAGTTGCAATCTGTTTCAAGTCTTGATGAACCGGTCGGTTTCATAGAGTTTCATTGTTTCAGTTGGTGCCCCCCAAAAAACCGTCATGAACAAAAAATACCACATCAAGGATTTGGTCGATATTGACCGACTCCGTCTGCTGCTTGAAAATTTTTAAAATCCACGGGGTTACCCATGGGGTTTCTATCCACTATGTGTCCCAACGTGTATTCTGACATGTGGAGTTGGTCGATAAAATCCAAAGATCGCGTAAACCGCTCTTGCTAGAACGGAGAAATCTAGGCCCTTTCCGCCGCATGCCATGACCGACCACGTCATATATCTCGTATTCTCTCTTTACTCCGCCACGATTTTCGTAGCATTAGCCATTTATGGGTGGGTGCATCGAACGGAAACATCGGCTGAGTCTTTTGCGGTCGCAATGCTCGGCGGGGCATTATGGGAACTGTGCTGTGTCTTACCGTCCTGTGGACGCTCGCTGGAGTATCGAGTCTTCTGGCTAAACGCGGGCCAAATTTTTTTGACACTAGTTGTGTTTTTTTGGGTGGTCATGATCCTTTGTCGCACAGGCAGGTTTGCACCATTGAAAGTGCCCTATCTATGGGCACTCTGCATCATACCGGGCATCACGATCATACTTATCATGACGTCTCGGTATCATCATCTATTCCTCTGTGATTTCCATTTAGAGGGGAATGGATTATTGCTCCGCTATAGCAGGGGAGTGTGGTGGTATGTGATTGAAGCGTATGGAAGTGGTTCGCTGGTGATTAGCCTCGTCATTTTTGCACGATCCTTTGCCCGTCCTTTCAGCGCATCAGACAGCCGCGAACTGGCATTGGTCGTTACAAGCATCAGTGTGCCGCTGCTTGCAGACCTCGCCTTTCAGTTTGGGATCAGCCCGGTGCCGGGAGTTAACTTGGCTCCTTGTACAACGGCACTCAGCGGCTTGCTTTTAGGGTTCGTAATTTTTCGTTACGACGCATTTGAATTGGTGCCTCTGGCACAAGGCTTACTGCTCGAAACCTTTCCCGACGCAGTGCTAATGCTCGGTAGCCAAGGCCAATTGGTGCATTCCAATCGAGCCGCGCAGCGCATTTTCGGGTTGGACCCCAAACGAAGCACAGGCCAACCACCGAAGGCGGTTCTGGTTGGCTGGGATCATTTTCTCGATTGCATCAGTCAGGGAGGAGCGGTCAGCAAAGTAATTGTCACGGAAGCGGCAGGTAGAAAGTATTTCTATGATGTTTCGGTTCTACCAGTGATAAACAGGAAGGGCGTTACTGTGGGCCGCGTAGCCAATCTTCGTGATATCACCGAGCGCAAGCAGGCCGAAGAGGCATCGCAAGAGAGTAACGATCGGTTCCGGTCGGTGCTGGAAAATTCCCGTGATTGCATTTACCGACTCAATCTGAAGACGGGATTTTACGACTACATTAGCCCTGCTGCAGAGAATCTTTTTGGTTTTTCACTTGGCGAATTACTTGCACAGAATGTTGGCGCAAGGTTAGCCATGATTCACCCCTCCGATATGCCTTCGCTACAAGCGGCGTTAGCGCGCTTGGAGGAGACGGGTGAAGGAGACGCGGAATACCGACAGCAGTTAAAAAGTGGCGACTATCGGTGGTTTTCCGCTCGCATGTTCCTGACTAGGGATTGCGCCGGTCAGCCGCTCTACCGCGCAGGCAATGTTCGCGATATCTCCGATCGCAAGCGGGCGGAGAAGGCACTCAAGCAAGCGCACGATGAACTGGAGCAGAAGGTGAGCGAGCGCACCGCTGAGCTGCGGGCCGCCAACGCCGCAATCAGCAAGAGCGAAGTAAGTCTCCGGGCGTTGAGCGATAACATACCAAATGGAATTACATACCAGTTGGTGCGCACTCCTGATGGGCATTCGTGGTTTGATTACATTAGTGCGGGAGTGGAACGTTATGGCCTTCCTGTCGAACGCGCACTGGCCGATTTTCATTGTGTTTACGCAGCTATCCACCCAGATGACTTGCATCGCGTCCTGAAGGCAGGCGAAGAATCTGCCCGAATGCTTAGCATTTGTAACGTCGAGGGCAGGATCATCACAGCTTCCGGGGAGGTCCGGTGGCTGCACTGGCGTTCGACCCCTCATCGTTTGGAAAATGGCAATACGATTTCCTTTGGCATTGCCACTGATATCACCGATCGCAAAATGGTGGCGGAAACTTTGCGGGCAAGTGAAGAGCGTTACCGGGTTGTTATGGATAATATAGGCATCGGTATAGCCTTGATCAGCCCGCGCATGGAAATACTGAATGTTAACCGACGAATGCGGGCAATGTATCCCGGCATCGATATTTCCGAACGCCCTCCTTGCTATCGCACGTTCAACAATCCCGCCTTTTCTGAAGTTTGTTCCTACTGCCCGACAGTGAAGACTCTGGCAGATGGCTGCGTTCATGAATCCATTACCGAAACGCCTTTGGGTGATGAAATCCGAAACCACAGGATTATCTCTTCGCCCATTAAGAATGAACATGGAGAAGTGGTCGCTGCGATTGAAATGGTTGAGGACATCACTGAACGCAAACGGTTGGAAAATGAATTATTTGAGATCAGCGAGCGAGAGAAGAGGATCATCGCACAAGAACTACACGATGGAATTTGCCAGCATTTGGCTGGAACAGCGATGCTGAGCAAGATGCTCCAGCAGCAGTTGGCAGGAAAAGGGAACCAACATGCGGAATTCGCACAGGAGATTTGTGATCTCCTGAGCACCGCAGTAGAGGAAGCGCGCAACCTCTCGCACGGGCTTCACCCCGTTAACGAAGACCCGAAGGGTCTCATGGATGCGCTCAAAGTCATGGCGGGGAACGTGACGAAACTCTTCCATATCCGCTGCTCGTTTCGTTGTATTACACCCGTATTTATCGAAAACGAAATTACCGCAACGCACCTGTTTCGGATCGCTCAGGAGTCTGTGAACAACGCCATAAAACATGGCCAATCGAACCGGGTTCTTATAAACCTGAGTTATTCCGAAGAGGGGATCACCCTTTCCATCCGGGATAACGGGATAGGTATTCCCTCTGACGTGCCCACGACCGGCATGGGAATGCAGATCATGAATCATCGGGCCTCAACAATCGGCGCGACGGTAACGATTCGCCGCTCTGGCAAACGGGGCACCTTGGTCAGTTGCACTTTGCCCTTCTCCACGTAAGCAGAGCCTAATAGTCATTGCTTTGGGGGTAACGGGCAGCTAGAGCCGAATCTGCGATCACCAACAGATTTTCGGCGTTGCCAACAATGTAACCGAAGTTACACTTTTACACATCTCTCATGGAAGCGCACATCTCTCTCCCGCCTGATCCCACCGATGAAGCCATGGCTTCTGCGAATTACGGCGCGGTTCACGCGGAACTAAAGAAACTCAATAATCCCGAGCGCAAGTGGGGCAAGAGTCTCATGGTATTTGCGATCACGCTTGCCCTTTTCGCGATGACGGGATGGGTGCGTTACAACGATCCGATTTTTCTCGGGATGCTAGTCGGTATTCTCTTTTTCCATGAACTGGGGCATTTCGTGGCGATGCGGCTGTTTGGCTACCGCAATGTGAGGATGTTTTTTATTCCTCTGTTCGGCGCGGCGGTCTCCGGTCGTAGCTTTCAGCCTTCCGGGTGGAAGAAAGCGGTGGTGTCGCTCATGGGTCCCCTGCCGGGGGTTATCGTAGGAACGGCGCTGCTTGGGACGTTCCTGTGGGGCCATCAGCCACCTTGGGTTTTGCGACTCGGCTTGATGTTGATCTTCCTCAACCTCTTTAATCTGCTGCCGCTGCAACCCTTGGATGGCGGACGCTATATCAACACCGTCCTCTTTTGCCGCAATCGCTGGCTGGAAGCGGCCTTCCGGGTCATCACCAGCCTTCTCATGGGCCTGTTGGCTTGGAAGTTAAGTTCCATCATACTCGGCGTGGTCGCTTACGTCATGTTGGCTTCCACCCCCATAAGCTATCGCTGCGCAGCAATTGCCAACCGCCTTCGAGGTCACCTTCCGAAGCCTGCCCCGGACAGCGATGAGCTTCCGCCGCAAGCGGTCATGATGATCGTTGACGAAATCAGGACTGTTCTGCCGCAGTTAAAGACCGATGCGAAGATCGCCGCTACCGCGCTTAATATTTACGAAGAGGCCACCACACGTCCGCCTTCATGGCTCGTCTCTGTTGGGCTGCTGGTCCTCTATCCCGTGGTATTTCTTTGTCCATTGACACCGTGGGTTGTCGCTGCCTGGCATAGGCCCGTCCTTATTCAAGAGTGGCGCGGGAACCTCATCCGCTCCCATGCGGCCAGACATGCGCAATCCAAAGCAAAGAGCGAAACCGCAATTTCAACCGACCCTGCCGATCCCAGGTAATCCTCGCGAGCGCCGTCAGTCTCGCCATCCCCCCCGTCAATCTTCCGGCACTCGATCCCGGTTTTCCCCACGGTCCTATTTGTAGACGAGTAACTCGAAATCGAAGGCTACCGAACATTCCATAACCTCTTGGGTAACCTTGTTGATTTCACGTCCCGACTGTTCCGTATCTTCGGCGTTTTCGACGAGTAAGATCGCATCGGCCCCGACGCGCCGGGCCTTGTCTTGAGCCATGCGCATCAGTTCGGACCGCGATGGTATTCCCGAGTGGTCGGAGTCGTTTTCATCCGAACTATCTTGGGATGCGACACAGGAAAGCCGCCCGATAAATTCAAACTTCCGGTTGGGGCGATCCAGCAAAATCGGCACAACATAACTGGCGGGCTTCGGTGAAAATTGCTCCAAGGTATACGATCGGTATACGGGGGATTTTGGAACCGTCCCGCAGCCCGAAATGAGGAACAGCCCGAACCATGCAGGGAAAACCCGGATAACGGCTGAAACGCCCTTCTTAAAGTCGATCATCGGTCGGAAGAGACATGTGTTTTCTGTCGGTTTTCAGATTCAACGGCGCGGCCTTGATCGCACGGGGAAAAATCATCATTACGGAAGCGCCTATTCCTAGGCGTTTTTTCCGGGGAAGTCTAGCCGATTGAGACAGCGTTTTAACTTTGGAGGAAGGTTTCTTGGGCGCGGAACCCCAATGTTCCCGATCAAGGCGATCCTTGGCCGAGGTAAATTCATAACGCTTCATTCATCCTAGCCAGCCTCCTGCCACCGGCGATTTGTCACACGAATATCACATTGCTCTGCTTGTGGGACTGCCTCACTCCATGCGAATTTGCCCCCTAAGAAATGGCCCAATCATCATCCAATGCCGACCGTGTCCCCCCGGTGGTCGGAGAACTCCATCACTCCGCTGTGTCATTCGATATCAGTACCACGGGGGGAGAAGTCGTTCGGTTTTTTGAGAGCCACCCGGATGCCCCTGGGATCATTCTCACGAAAGCGAACCTCCAAGTAGGGGCGTTGTCTCAAACGGTGCTTCTTCGGACCATCAGCCGCCCTTTTGGAGCGGAGCTTTTCTATCGGCGTCCGATTCAGGCGGTCGTTGAGTGTTCGCAATGCGGGCCCATGTTGGTGCTACCTTGGGATTGCACCATTGAGGATGCCGTGTGCCGTTGCCTGGAACGTGACAGCCGGGATCTATTCGAACCTTTTTTGGTGCAGAACGAGTTCCACGGCATCCTTCATATAGTGGACTTTCGCACTCTTTTGCTCGCATCGAGCGAGGGTTTCGCCATTCGAAATCAGCAACTGGCCGAGGAGATGAAGGAGCGCAAGATGTTGGAGCAGAAGTTGCTTCGCGCCCAAAGAATGGAAAGCATCGGGTTGCTTGCCGGTGGGGTTGCTCACAATCTTAACAATACCTTGGGACCGATCATGATGGCCGCCTCTTTGTTGGATAGCGATCTGCCGCGTGAAAGCCACGATGAATATGTGACGACCATTAAGGATGCAGTGAAGCGGGCGGCGGACATCATCCTCGAGATGCTTGTTTTTTCCCGAGGCATGGAGGGAGATCGTCTGGTGTTTCAGCCGCACAAGCTGATCGGCGAAACCGAGCGGTTCGTAAAAATGACTTTCCCAAAATCCATCGCTTTCAGCACCTGTCTTGCAGAGGATCTGTGGAATGTCACGGGAGACCAGACGCAGATCCATCAGGTCTTGCTTAACTTGTGTGTGAATGCCCGGGACGCCATGCCCGATGGTGGACGCTTGAAGCTGAGTGTCGAGAACTGCGAAGTGGACGAGAATTTCGATGCGCTGCCCCCGGATGCGAAGGCGGGTTGTTTTGTTCGGTTTAGCATTACCGATACCGGGACTGGCATTCCGCCCAACATTATCGAAAAGATATTTGACCCGTTCTTCACGACAAAAGGGATCAGCAAGGGCTCCGGTCTGGGCCTTTCGACGGTGGTCGGAATTATCAAAAGCCATGGCGGCTTTGTGATGGTCGATTCCCAAATGGGGGAAGGCTCTTCGTTTAGCGTGTTCCTGCCGGCTACCCAGCAGCCTGTCCATCATTCCTTAAAGGAGACACAACCGGCGGTTTCCCAAGGCAACGGCGAGCTGATCTTGATCGTCGATGATGAGGCGCCCATTCGCGTGATGGCTGAGACCATTCTCCGAAAAAATGGCTACGATGTGGTCGCCGCCGCCGATGGCAACGATGCGCTGGCGACCTATGAATGCCAGAAGCAAAAGATCAACTTGGTGCTGACGGATTTGTCGATGCCCGGAATGGATGGCGTGGCGCTATCGCGCGCTCTCAAAGGGTTGAACCCAGCGCTCAAGATTATCGCATCCAGCGGGCAGGTTGAAAAATCTCACAAATCCGAATTGGAGGATCTGGGGGTGTACGGTTTCCTCACGAAACCGTATCGACAGGATCAACTCCTGACCATCGTGCATGAAGAAATCTGCGGGCTGGCGAGATTGTGAATGCCTTTTTGACTGCGGGGATCCTGCCCGCGTTATGCCCGGTTGACAAACCTGCCAAAGCACTCGTGATTCAGGCATGAAAATCCTCCTCGGAGTCACAGGCAGCGTTGCGGCGATTCACACACCGAAGCTCATTGAAGCGCTTTCCGCGCTGGGAGAGGTCAGGACGATCGTGACGGACAAGGCCGCTCATTTCATCGAGGCTCCGGTTCCCTGTTTCCGCGAAAGAGACGAGTGGCGATGGAGGCAGACGGGCGACCACATCCTCCACATCGATCTGCGTCTCTGGGCGGATGTTCTGGTGCTCGCGCCGCTGACGGCAAATAGCCTGGCGAAAATCGCGCACGGTATCTCAGACAACCTTCTCACCAGTGTGGTCAGAGCGTGGGATTACACTAAGCCGCTGATCCTGGTGCCTGCGATGAACAATCTGGTATGGGATCAACCGATGACTCGCCATCAATTGAAGACGATGACGGACATGGGGGCCGAGGTCATCGCTCCCGTCGCAAAACCGTCGACCTACGGAGATACGGGCGAAGGGGCCATGGCGGATATCGCGACCATCGTAAGGGCGTTGGAGGGATGCAATCAGAAATGAAGTCCGCCGAAGTTAAACAAGGGTCCATTTCAAGTTTCTGATCTTTCAGCGGCTTGCGTTGTGTAATACGATTTCTACAATCACAGAGCAGGAATCCGCAGATTGCGCAGATGAACGCAGATTAGAGAACTCTTAAAAATCTGCGATAATCTGCGCAATCTGCGGATAGAACCTGTCTTTTGACTGTAGAAATCGTATAATAGGCTCCACACATGCGACTGGATCAATGGCTTTGGGCTGTGCGCCTTTTCAAAACCCGCAACCTCGCCGTCGAGGCGATCAAGGGTGAGCATGTGAAGGTGAACGGGGCGGCGACCAAACCGGCGCACGAAGCGAAGCCGGGCGAACTGGTGGTGGCGCGCATCGGGGTTCTCACGCGGACGCTGCGCGTGCTGGACGCCCCACACTCGCGGGTTGGTGCGAAGCTGGTTGCACAATTCGCCGAGGACCTAACGCCACCGGAGGAATTCGAGAAGCAACGGGCGCTCGACTTCCGACCCGCAGGCATGCGTCCGAGAGGAGCCGGGCGGCCGACGAAACGCGAGCGGCGCTTGCTCGATGGATTTGCCGGAGAGTGACCGTTCGCGGCGGCGCTATCTCAGATGATTAGACAAGGCTTCACGAATCGAGATGAGGCAGTTCGATGGGCTTGTTTGCCCAGTAAAAGAGGACCGAGCCGATCAGCATTGCCCCCAACCCCACAAAGACGAGCAAACCGGGGGCGAACCAGGTGCTGAAGATGGAGGGGAAAGAAACGATCTCGGGATGGCTGGGGTTGTAGTGGACAGGAAGAGTCGTGGGGAGTCCGTCTTCGTCAATCAGCGGGTAGAGCGGCTTGAGCTGACTGCCAACGGGCGCGCGAACTACGATTTCGCGGCCCCCGGCATCCTGAAACCGGAATTCGTTCCAGAAGGTGCTACTGCGGTCCTGTGTTTCCTGCTTCGCGCGAATCTCTGCGTCGTTGATAAGGATCATCTCGGGAACTCCCGATTTGGCTTTGATCACACGCGTCGCCTCCGCCGTTGCTCTCGCACCAAAGAAGAGCAATTTCCCTGGGGTCCACATTTGGGAAATCCCCACTGCAACCAAGAGACATCCATAAACGATCATCAAGAACTTCCTCCGGGCGTAGCCGGGGGTGTAATAGCTCGGCGCAGGCTGCTGCGGGCCTGAAGTATTTTGCGGAGGGGGTGTGGAGACTTCCGGTAAATTCTTATCACTCATAATGCTGCCGCCTCCTCTCTTCCAAGTTTGCGGATGCGACCCTGACGTTCATATTTTTGGAACTTAAAGGTAAGTCCTAATCCGACCAGGCCCAGTGTAAACATGCAGATGTAACCGGCCATGTAATCGTATTTCATCGGCGCGTAAGCGACCGTTACAAAGGGCCGGGCTACGGTGATCCGCTTGCTTGCAGCGACGGTTTCAATGCGGTCGTAAAAAGCCCGTGCCTGCGCGAGGGTGGCGGGGTCCGGGGGAGTGAACAGGCTTTGTAGGCGGTGTCCCACGGGATCATCGATAGTCTCGGCCTTGGCCGCTCCGGGCCGCAGAAGAGTGATGACGGAAATGACTTTCGTATCGTTTGGTCCTGGATAGACCCGCACGTGGTCGGTCTCGCCGGGCATCCGCAGTTTGCGGGCGATCGCGGAGAGACGGCGGTCGGGCGTCGGAGCGTTGTCGAAGAGTGCGAGAACCCCATTTGCTACACGCATGATCGGCGAGACGCGCCAGTCAAGCGGTTCTTCAACTACCATTAGGTCCATCGCGAGCGCCGACTGGTGGCTGAAGGAGGGAAGAGTCGCGCTAGTTGAAAAGAGTTTGGGATCGCGTTTTGTGCTCACACGCACCACTGCTGTCTGCAAATCAAGGGCAAGGCGTTTTTCGTCTGTTCCAGGCGCGAAAAGGACGCTGACGGCAAGACCGTAGCCCGCATCATATTTGATGGGGCGAAGATCAATGACGTCGGGTCGTTCCTGGCGCAGGTCGGTCAGAATTTTTTCGAGCCGCGGGCCGTTGGGGCGCTCTGCCGTGGGGAACTCGACAAGCAGTGTGTCGCACATTTTCGCACCCATGACTTGCTCGCCGTCGGTAAGGACGCGATCACCAAAAATGCGCGTTGCCTGGCCTTGGAGATTCGCTGCACGGGCAGTCAACTCGGTGTCGATTGATTTCGTTCGCGCGGCAAGCTCTTTGACGCGGGTTTTGTTTTCCACTCCCACTGCGGAGCTTTCGTTTTTGATCGTCTCTTTTTCAGCGACGAGTTGCTCGCTATTTTTGTCGCGAAGACGGATTTCCCAGCAACGGCCAGAGGTGAGGTCCATGCCGTTTGCCATCCACGTTTTGACGTGGACTTGAGATGGAAGAAGAGGGGTGCCATTTTGCGGATTGGTCCACGTGGCGGCGCGGACCAGGGAACGCACGTCGCTTTGTTGACTTTCGCCCCGGAGGACAACATGCACCATTTCCCCGGCTGGAGGTTGGAAGAGGGCTGCGTAGCCCCATACAAAGAGCCCGATGCCGTTGAGCGTGATGAGGCTTGTGATGCGTCCGAGGATGCCCGCGCCCGCCATGTAGGTGCCCATTTTATTGCGCGTAATGTAATCGTAGACCAGCGGCGTGTAAACCATCCCCGTGAGCATCCCTATAATCGAAAGCGTTTCGCCGAAAACCACGAGTTCGACCAGCGAAGGGCGGTGGTCGGGGAGGATATAGTTGATATATCCGAAATAGGCCGCCTTTACGGCAAGCGCGGCGCAGATGAGTACCTGGTAGGCACGCATCCGGTTAAGTTTGTCCGCGATCATCGCCAGGAATACGATGATGAACATGTTGATGATACCGCCGATCACCACGTTGATCCCCATTTCCTGTTTGGTGTAGTTCCACTGGTCTGTGTAAAGCAGGTTGCCCAAAGACCCGAGGCTGGAATTGAGCATGACGACGCTGAAAACCAGCATGAATATAGGCCAGAGTTCGCGATCCAAAACGCCGCCGAAGAAATTTTTGAAGGTGAGCCGTTGGCCGCAAAAACGGCTCTTTTGGTTCATTTCCTTGATGCCGAGCGTGACAAAAAGAAATACGGTTACGACGATCAGCCCGGCACTCCAATAGATCACTTTCTCGCCGACAATCGGCACTCCCGCCATGAATCGCACATCGTCAAAGCGGCCCAGTGCAAAGAAGTAAAAGCACATGGTCGTCAGATTCGACAACCACTGGTTTAACCCGGTGCTTCGGCCCCGCTGGTGCGGAGGTACGATCTCTTGGCAAAGCGGCTCCATCGGCCCCTGTCCACCACCGACGTCGTTGAAAATATTGTAGACAAGAAAGACAGCCAATAGCGCCCAAAAGTTGGGCATTAGTGGCATTAAAATAAGGGTCGTGGCGGTGCCCATCCACGCCCCAACGACAAAGGGTTTGCGTCGTCCAAAGCGTGTCCAGATCCGGTCGGAGAGAAAGTTGACGATGGGGACTGTGAGGAGCGAAAGGAATGTCGGCAGGCTGAGAATGAAGGTGAGGCCTGCGGGATTCTCGACAAACTTTTTGAGCGAGAAGAGAAACGCCACGTTCATGGTCTGACCATTGAAGGTAAAGGAGATCCAAGGGAGGACCGTGAAAGCGATCCATCGAAAGGGCACTTCTTTCTTACAAGTGATGATCATGAGTTACGTGGGATTTCGTCAATGTGCGGTTGTGGCCGTGCCGATCAGCGGCGCGTTTTCATTTTAATAGCGTGAGGCGCAGGCTTGTTTGGATACCCCGTGCGGTGTTTTGAATTTAAGGAGTGGCAAGCAGCGTGAGGATTTGTCGGGGCAAAACGGTGACTGCACATTCCGTCAGAGGTTTCCCTCCTTCTCCCCTCATGTTGACAATTTTCCATGAGCGCGCTCCAGTGAGCCGGATGGTTTGCGGTTCGTCGGCCGGATTGAACACGCGGAAGTTCCATAGCTTGGCTTCCGAAAGGCAGCATGAGGAGAGAACGACTCGCCCGGCGATCCTGGGTTGATCGAGCGTTTTGGAGGGCAGGATCGTCATATGGCGCAAGTCCGGTAATTCCGTTGTGACGCTGCAGGCAGGCGCTGCGATGCTTTGCGCGACCTGGAAGAGATCGGCCGCGGGGAGGGGACCAGCAAAAGGCTTGAGCGCCATGCTGAAGCGATGGACGCCCTGGATTTGTCCGCCCTCGTTGCCATCGGTAAAGACCGCGCGGCGGAAGGAGCGGAGTAGCGTGACGCAAAGCGGACGGTCGGGTTGGTCCAAGACGGCGCTTTCGTATTGGCCGGGGGCGAGCAGGGCCAGACCGTGCTTGCTGTCGCCCGTCGCCACCCAGTTTTGTTGGGGTGTCATCTCGACCTGGATTTCGCGGTCTGCATGAGTGTCGGCGAGTTGAACGGGCCGTGCAATGGCGTCGAACGGGGTGTCTGACCAGAAAGTCTCCGCATCCGCAAAGCCCGTTGGGCAAAGGATTCGCAGGCGATGATCCCTCACATTGTTGTGAACCGTCGTTTCGATCTCCACGTGGGCTGCATCTTTGCGAAGGGTGACGAGGTGTTCGACTACGAACAGGGACAACTGCGGGCTGCGTTGGTTCAGATGGAAGTCGAACTCCTCAGGCACCGCCCATTCGACGCGAATGTGCAGCCGCGCCAGAAGGGGACCGTTTTCTGTGATGCCAAAACTGACTGTGCCCCCGGTGGAGAGGTAGGTGCGATCTTGGAGCGCGATGCCGTGGAACCAGCCGTCGCCGATGTCTGCTGTGTCTTCCAAGGCTAACAAACCGTGGTATTCCCTGCCGGTTGTAAGATCGGCAAGTGAGAGCGTGCCGTCATTGGCTGCGGTGACTTCGAGCAAGGCATTGCGCAATTTGGAGCGGCCGATGCCGATGGCTTTCTGATCCGGGTTGCGGGTCGGTCCCTTGGTTTGCTTGATTACCAAATGTTGCACCGTGCCGGGATCGAGAGCGGTGTCGAGCGCAATGCGAATCCCTTGGCGTTCTTCGGACGTGGGAAAATGATTTGCGGGCATCCGCAAGTGCGGGCTGGATGGAAGAACCTGCAAAAGCTGGTAGTCGATTTCCTTTCCGGCCATGTCATAGATTCGCAGGGAAGGTTTTGACTCGAAGCCGAAAAATTCGCTGAATTGCGGCCAGCCTTTTGGCAGTCGCACCAATGCCTCGGGGCGTTGTTGCACCGCGCCGCCCGCCGGGGCGAAGAGGCTCAGACCGATTTTACTTGGTTGAAGATGATCATGTAGCGGCAGCGGCCCGCGAGCCCGACTTTTTCGAACTGCTAAAGGCGGCAATCAACGTTGGTAGCATCGGCAAAGGCTCTTGCTACGACTATAGCAATACAAAATCCGATTTTTCAACTCCAGGAACCTCAGGAAACCTACAACAGGCCAGAGATACATTAACGTCTCTTCAAATCCTACAGATTGGAGCAAACATTATCGATCAAACTAAAGCGGACAATTTTCCGACCCGCATTCAGTTTTCTGGCGATCTCACGGTCCCGAAGAACGAAGTGCGGGGCGTCGAGGATTTGCCTTACTTTTACGGTTTCCGCAATTGGATAACACAATACAGCTTGCCAACAGCTACGTCACCAGGAATGGGGGCGTTACTTGTGCAACCTGAATTATGGAACCCACATAGTCTAGGAAGTTCCACAGGCGTTACTGGGGCCAACACGCCAACAAATTTCCGGGTAAGGGTTGCACCGGACCCGTCATCGACGCTCACATCAGGAACAATCGTACAGTTGACTGCCTATTATGCGTGGACAGAGGTGAGCGGAACCACAAAAACGACATATACAGACGTAGTGGATCTATCGAATACCGTCGCGGTTAACCCGTCTGTCTTCGTTTCCGGCACTATTCCCGCCCCGTTGCAATTCCAAGCAGGAGCAGTTAATAGCCATTGGGATTTCCGTGAGCCCACATTGCTTGGCGTTTCCACGATGCCAAGCAGTTGTAAGATGACTTCAAGCCCATACAACGATGTTTACACGAAAACCAACGATACCGGCATATTGTTGACTGGCAGCATTCCATTTACGCACCCCGAATCTCTGGTTCTAACAACAGGCTCTACCAACTCGGCATTGCAGAAAGTCAACATAAATGTTCCCTCAGGAAGCAATGCTTGTTGCCTTCGGTTTTATCTCGATTACCAGGATACGCAATTAAATTGGATAACTTACGATGAACAGATATTCGAATATCAACAAGGCGCTTCTAGTCTCGATGTACATGTCCTGTTTAACCATACCACCTACCAAGATAAGGTGACTAACAAGAATGAAAACTGGTGTGGCGCGACGCGAACCGATCCGAGAACTTCCCGATGGATTGCAGAATATACTGAGTATTATTATCTACGGAAGATTTTGGATCCTCTCAATAATATTTGGGGTTCCATGCGCCCGGATGCAGGGATATCCTTGGGATGCCACCTAGGAGGCATGGAGGATTCTGGTATTAGTATCTATGGGAGCTATAAAAATTATTCACAGGAGGATCATGGAAATCAGCTCGGTTATCCACAAGAAAATAGCGTCCGTAATACGTATCAGACAGATGACACCAATTTTTTGCGATACATTCGAGACCCCGACGGCGTTGTTCGTCGCACGATGGGCGCCTATGTAACCGATACCAACAATGGTGGTTCGGTACCGACAGCCTCCCTGCCGTTAACCGGCCTCCCGATGGCCGTAGGCAACTACTCCAGTCGACCCACGATCCTGCACCGGCCATTCCGTTCTGTGGCAGAACTTGGGTATGTCTTCCGCGACACGCCATGGGGAAACATCAACTTCTCCGTTCCCGAAAGCGGAGACTCTGCGCTGCTCGATGTTTTTTGTATCAACGAAAACACCGATCCCAACGGGATGGTCGCAGGCAAAGTCAATCTCAACACCCGGCAAGCACCCGTTCTACAAGCCCTCATTGCCAATGCCCTCCGGGATAAGGATGATGCGTCCAATCCCGTTCTAAGCGGGACAATTGCCTCCGACTTAGCCGCGCAACTTGTCAAACGCACCACGACTATCCAACCACTCCTCAACCGGGCTGACCTGGTAGGCAGTTGGCATCCTGCGGATACTACACTCACCACTCCAACTCTCGCGGGGACTGCCCTCAAAACCATTATAAACCCCGATTCTTATTATACAGGCTTCTCACTCGACATCGGCACCGTGCCTAGTATAAAAAACGACGCCAATGCCCTGCCCATCTCCCTCATCCCGCGCCAACGCGAATCAGTAATCCGAGCCCTGGCCGACGCTGGGAACACGCGAACATGGAATCTGTTGATCGACGTGGTGGCCCAGAGTGGACGCTTCCCAGCAAGCGCTGCCTCCGCCAATAATCCGTTGGCACAGTTTATGGTTGAAGGTGAAACACGCTACTGGCTGCATGTCGCCATCGACCGCTATACGGGAACCGTGTTAGACAGCCAACTTGAGATTGTAAAATAAATGAACAAGTCGTTAATCCTCATCGCATGCGCCCTCACTGCACTCTTGAGCGAGGCACGTGCGCAGACAGATGATGAGAGGCAGCTCCTGGAAACGGGTCCGCTCATCATCAACCCGATGCCCAGCACCTCGCAATGGACTGTCGACTACACCTACATTGGAACACCCGGCCCGGGGGATCCATCTCCCAAAAACCGCCCAAAACATATAGTCGTCACCAAGATGGAAGCAGTCCGACATGAAGAGACGACGCAGGAAAATGGGCTCAAGGGCGAACTATGGAGAACGGGGCACATTGAAGTGGAACGAAAACCGAATGTGCCCAAGTGCACCAAGTGTGTAGGCTTGGGTCTTACCAATGATTTTGCAGAGCTGGAATGGATATCCACGAAAAACTTTGTCGGCATTAAAACCGAGAATGACCACAAATGTTTCGTGTTCAAACAAGAGCGTTTCAACGAAGCCCTCTCCCCCACCGGAACGGCTTTTGGATACATCGATATCAAAACACGTTATCCTGTGTCTTACCATTACAGGACCGAGATCCGCCAATACAACATCCTCCCTCCACCCACTCTCCCTTTAGTCTTTCCTGAAGAATTTATGGCGGTCGGCAAAGCCATGATGGAACAGATCGAAAGAGCAACACCCCATTTGTCGCCTCCCTAGCATCGCCATTTCTTCGCAATCTCCCCTCATTACTTTATTCAACTCACAGCAAACGAAACACTTTCGCCTCGGCGCTTTCAACTTCAGCAGCAAATGTCCACCTTTCAAAATTTTCACGGAACTGTCCACGTCGTCTTTAGCTCACACTGGGACCGCGAATGGTATCTCCCGTTTCAAAAATTCCGTGGCAAGCTGGTAACCGTTCTCGACCGAATCCTCGCGGAGCTGGAATCCGGACGATTAAGCGCCTACCAGATGGACGGGCAGTTTATCCCGGTGGAAGATTACCTCAAAATCCGCCCGGAGAAAGAACCCTTGCTACGCCAACTCATCCAGCAAGGCCGTTTCAAAGTCGGCCCGTGGTATAATCTCCCGGATGTGTTTCTCGTCAGCGGGGAGTCGATCATTCGCAACTTCCTGCTCGGGATGAAGCGCTCGGAAGCCTTCGGCCAGACCAGTAAAGTTGGCTGGATGTGTGACATTTTCGGACATAACAGCCAAATGCCGCAACTCCTCTTGCAGCTCGGGATTGATAACGCCATTCTGTGGCGCGGCGTTGATCTCAAGGCGAGCAATCCCTTTCACTGGCAGAGCCCCGATGGAACGCAAATCCTGGTGCATCGCTTTGGGGAAAACGGCTACACGGATTTCGCCTTCGATGTCCGCAAGGCAAACAAGCCCGACGAAATTCCGACCCTCGACGAGATGGTCTGCAACACGTTGCTGCATTTTGAAAAAATAAAGGCGACTAGCAATGCTCAGGACTTGCTGCTGTTCGACGGTGCCGACCATATGGAATTTGACCCGGCGATCGTCGAAGTGATTGCCAAGGTGAATGAGGCCGCAGGACGTGAAGTTTTCAAAGTTTCGACCCTGGACCGATATCTGGAAGCCGTGCGCGCGCACGAACCCGAAGCAACACTAGTCAAAGGCGAGCTACGCGAGCCCGCGAAGATGGGGACGTTCGGATGGCTGATCCCCGGAGTCGGAAGCAGCCGCATCCCGACCAAACAGGCAAACCACGCCGCAGAAACCTTGCTCACGCTCTGGGCAGAA
>Ga0364900_10248_pt1 | contig 20948 bp, 5 predicted proteins | sample ExccelJu500002D3_FD_206974 | JGI IMG/M metagenome (GOLD analysis project Ga0364900, IMG submission 206974) | Enriched cells from Trout Bog Lake Hypolimnion, Wisconsin, USA - BchlTB.July09.5000.02.D3 | ecosystem: Environmental > Aquatic > Freshwater > Lake > Hypolimnion/Profundal zone | place: USA...
ATTCAGGATGAAGCGGGGTTTCATAATTACTTCCCAGTCCAGTGAAGTTGGTTAACTTGCCCGTGCTTGCTTTTTGATAAAGACCTTTTGTGTCGCGCTTGCTGCACTCCTCAAATGAAGTGCTTAGATAAATTTCAAGAAATCGACTATCTCCAGCGAGGTCTCTGGCCAAGTCACGCTCTTTTTGGAAGGGTGAAATAAATGCACAAATTACAATGAGACCTGCATCCATCATGAGTTTGGCGATATGGGCAACTCGCCGAATATTTTCCACTCGATCGGCATCGCTAAAGCCTAGGTCTTGATTTAAACCTTGTCGAACGAGATCGCCATCCAAAAGAAAGGTGTGCCTTCCCTCTTGGTGAAGAGCTATCTCTAATGCATTGGCAAGGGTTGACTTTCCGGCTCCCGACAACCCTGTAAACCAGATAATCTTGCCTTGTTGTTCTAAAAGTGTTTCTCGATCCCGATTGGAGACGCTTAAAGAGGGAGTGTTGAGATTTTTAGTGGTCATGGATGCTTTAAAGGTGATGTATGCAATCTTAATTGAAAATATTCTTATAAAATAAAGAAATGAAAATATTCTTGTTTAAATTCCTTAATGCATACACCTTAACTACGGTCTTCGTGCTGATTTCAAGTGCCGCTTCGGCTCAAAGTGCCCAGTTTGAGTACGATTTGAAAATTACCGCTGATCCTTCCAAGCGGGCGGCCTACCTGAAGCAGTCGGGTGAAGCGCCAAGTCCCTATGAGCAGGTCTTTAATTTGGTCAAGGGTTCAATGCAGGTAGCAACAGTAATTGATAAGGTGGATCTTCGCAAGGACCAATATCATATTAATTCGACTGGTACATTAGGGGCTGTACTCGCAACGGCATTAAATGATCAAAAATTGATTCGGGATTCGGTGGGCACCAACAGCCCACAAGGTTTATTAACAAATACCTATCAAGAAAAGCGTGGTAATACTGAGCTTCTGATTGCTAAGGTCGATGCCCCAAAGAATGTGGTGAACTTTTATAAAGTGTCCTCACGTTCGCCTGCGGTGGGGAGTGCTCCCTATACAGGAAAATTGCTCGATATGCTCACAGTGGGCTATCAATTTATTGGAAAAGACTTGCCTACTAAATCGATTGTGCTACCAGTCACTGATGGCCGGTCGGTAAAGAATTACACCTTAGTGCGTGGTGAGTCTTGGGAATTTCCCTTTGATAGCGGAAAAGTCAAAGCGATTCGCTATTACAAAACAACTTCCAAAGACGATTCTGCCACTTTTGAAGTTTGGTTCTCTGAAAAAGAGCATGTACCGCTGCGTTCCGTCATTGGTTTAAACGCCCAGTATGGCGCCACGATTCAGGTTGACCTTAAAAAAATCCCAGCTTTATAGGAGATTTTTAATATTGGTACCGTAGTTCTCATCTTTGCAGATTCAAGCTCATGGTTACAGTTGTCTCCGGTGATCATTATTGTTCTTAGTTAGAGCGGTTCACTGCCTTAGAGGGGGGTGCATGGTAACCTACTGGCTACTCAATTAATGATTGGATTTGTGCCGTGGACACCTCTCTTTCAAGCCTTTGGCAGCAAGCGCAGCAATACGAGCTCGCTGGCAATCTGGCGCAAGCAGAGCTGAGCTATCGTGGAATTCTAAAGGTCGATCCGGGAAGTGCTCAAGCTTGGCATGCTTTGGGTCTATTGGCCTTTAGTACTCATAATTTAGAGGCGGCTTTTCAAAATATTGCCCAAGCAGTTAGGCTTAATCCGCAGGTAACTTTGTATCATCGCAATTTAGGTGAAATTGCACGTCGCTTCGGTAGGTTGGAGCAAGCAATCTTGTCTGGAAAAGCAGCGTGCGTCTTATCGCCCAATGACTTGGATGCGCACTATAACTTGGGCCTAGCCTATACCGATACTAAGGAATATAGCAAAGCGATTGTGCATTACCGCAAAGCTATTAAGATCAATCCCAAGCACGGCCTTTCTTGGAATAATCTGGGTTCAGCGCTAGAGCAGCAGGGTGATAAAAAAGCTGCCTTAAAGGCGTACGAAAAAGCGGTAGCGATTAATCCTCAGCATGCAGAAGCGCAAAATAATCAAGGGGCTATTTATAGCGAAGAGGGTAATTTAGAAGAGGCCCGTATCAGTTTTGCCGCCGCAATTGCGGCTCGCCCGGAATTTGTAGAGGCGCACTACAACCTTTCTTCACTCAAAACCTATCAATTAGACGATCCCCATTTAGCAATGCTTGAAAAAGTATATGCAGACCGAGAGCAACTTTCTAGTCATGCGCGAATTCGTTACGACTTTGCTCTGGGAAAAGCCTTAGATGATATTGGGCAATATGATCGTGCCTTTGCCGCCTATGAAGAAGGTAATCGCCTCCAGCATCATTTATTGCCGTGTGATGAGCGTCGCGCCGATCAATTGGTTGATGCGATTATTAATACTTTTACTCCCGAATTTATTGCTAGCAAATTAGACCAACGAGTACCTACTTTGGGCAAAGGAAAGACGCCAATCTTTATCGTCGGCATGCCCCGCTCAGGAACTACCTTGCTTGAGCAAATACTCTCTTCTCACCCTTCAGTATTTGGCGCGGGAGAGTTAACAATTCTTAATGAAGTCATTAGCGAAATTACCAAAACCTCGACAGATCATTTTTATACCCAAGATCTAGCGCGCCTTTCCAAAGCCAATTGGCAAAAAATTGGCAAAAATTATTTGCAACGCACCTGGACCCTTTCCCCGAAGAGTGCTTTTATCACCGATAAGATGCCGGCCAATTTTTTCTATTTGGGCTTAATTTATTTGACTCTCCCAAATGCCAAGATCATCCACGCAATGCGTGACCCGATGGATTCTTGTTTTTCCTGCTACTCCCGATTATTTAATGACACGATGGAGTTTGCTTACGATCAAGAAACCTTGGGTCGCTATTATCAGCGTTACATGAGGTTGATGAAGCATTGGGAGCGGGTTTTGCCTGCAGGAACCATTTTAGATTTGCCTTATGAGGATATGGTAACCAATACAGAGGCGCAATCAAAAAGAGTTCTTGAGTTTGTAGGATTGCCATGGAACGCCGACTGTTTAGAGTTTTATAAAAACGAGCGCTTAGTCAAAACAGCGAGCGTTGCTCAAGTGCGCAAACCGATTTATCAAACCTCAGTAGCGCGTTGGAAACATTTTGCACGGCATCTTAAACCTTTATATGAGTTAGTTAAGCAATACCGTGATCCCCAAGATCTTCCGAACTTTGATTTGCCGATTTCCAATCAAAATCTGACTCAGACTCAGACTCAGATTCCTTCAGCCATATCTCCCGCTACCTCTTCTTTTCAGGCGGTGATCGAGCAGTGTTTGGCCTTGCAAGGAAAAGGCGAGCATGGAGCGGCGATCCAATTGCTCAATTCCTATTTGCCGCAATTGGGAGGTGATGGGGAGGCAGCGGTCTTTTGGCATTTGCATGGAATATCTTTATATCGCCTCGATCGCTTTGAAGAAGCTCGCAGTAGTTATGAAATGGCTCTACAGATTCAACCTCAATTTCCAGTTGCTTTAAATAGCTTGGGATTTTTATTGCAAGATATGGGTCTTATAGAGCAGGCGCACACATGTTTTGAAAAGGCCTTAAGTTTTGCACCCGAAATGGCGATGGCACGTCTTAATTTAGGGATGGCTCAGCTTAAATTAGGCGATTTTGAAAATGGCTGGGAAAATTATGAAGCGCGCTGGACGGGTTCAGCAGAAAGCGCAATGGGCACATTTATCAGGCCAGCTTGCCCATTACCCCAATGGAATGGCGAGTCCCAAACCCAAGATAAGCGCTTATTGGTAATTACTGAGCAAGGATTTGGAGATACTTTTCAATTTGCTCGATACCTCGCTCAAATTGCCCCACATTTTGCAAAAGTAGGTTTTGTTTGTTCAGCACCAACTTTGCGTTTAATGGAGTGGGCAGGCGCTAATCAGATTGTTCTATTGACCCAACTGCCCTTAGATTATTCCACTTGGGATTGGCAGTGCGCCTTAATGTCTCTCCCCCGCGTCTGTAAAACTCGTTTAGATTCCATTCCTGCTAATGTTCCATATCTTCATGTGCCTAATGCACCTAAAGCCCATTGGTTTGATCGTTTAAATACAGCTGCACCAGGGCGATTTAAAGTGGGAATCGCATGGGCTGGTCGCAAAGTGCATCAATACGATGGACGCCGCAGCATGGCCTTTAACCAATTAACACCTTTATTGAGGCTGCCTTATATCACCTGGGTAAGCTTGCAAAAATGGGCTCCGGAAGATACGAGGCCGAATATTCCAGAAGCTGTCGATTGGATTGACTGGACCGAAGAGCTTACGGATTTTGCTGATACAGCAGCCTTGGTGGAAAATTTGGATTTAGTCATCTCAATTGATTCTTCGATGATTCATTTATCCGGGGCACTCAATAAGCCAGTCTGGATGCTTAATCGATTTGATACGGAATGGCGTTGGTTACATGGGAGAAGTGATAGCCCTTGGTATCCAAGCTTACGCATTTTTAATCAACCTCGTTTTGGTGATTGGGAGAGTGTGATCACTCGGGTTGTTGCTGAGCTTGCTAGCTTACCAATTCCACAGGTGCCTGCAAAAGCACGCGTTGACAAGATAGTAGCGTCGGGCAATTCCGGTTCATTGCCACCAGCAGCGCCGTTACAAAATCTGACGATAGAACAAGCCATTCAGTTAGCCAGTCAATACCATGTCAGCAACCAATTAGAGCAGGCAGAGCAAGTCTTACGTCAAATTTTGCGGGTTCACCCAAAGCATGCGCACTCTTTGCATTTATTGGGGGTGATTACCTATCAGGCAGGTAAGGCCATCTTGGCGCTCGATTTAGTTCGGCAAGCGATTGCGAGTGACCCTACAGTAGCGCTATTTGAAAGTAATTTAGCTGAAATGTGCCGTCAGCAAAATCGTTTTGTTGAGGCGATTGAGCATGGTAAAAAGGCAGTTGCTTTAGACCCAACTATGGCATCTGCTTATAGTAATTTGGGTATCGCCTTATTTGACATCAAAAACTATGATGGTGCTCAAGCAGTTCATGAAAAAGCCTTAGCCATAAATTCTCAATTACTGCATTCACTAAATAATATGGGCAGTATTGAGAGGGCTCGGGGTAATAAAGTGCTTGCCCTGGAGTGGTACCGCAAAGCTCTAAATGTTAATGAAGATTATTTAGAGGCTTTAATTAATATAGGTGCTATTTTGGTAGAAGAGGATAGAGCTCATGAAGCGCTCGCACCACTTTTAAAGGTCTTGGCTATTCAACCGAACTCTCCCGAGGCATTGTGTAATTTAGGCTTGTCATATTTCAAGTTAGAGGAGTATGACAAGGCCCAATCCTTGCTGCGCCGTTCTTTGCAAAATCGTCCGTACTATTTAGAGGCATTAGTTGGTCTAGCAAGAGTTCTGCAGGAAGTAGATCGATTACCAGAGGCGCTGGCTTTATTAAAACAAGCAGTTAGTCAAGTTGATGCTCCAGCCGATGCATGGTGTCAATTGGGAGCCTTGTATAGCGAAATGGCAGAACCAGATTTGGCAAAAGAATCCTTTGACAGGGCCTTAATTTTAGATCCGGCTTGTGTAGATGCTCTTACTGGTTTAGCCAATCTCTCCTTGGAGCTGGGTGAAGTAAATAAAAGCAAAGAGTTATTGAAATCTGCCTTATCTTTTGATGGCAACAATATCGCTGCGCGCTTTCATTTGATTCAAGCCGAAAAGGTGAAGGCCGGGGACGATAACTTGGTTGCGCTTGAGGCTTTGAGTGTCAATATTAAAAAGTTATCACATGAAAAGCAAATATCGTTACATTACGCACTGGGTAAGGCCTATGATGACCTTGGCGAGTTCAGGAAAGCATTTCCTCAATTTCTAGAAGGGGCACGACTTAAAAGAGCGAAATTAAATTTCAGTCCAGATACTGAAATTCAGAGCATTGATAACTTGATGCATGGGCTCACGCCAGAGCGATATCGAGAGCTTAGCGGAGCTGGGGTAAATGACGCTACTCCGATTTTTATTTTGGGAATGCCGCGCTCTGGGACTACCCTTACAGAGCAAATTATTGCCAGCCACCCCTTGGTACATGGCGCTGGAGAATTACGAGATTTATTAGAGGTAGTTCAAGATCCTGGAGCGGACGGGCAGGGATTTCCAGGTAATCTGGCTGGTTTGACAAAGGAAAAGCTCAGTCAATGGGGTGAGGAGTATTTGGGGCGATTACGCACCCATAGCAATGATGCTTTGCGAATTACCGATAAGATGCCATCTAATTATCTGGCCATGGGATTGATTCCCTTGATGTTGCCCAAAGCCAAAATCATCCATGTCAAGCGCGATCCAATCGATACCTGTGTGTCGTGTTTCACTCGTTTATTTAATCGTCATCAAGATGCCACTTATGATTTAACTGAGCTGGGAATCCATTATTGTAATTACGCGCGGCTAATGGATTATTGGCGAAAATTTATGCCTTCAGACAGATTTCTAGAGATTGAGTATGAGGATATTGTGGCCGATATAGAAACTCAGGCGCGTAAATTGATTGATTGGGTGGGTCTAGATTGGGATAAGGCATGTTTAGACTTTTATAAAACAAAGCGAAGTATTCGCACGGCTAGCCTGACCCAAGTAAGGCAACCAATTTATTCCTCTTCTATAGAGCGCTGGAAAAATTATGAGGAGTTCTTGGGGCCGCTCCTGCTAGAGTTGGATCCAATATTAAATGCAGGCAGTAAAGCTATTTGATATTGTTTGATGATGATTCTCTTTTGGTTTAAGAATAATTTCCTCTGGAAAGCATGCTGTATTTTCTGGTATCTTTGTTTGCTTGGTGGATGTGGTGAATTGGCAACTAGGGATTATCCTGCGAGCACAGAAGAAGTCGCTAGAGATTTGCATTGGCAAAAACTCTTGTTGCCAACATCTCCTTTTCAGTTGCGCGCTTATTTAAATTCGAACACAACTGATGATGGCGTTCTCACAATTTATATAGAGGGTGATGGCTCTTCCTGGATTCATGGAGAGTATCCCTCAAGTGATCCGACACCTCAAAATCCTATGGCCTTAAAGCTAGCACTTGCTCAACCCTCAGGGGCAGCTGCGTATTTAGCCAGACCCTGTCAATTTATTGGCCTAAGCAATCCAGAGCTTTGTAATGCGGAGGCATGGACTTCTGCACGTTATTCTCAAGGAGCAGTTGACTCCACTGAGCAAGCGATTGATCTACTTAAGGCGCAGGTAGATGCTAAAAGGATTATCTTGGTGGGGTATTCTGGTGGCGCTGCAATAGCACTATTAGTGGCAGCGCAGCGAAATGATGTAATTCAAATTATTTTAGTTGCTGGTAACGTGAATCCCCATCAATGGGCTCATGACCTCGGGATGCAATCTTTAACTGGCTCATTAGACCCTCGCGAGGTAATTCCTTCACTAGTGACCATTCCTCAAGTCTATTTAGTAGGAGGCAAAGATCAAATTCTTCCTCTGGATCTTACGGCTGGTTTTATTGATCTGTTTCCGAGGAATAATCATATTAAGCTAATAGATTTTGAAAAAAATGGTCATGTATGTTGCTGGGTAGATCAATGGCCTTTACTATGGACCAAAATTAGGCGCACTGAATAAAGTCCAAATAAATAACGATGAGTACAGAAAATAAAAAAATCGCCGTAGTTATTCCCCATTTTCAAGCGCACGAAGCCCTTGAGATTGCAATTGATCATCTCAAAAAACAGAATGGCGCAGAGGTAGAAATTTTTGTTCGTGATAATTCAGAGAACAATATTTTGTTTACACGAGCAATTAATATTGGATTAAGACGTTTTACCCATTCAAATCAACATGATTTTATTTTGGTGCTCAATCAAGATGCCAATCTGCATCCTGATTGCTTAAGTCAAATGCTGATAGCGATGAAACGAGAGCCAACTGCTGGTATTTGTGGGGCAATAGCATTATCGGCCGATAAAAGTGTGAATTGGGCTGGTTCGGGAGATGCGTTTCCCTGGGGGCGTCATGTTTCTTATGATCTAACTAATTTGCCGCAGGAACCCTTCGAGACGTATTGGGTCAATGGTGCATGTATGTTGCTGCGCACATCGATGATTCGGGAAATTGGGATGTTGGATGAAGGTATGCGGTTTGTCTGTTCGGATGCAGATTACTCATTTACCGCGCGCTCAAGAGGTTGGCGTTGCTTGGTTGTACCAAACGCCTTTGTCGAGCATGAGTTGGGCGGAAGCGCTTATACCCAAAATGCTTTGCTCAATAAAATCAAACTCGAAGATCAGATGTACTTTGCTAAAAAATGGATTACGGGTGGGCTATATCGACAGTTAGCCCTTGAGGGGGCCGCATTGAGGCCGGAGGCGGTTGAGGCCACACTTGCTGAAAACCAAAGGCTTATCGATTTGCTTAATACTCACCTTAATAAGCAATGAGTGCCTCTTCAAATCTGTTATGCCCGATTTGCGATTACCAAACCTATCTTTATGACGTTGTTGATTTTCATAAATCGTGTGGAGATATTACCGGTAGGCGGACAGGTCTATCGGGAACATCGATTTACTATAGCCAGTGCAGTCACTGCCATTTTATTTTTGCACCCCAATGTTATGTATGGACACAGCAAGACTTTGCGCAAAAAATATATAACTCGGAGTATGGTTTATTTGATCCTGATTTTTTGCAAAATAGGCCGCTGGCAAATGCGCATTTGGTTGAGAAAATGTACGGGAATCAAAAGAGGGCAATTGCCCATTTAGATTTCGGTGGTGGTGATGGGGTTCTCTCGCAAACACTTTTGGCTGCTGGATGGGATAGTAAATCCTATGATCCATATTTCAATAAAGAGGCATTGCCCAATGCCGGCTCTATAGATTTGATTACCGCCTTTGAAGTATTTGAGCATAGCCCTGCCATAAATGAGTTATGCAAAAATTTATGCTTCTTATTAAAGGAAAAAGGCGTCATCCTCTTCTCCACACTTCTGAGTGATGGCAATGTATCCGATCAGGAGCGCTTAAATTGGTGGTATGCCGCACCTCGAAACGGGCATATCAGTCTTTTCTCCAAAAAGAGCTTAGAGATTTTGGCGGTAAAAAATGGACTTGAGTTCATGAGTTACAGTGAAAATCTACATTCTTTCTATAGATAAGCTTTAAGTGTTAAATCACCCTCTTTTTTTGCTAAAAGAGGAGGCTCCAATCAAATCACATCTATTAAAGAGAGCCCTATTGGATTTTTGCTGCTAACAAGTTCAAAGGGGTTGTGTAGGTCAAATACAGTAAAGCTCGGGATAACCCTTGAGCGAATAAAAAAATTGCTCCAAATAGGTGAATATATGAAGTACCTCTTTAATAAATCTTTGTTATATTCGACCAATCTAAATTCATTGAGCTCTAGAGTTAAATGAATCCCTTTTATATGCCTTTTAACCGCAAAAATACTAATTAATTTCTCGTGAATAAGGCCTACCGAATCATTTGGAATAAAGCACGCAAGTGCTTAATGGTCGTTGGGGAAAATGTTAAATCAGGCGGCAAAGGTGGAGGCGGCAAAAAGACCTTAGTTGATGTGGTAGCGCTTTCTATTTTGGCATTAGCGACAACGAACGCTTTTGCGCTAACTTACACAATCGATGAAACGAATAGCCCTAGCGCATCTTTTTATCTTCCGTACACTGACTTAACTGGTACTTACGATAGCCTGAGCATCACTGGTCTTGGGGGTATTAATGCCCCAAATCCAAGTACGGCAGCACTTGTTATTAGGAGTGGGGTTACTGCGGGAAGTATTGTTAATAGTGGATCGATCAATGGGAGCAGCGCTGGTATTAAGCTCTCTCACGCCACGATTACTGGTGGCATTGTTAATAATGGGACGATTTTTGGTGGTAATTATGGGATCGTTAGTGCTGATGCAACATTATCTGGCGGCATTACAAATAACGCGGGTAGCACCATTAATGGCGGCGCTGTCGCTGGAATCTTTTTAAATAATTCCAGCTTATCGGGTGGTATTGCGAATAATCTCGGCGCTCAAATTATTGGCGGTAATTTTGGGATTTCTGTCACTCAATCCACGGTCGCTGGCGGCATCGTCAATAGCGGTTCTATTAGTGGTGGTGTTGGAGGGATTGCAATCAACTATTCCAGTCTTTCGGGCGGCATCACCAATCGTGCCAGTGCCTCGATCAACGGGACCGGTAGCGGTATCGAGCTCTTTAATTCCAGTATTACAGGTGGCATTGTTAATAGTGGATCAATTACGGGATATCACAATAATGCCATTAGCATTGCTGGTGGCTCGATGGTTGATTACATAGCTAACACCGGCTCAATTAATACTCCTGGTTGGACTGGCATTGCTCTCAGTCGCTCTACTATTACTGGCGGACTTACAAATAGCGGCTCTATTAGTGGAAATGTTAACGGCATCAATATTACCTTCTCCTCTTTAGCGGGGGGGATCACCAATTCGATTGGGGGCACAATCTCCGCGCCCATGTTAAGCGCTGGTAAGGGCATCAATATTGTGGGCAACAGTGATGGTGGTTCCACTGTTGATTTCATTGCAAACTTAGGCGGTGCAATTAATGGTGGGTCAACTGGGATACGCCTTTATTTTGCCACCATGACCGGAGGTATTACCAACAGTGGATCTATTGGGGGAGGGTGGGGTAATGGCGGTATTGCTATCGTATCTTCCACACTTGTTGGAGGTCTTACTAATACTGTTGGCGGCACAATCAGTGGTGATGGCAATCACGGAGTGCATATTGTCAAATCTTTGGTTGACTCCATTGCCAATATAGGTGGATTAATCACTGCGGGAGCGACTGGTATTTATGTTACCCAGCAAGCCTCCATTACCGGCGGCATTACCAATAGTGGCTCTATCGGTGGTGGAGCTATTGGTATTTTTATATCAGATAGCACTATCGCGGGAGGCATTAAAAATACGGTCGGTGGCACGATCACTGGATCAGCCATTGGATCTTATAACGCTGGTATTCAGATTAAGGCAGGCTCTTTAGTTGATTATCTTGCTAACAGTGGCGGCTATATTGGCGGCGTTACTGCTGGTATTGCATTGCAGCGATCTACGATTACTGGTGGACTTTCCAATGGCGGCTCAATTGTTGGTAGTGTCTATGGGGTCCTGATCTCCAGCTCATCAATAGCTGGAGGTATCGCCAATAGCGGCTCCATTATTAGCGATACTCAAGCTAGTATTGCCCTTCAAAATTCCAACATTACTGATGGGTTTGCGAATGCTGGCACTATTTCTGGTGCCAACAACGGCATCTATATTTCTAACTCCTCTTTATCAGGAGGTATTGCCAATACCGGCTCTATCTTTGGCGCCAACAACGGCATCTATATTTCCAACTCCTCTTTATCAGGAGGTATTGCCAATACCGGTTCTATTTTCGGTGCCAACAACGGCATCTATATTGGTAACTCCTCTTTATCAGGAGGCATTACCAACTTCGGCTCTATAACTGGTGTTGGGGGTATTCCTGACGCATACGGCATTCAAATTAGTAATTCCTCTTTATCGGGAGGAATTACTAATAATAATTCCATTTTCGGCGACGCTATTGCTATCGCCGTTTCTAATACGTCCCTAACAGGAGGCATTGTCAATGCTACCGGGGCCCGGATCACTAGCGGTGGTAATGGTATCGGTCTTTTCAATTCGACTCTCTCTGGTGGAATCGTCAATATTGGATCTGTTGGCGGTGGTTTTGTTGGCATCTCCGTCTCTAATTCCTCCCTATCGGGGGGAATTGCCAATGCCGCTGGGGGTAAGATCACTGGCGGTCTTTATGGTGTCGGTCTTTTAAATTCCAGTCTTACCGGTGGAATTGTTAATAGCGGATCAATTTCCAATGTCTTTACCGGATCAATTGGTGGTGCCGCTATCTACATTTCTGGTAACTCAACAGTTGATTACGTCTTAAATTCAGGCGGTACGATTGCTGGAAATTACGGGGTCGTTCTTGAGCAGTCGACTGTCACTAGTGGAATTGCTAATAACGGATCTATTGGCGGCAGTCAAACTGGCATTCAAATAGGTCACTCTACGGTATATGGCGGCATTCTTAATACTGGGACCATCCGCGGTGGGGTTTATAGCGCCATTTATGTTAAATCTTCCAATGTCCAAGGCGGCATTATTAATAGTGGACGTTTGTCTGGCGCCACCAATGTAAACGTTTGTCCCGGGCTAAGTACTTGCTTTGCTGGTCTAAATTTATCCCACTCAAGCTTATCGGGTGGAGTGCTTAATAGCGGGTCTATTAGCGGTGCTTCCTATGGGGTCTATGTTGGATCTTCTAATCTTGCTGGCGGCATCACAAATAGTGTCGGCGGTACGATTATGGGTGCTCCAGGGCAAGGCATTGTTATTACTGCTAACTCTACTGTTGATTACGTCAGCAATAAGGGTGGGTATATCAATGGTATTTCAAATGCCGGGACCATCTCTTCCACTCGAACGGGAATTGCCGTAGTCAGTTATGGCACTGTTGGAGGCGGTATTGTAAATAGTGGATCAATTAGCGGCGGCCAATATAGTGCAATTTTTATTCAGTCTTCCAAAATTGAAGGTGGCATTAAAAATACAGGCATTTTATCTGGCGCAACCATTGCAGGGGCGTGGCATGGAGAGAGTTACTACGCTGGACTTACCCTAACGCATTCCAGTTTATCGGGCGGCATTACCAATAGTGGATTAATTACTGGTGGCGGTTACGGTATTGCCGTGAGTAATTCCAGTCTCATTACCGGAGGTATTGCCAATACGTTTGGCGGTCTTATCGCTGGAGCTTCTTACAGCGGTGTATATGTAGGCGGAAATTCTACAGTTGATTTCATTACCAATAATGGCGGCACGATTAGCGGCGGTAGCGGTGGTGGGCTGAATGTTGGTGGTATTGGATTATCTTATGCCTCGATAGCTAACGGCATTACCAATAGTGGATCCATTGGCGGTCAGAGTTATGGTATTGGTTTGATTTATTCAAGCTTATCAGGTGGCATTGCTAATAGCGGCTCGATCAACGGGGGGGTTGCAGGAATTGGCCTGGCCTCCTCAACCCTCACGGGCGGCATTATTAATGGCATTGGCGCAATGGTGAGTGGCGGTATGTATGGTGCCGGCATCGCCTACTCGTCTGCTGTCGATTTTCTGAGTAATAACGGCGGCACGTTTAGCGGTGGCTCCGCTGGCATCAAACTTCTTTCGGCAACAATCACTGCAGGTATTACCAATAGCGGCTCCATTGGTGGTGGTGGTGCGGGTATTTATATTGTTGGATCTTCGCTATCTGGTGGCATTACTAATGTGAGCGGTGGAACTATTTCAGGGGTGGGGAGCTTTGGAATTGGTATTCAGGCCTCAACCTTTACTGGCGGAATTAATAATAGCGGATCAATTGGGGGCGTATTTGCTGGAGTCTGGATTACTAAATCGAGTTTTTCTGGCGGTATTAATAATGCAACAGGCGGAATAATTAATGCCTATGGGTCGGGTATCAAGGTGGCCTCCAGCTCTATGATCTCTGGTGGCATTACTAATGGTGGGGTAATCGCCGGGCCTTTTATTGGTATTAATGTGGCCAACTCCACTGTTTCTGATGGTATTACTAATAGTGGTTTGATTAGCGGCGGAATTCACGGAATTGTCTTTGGTCGCTCCAATCTTAACGGCGGAATAGATAATGCCGATAGCGCTGTTATTTATAGCAGCAATTCTGGAAATGCAATCCGCATTGCCTCGGGCTCTACCATTACTGGTGGCATCACCAACAGCGGATCGATTGGCGGTGGATATACCGGCATAGTAATTTCACAATCCAGTCTTTCTGGCGGTATTGCAAATACTGGAACCATTACAGGTGCAGTGGGCATAGCAATTAATCAAGGCGCAACGATTGATAGCATTAGTAATGCTGGTGGATACATCAGCAGCATTACTAATGCTGGATTAATCAGCAATATCGGCGGTGTAGCGATCAGTGTGAATAATGGCGGGACAATTGCTGGTGGCATTTTCAATTACGGCCGCCTGCTAGGTAATACCGCCATTCAAGTTTCTGGGAACTCCTCTGGAATTGTTGGCGGTGTTGCCAACACTGGCCTCATAGGAGGTGCTGGTGGAGTTGCGATTGCGGTTGATTTAGCTTCAAATTTATTATTGGTGACCAATACCATTTCTGGCGGGCAAATCGGAACAATCGTTGGCGCAGTTAACGGTAATGCTAGCGTCAATAATAGCGGCGTTTGGGCACTCCAAAGTTTTACTGGAAATTTGACTACAGGTAGTCCAGTTCAAGCGAGCATTTCTGGTAATTACTCGCAAGCAGCTTCTGGAACTTTGCAATTTGCAGTTGGCGGCACAAGCTCTGGTTCTTATAGCACTCTTAATGTAGGCGGTTCCGCACTATTTGAATCGGGTACAAATTTAGACGTTGTGCTGAACACGCTTAGCGGAGTAACCGTTATAAGTACTTTATCGGGCGTAGTGATGTCTGGAGCGCTTACTGCCATACCTGCTAATTTTAATGTTAGTGATAACAGTGTTCTGTATAACTTCAATGCAGTAATAGATCCAACCAATTCAAATTGGTTGGACTTAGTTGTTACAAATTCTGGGGCATGTTTCGGCACAGTAAGTTATTCCACTACCGGCCCTTGTTTGGTAGGCCTTGATTCTCCTTCGATACTTGTAAACCCTGGAGTAACTATTGCAGGTGGGTCGACAGGCATTCAAGTTTTACCGGGCTTAAGTGATGGTGCAGCTGTTAATGGTTATGGCATTAATAATCAGGGTGTAGTGAGTGGCGCTACCTATGGAATTCAATTCTTACCCTATGCAACCTTGACAGGCGGCATCACTAATGGAGGCACGATAAGCGGTGGAGTTTTTGGCGTTCAGATTGCTAATTCAAGTGTCTCGGAAGGCATTGTAAATAGTGGATTAATAGTAGGGGTTTACCAAAACTCTGTGGGAGGCGGTTTACTGGGTAATGGAGTCCTGGTTAGTGGCGCCTCATTATCTGGCGGCATCCTAAATACTGGTTCAATTCGTGGCGGTAATACAGGAATTAATTTAATTAATTCTCAGGTAAGTGGCGGGGTTTTTAATAGCGGCGTTATCCAAGGCGGAGACATCACTAGTTACCTCTCGCGGGGTATCAACCTTGAGCTCCATACCAACTTAACTGGAGATATTGTCAATGATTCTACGGGAACTATTTCAGCTGGAACCGCTGGAATCAACCTAGTTACTTCCACTCTTTCTGGAAGCATTCTGAATTATGGCTTGATTCAAGGTACCACTTCATTGCGCCATGATGGTACGGGTATTTGGTTGGGTGGACCGTATGATGGTTCGGGCATTGGTAGTCAGATCACCGGTAGTATTGTTAATCAAGGCTCCATTATTGGTTCGGTATGGGGAATTGGTTTACTTAGTAATTCAGTAATTTCAGGAGGCATTCAAAATTCTGGACTCATTTCTGGAAGTGTTGCTGGACTTGCTTTAGTAAATGGTGCATCGATTAATGGCGGCATTGTAAATACTGGAATTCTCCAAGGGGTTGGGATAGCTGTTGCAGGAGATGGCTCCATAGCCGGCAATGCCTCTGGAATTTATATTGCCGGTTCTGTTTCTTCCGCGTACTTGGGAAGTATCGTTAATCACAATATGATGCAAGGTCTTGGAGGTGATGCTTCAGGCAATAACGCCCTAGCTGGATTAGGTTATGGTGTTGCGGTTAACGGTGTCACTGCTTACAACATGAACATTTTTGGTGCAGCCATCCAAAATTCAGCCTTGGGCACTATTCAGGGTGTCGGTGGTAATGCTTATGGCAGCTCTGCTGCAGGGGGTGGTGGCTATGGGATTGCGCTTCTAAATGGCGCCTCTTATTCCAATTGGTATGTACCAGGTAGTCTGATAGTAAATAACGGACTAATTCAAGGGGTTGGTGGCGCTGCGACTGGTAGCGGAGTTATATCTGGCAGTGGTGTAGGTATCCAGATCGACTCTACCAGTCATGCTATTGCTTTTGGAAATGTTCCTGGCGTTATTCAAAATAATGGCCGGGTAGTTGGTGTGGGAGGCAATGCTCAAGGATTGGATGTTCAGGCTGCTTCAGGCATTGGCATTGAGGTTTTAGGCTCTATTAGCGGCCCAACTAACAATAGTGGGATCTATAACACTGGGACGATACAAGGGATTGGCGGTAGTTTATCTTTGGGATCTACAGGAACTGCTGGGGCTGGTGGCGCAATTGTCATTATTGGTGGCCATTCTCTGGATATTACAAATAGTGGCTTACTCAGTGGTATTGGAGGCAGCGCTATTGGTAATGGTGCTATTGCCAACGGTGGTTTTGGAATCTACCTTAACAGTGGGGCGGTCGTAAGCGGACTGATCAATAACACCGGAACGATTCAAGGGTCTTTAGGAAGTGCTAGCGCAGGAGCTACGACCAGCTTTGGTGGATACGGTATATATGTAGGGAATAACTTTGGTTTAACCTACAACTCGAGCATAACTGGCGGAATTTCGAATAGCGGCCTTATAAAAGGTTCGACACTCGCTATCTACATAGACCCCACTGCAGCCGTATCTCGTATCGCTATTGGGGGAAATAACTCTGCTAGTTTTTCTGGCGATATCTATGCTCCCAATACGCCAGTAACGGTTGCTGGTGGAGCGGCCTACACAATTAATAATGCCTTTACAGTTAGCGGCTTTAGCAATGAAGGTACCTTAATCTTAAACCCAGGAAACACTGCGACCATCGCAGGTAGCTCTGGAGCAGGGTCTGCTAATTTTAGTCAGACTAATTCAGGGGTCTTGCAAGTTGGGGTTAATGCTGTTTCTAGTGGTAGTTATGGTCAGCTTTATGTAGATGGGAATTCTTCAATTGGCGGAGCAGTCAATGTGAGTGTTGCCGGATTAGCTTCCGGGCTAACTGTGGGTAGCACAATCGTTGGTGTGGTGATGGATAGCGGTTCGATAACGACGCTGTCTGGATTTAATGTTTCTAGTAATACTGCAAAACTGGCTTTCACTGGCATTATTGTCGGTAATGAGTTGGATTTAGTGGTTGGCACTACAAGCGGGGGTTGTTATGGGACGGTTTCTGCAAATACCAGCGGACCCTGTTTAGTCGCCTTTGACTCGCCATCTCTCAAGGTAAATTCTGGGGTCACTATAAGTTCTGGATCTGATGGCATCCGGGTTTTGCCTGGACTAAGTGACGGTGCCTCTACAAATGGTTTTGGTATTAGCAACCAAGGTTCCGTGATTGCCTGGAAAGGCATTAATCTACAAGCTGGATCTACGCTGACTGGAGGTATCACTAATTCTGGAATTGTGAATGGTGGCTCTAGAGGTTTAATCATGCAAGCTGCCAGCCTTTCTGGTGGGCTGAGCAATTCTGGAATGATTAGCGGCTCTCAAGGATTGATCATAGATCATTCCACGGTATCTGGGGCTATTGTTAATAGCGGTTCAATTAGCGGTGGTAATGGTGCTTTAAATATTGGAGCAAGTTCAGTAGATGGGATTTTTAATAGTGGCACTATTTCAGCCTCTATTGCAAATGCATTTTATGTAGTGGCCTCCACTGTGAATGGTCAAATTTTTAACTCAGGCTCTATTTCTGGACCCTCATCTGGTGTAGTTATTTGGGGCGGCTCAAACGTTATCGGTGGCATTGATAATGCAGGCACCATTAACAGTGCTGGAGTAGGGGTTGGCATTTACCAAAGCTATAGTGGTGGAAGCATATATTCAAGCCAAGTTTCTGGCGGCTTTACGAATTCTGGTTATATCCAGGGCGGTTGGACTGGCATTGGCTTACAAAACTCAACATTATCTGGCGGCTTTATTAATACCGGAACAATTCTTGGTGGAACAGAGGGTTTTTCTGAAGTCGGTGGCTTGCTTGCCGGCAACTTTATTAATACTGGATTAATTCGTGGTGGTAGCGCAAGCTCTGGATTCAATTCATACGAGGGCACTTATTATTCTGGCTACGCAGGTTCTGGCCTATATTTAGCTGGTAATAACAGTATCTCTTCTTTTATGAATTCTGGCAGTATTCAGGGAATTGGTGCGGATGTACAAACATCATTTTCAGGCTCAGGTGCTTTGCATTACTCATATGGTGGGAATGCTCGGGGAGCCCGGTTCGAAAATGGCAATACAAATGCGTTGATTGATAATGCTGGATTCATTGGCGCTCAAGGGGGGCTGGCAGCAAATAATGGGACTATTAGCCAATTTATTGGGGGCTCTTCAGTAGCCGGCTACTTGGAGCTTGATCTTTATGGTGGCTCTGCCAATGCTTTAAATATTAATAGTCTCTCATCTGTATTGAATAACTCAGGATCCATTATTGGGCAAGGAGGCATAACTGCATTTAGTGGATCAGTTAGTCAGGCATTTGATGTTTCCTCATCTGCCAGCGGATATTTCAATCTTTACTCTCGCGGTGGTCAGGCATCTGGATTATCGGCAAGTATTCAACAGCAAAGCGACATTCAGAATTCTGGACTGATCATGGGGGTTGGTGGGGACTCAACTATCGCATACCTCCAGATGAACATCGATTCAAGGTCAGCGCTGAATCTTTATAGTGAAGGAGGTACCGGCGCGGGCCTTTCATCCTATTCATATGAATCTTCAATTGTGGGTAGCTTGATTAATACAGGGACTATTGCAGGCTTTGGTGGAGCATCTTCAATAGCGGGTCTTCTTAATCAATCAACGGGTTCATCTTCAACTGCAGGACCCATATCGATTCAATCTCAGGGTGGCGTTGGTGTTGGGTTGATGACCTATAACTCTAGCGGTATTAATATTCAAAACTCGGGGATGATCGAGGGGATAGGTGGAAGCTCTACGATTTCAAATTTCATCCTTAACTCAAATTCAGGATCATCTGTAAATGTTAATAATGCCGGTGGATCCGGTATTGGTGAATTTATATACCTGTGGAGCCACTCGAACACTTCCGTTGTTGGTGGGTTATTAAATACCGGAACGATAGTGGGTTATGGAGGTAACGCATTTGTCTCTATCGGCGGTGCGTATACAGGGGCGCAGGCAACGATTTCTGCTGGTGGTGGTCAGGGTATAGGTCTCAATTTAGTTTCCTATGGCACCCAGGGAGTTTGGAGTGGCGGTATTGTTAACAGTGGGCTCATTGCAGGGGCTGGCGGCTCGGGAGTGTCTTTAAATTCAGTGGCCACTACAACAGGTGGGTTGGGAGTGGGTCTCAAGTTAAGCATAGCCCCATATTTCTCATCTTCTACGATGATGATGTCTGGTCGCAATGTTATCCAGGGTGCTGTTAGTAACAGTGGAACTATTCAAGGTATTGGTGGTTTTGTCAGTGGTGGGGTTCTTGCTACTGGCGGTGCTGGCTTTGGCATGTATTTAGGTGACGATCGCGTCAACTGCAATACACATTGCGGGAATGCCACAGTTACTGGAGGGCTCCTGAACTCTGGTCTGATTCAAGGGATCGGTGGTAATGCTATCGGTACTAGCGTTGTTGGTGGGAATGGTTATGGTGTTGCATTATTAAATGGAAGTCTTATTAGCGGTGGCATCTCGAACACTGGGGTGATAAAAGGTATTGGCGGTAATGCCGTAGGGAATGGTGTTTCTGGTGATGGCTACGGTATTTATATAGATGCCATGAGTAGTGTTGCGGGCGGTATTAACAATAGCGGCACTATTGTTGGTTTGGCGGGATCTGCGTCTGGCGGAGCAATTGCAGGAAACTCATACGCTATTTATGCGCCTTTTGACGGTCTAGCATCTATTGGCGTCTCTGGGGTGAATGCGCGCATTATCGGTGACGTTTATGCGCCCAATGCAACATTAACTGTTCAAAATGGGGCCACCTTTACCAATACGAATTCGTTTAATTTGAATAGTTTTAACATTGAAAACGGCAGTACATTTAACTTTATAAATAGTCCAAGCGTGAGTGCATCGGTAGCCGGAGGAATTACCGTCCAGAATGCCGTTGTGAATTCGGGCAATCTAAATGTGGGCACCTCAACGCCAACTATTACAGGTAATTATGTACAGAGCAATGCAGGAACATTTAGTGCGGCGATTGCTGGCCAAACCAATTATGGAAAATTAAATGTAACCGGTGCTGCAACTTTGGCAGGCCTAGCTGCAATTACCGTTCTCAACCCAGCGGCAGCATTGGCTAGCGGCTCTACTTTGGTGGGAATGATTTCTGCTGGTACCTTATCGGGCACCTTTGCACAAGTAACAACTAGCGGAACCTCTCTCTATACCTTCACCCCAGTTTATGTCGACAATCAATTTGATTTAGCAGTGAAATCAAATGCTATTTTTGCTCAAATCGTTATGGCCAATAACAATCCTGCCGCTCTCGGATCGGCAACGGTTCTAGATGGTTTTATTAGCAATCCAACTGCTAATCCAAATATGGCCCCCGTATTGGATCGTTTAAATTCAATATATGGCGCCGGAAATGGTGCTGGAGTTTCTAATGCAATTTCTCAAACTTTACCTGTGATTGTGGGGGCTGGATCACTCATTGCCTCGCAAACTCAGCAGGGCTTAAATCAAATTATGCAAGGGCGTCAAAATCAACTACGCGGCTTATCCTCTGGTGAAGAGTACATCGGCAATAGAAATGCCTGGATGAAGGGTTACGGTAGCTGGGCCAATCAAGGTAATGTTAATAACGTATCAGGCTATAAAGTTAATACAGGTGGTCTAGCGGTGGGTGCTGATTGGGAGTTATCACCCAAGGCAAATCTTGGGGCAGTTTTTGCCTTTGGAAATAGTGGCGTAAGTAGCAATAATTCAGCAGCTGCAAGTGGAATGACT
>Ga0364900_10249_pt1 | contig 20921 bp, 24 predicted proteins | sample ExccelJu500002D3_FD_206974 | JGI IMG/M metagenome (GOLD analysis project Ga0364900, IMG submission 206974) | Enriched cells from Trout Bog Lake Hypolimnion, Wisconsin, USA - BchlTB.July09.5000.02.D3 | ecosystem: Environmental > Aquatic > Freshwater > Lake > Hypolimnion/Profundal zone | place: USA...
AGGCATCGACCGAAACCAGCCGTTGGCTGGATGATTTTTGCTCAAGTGTGTTCATTGTGTGATTCCTCGGTGTTTGACCAACTTTCATTCGGTCTTCTTTTCTGCAGCAATCCTTTGGGCTACCAGGGTGAATATCGGACGACCCGAAGCGGCCTCCCAGTCGCTGGCCCAGAGAACGCGATTGCCATCCGGCGATGGAACGGCGTGGGACTCCGTCAAGTAATCCGTTCGCTTCGTATGCAGTTTGGCGATGCGCTCAACCATCATACTGCCATCGAGTTTCACGGCGTCCACCTCATCCCAGTAGGGAGGCCAAGTCGGACCGCGATGTTGATAGGTGACATAGGCCCAGTTGCATGGCGACATTTCAAAGACAAATTGGCTGGAGGGCGGTGCGACATGGGGTGGTCGAATCGGTTATCCATCAAGAGGACGTGGCCCTGAACAACGAACGTCGTGGCCGCTATTGGCTGGGCGTCGAGGTCAAGCCGGAGGATGGACATCACGAAATCCCTGAATTGGGCGGCGGTCTGTATTTCCTACGCGACCAGCAAACGGGCGAATTACAGGCAGCCGACGGCGACCAATTCATTGGCGGCATGGATGCCTGGGTGAAAGAGAAAAGCTGGTATCATCGAGAAATCGCCGACCCGAAATGCACCGACGGCAAGCGCTGGAAAAAGACGCCGACCAAAGGCGTGCAAGGCATGGTCGTATCCTGCTCGCCGTGGTGGTCAAATTTGATTTACGAAGCCGCACGCAGCGGCGAGGCGGAGCGGGTCAAACAATTGAGCCGCCAGATTGCCGCTGAATTGAAAGTGGTGGTAGAAAAACAGACCAAGCGGCAAGTGTTGTCGGTGCAGATTCACTTTGACACCGTAAACCTCCACGCCCATGTGTTTTCCACACGCATTGGCGACGACCATAAATTTATTCGTGGGACAACGAAACGAATCGGATTGATTGGGCCTTGGGCGAATGGTGTGCTGAGACAAGGCGAACAGGGATTTATCCCTCAAGACTCAACGAATTATCAGACTGCCCAGCGTCTCTGCGAACGCAACCAGAGGCGCACCGGTGAACTGCCGCTGGACCGGGTGCTGTGTAAAACGGTGGATTTCCTGTGCTACGCCATGTTTGGGGTATCGCCGCGTCTATCGTTCTGGCTGCGGATTTATCGGCAGGGATTGCCAACCGTGTCATACAACCGCCTCAACGCGCTGCATGATGCCGTGGGGCGGGAAATGAAGGTGTGGGAACACCATGCCGCCCGGAGCCGGGATTATGTCCCCAGCGGCTTTCAGCTTGGCCGGGGCGTCAACGGAGGCCGGGAATTGATGTTAAAGTGAAGCCCGTGTGGGTGGCGTCACTTTATGGCGACTGGGCCACTCAAGCCGAGATTGGGATTGGGGCTGGCCCCCGCAACCTTGGGGAACATTGAGGGCAAACCGGCGGCCTCGACCAATTCCACTTCCACGTTCGGTTGTTGTAACAACCATTGCCAGAGTTTTTCACCATGACCGATGCGAATTTCTTCAGCTTCGTTATATTGAGGGATCGAAGCCGCCGCCCGCTTCATTGTTCCATCCGTCAATCGAAACACTGATACCGCCATCGGTTCCGGGTCGGACACATAAATAATCCATTTGCCTTGTTGAAAGCGCAATCCCCGCACCGCCTCGATGGGCACCACGAGACTGACCCACTGCTTGTTTTGCAGATACATGAGATTCATATCGAGATTCCGGGGTTGAAGGTTTGGCGGATTTTATGCAAGCGCCTGGGCAAGTCCGGGTCATTCAGAACCGTCTTGGCAACGTCCTTGCCAAGTTCGTAAGCCAATGGGCCACGAATGGCCAGCATGGCGGCCTCGTCGTCGTCGCGGGGTTTCTTTTTGAGATGTTCGCGGAAGTGGCGCTCGGCCACGACCAACAGAGAGCTATATTTGATATTCATAACAATTAAGGTCTGGTGTCACCGTGCGCCGCGCGATACGCCGCCTTGGCGGTTTCAGTTTTTTCCCAGGCGGCCTTGACGCCGAATTTCCTTTTGAAGTCAGCCCAGAGCAAATCCAATTTCTGCTTCGACACCCCCAGCCGGTTGCCAAGCTGCTCCAACGTGGGATTTCCCAGACTGGCCGGCGAGCGGTAGAGTTGAATCAAGGCCAGCTTGCAACGGATGACGCGCTCCTGATTCCAAACAATGTCCGAGCCGGGCGAGACAAATTCCTCCTGCACCCACGTCAACATTCCCGATAAGGCATCAGCAGCAAGAGCAATAATAGCCGCCTTGGCATCCTCACCGTGCTCCCCGTCCAAGTGCTGATAGACTTCTTCGTAATTGAAGAAAATGATGGGCACCACATTGTGAGCTTCAACGTAGCCCTGGGCGTCCGCCTCACCGGCTTCGCCATAGTCAAAGCCATAGGCGATTCCGACGGCTGGCGCTCCGGCGTGTTCCCGGCGACGGGACACCTTGCAGGGCTGGTATCTCGGCTTTTTAGGCGGCTGGCCAAAGAGTGATTCTAAGATGGGTAAGGTTATCTGGTCGTGGTCATTCAGGTGCTTCTTCATACTACTATTTTAAGGTTCTGAAATCCGGTTTGCCGAACAAAGTGAAAGTATTTTCAACTAACCAAGAAAAGTGATAACTAAGTGCGATTGTTGGTAGCAAGGATACTTTCGGACACTAAAATAGTAGTTAGACCTTCACCGGTCTGACTTATGAATCAGATACTGACACTCCTGCAACCGGCGGTGTTTCTACGCTGGCCCCTGGGCACCAAGGGCACGAAGAAACGCTGGAAACATCTTTCACAAGCCGACATGACCCCGGACTATCTGCATAGTCTGGATGGCGGCAACGTGGGCGTGGTCTTTGGCCGGAAGTCGGCGGACTTAAACGGCCATGTGCTCGCCGGCATTGACCTCGACCGGGCGGATGTCGTCGAAGCGTTTATGGCCGCCAATCCACGCTTGCGCGAAGGCTGGCTGTCCCGTGGCCGCCCTGACCGGCTGCTGGTCATCGTTCGCCTCAAAGGGGAGTATCCCAAGAGCTGCGAGCTGTTCGACGGTGACAAGCGGCCCGTGGGCGAATGGCGCGTGGATGGCTGCCAGAGCATCATCCCGCCCAGCCTCCATCCCGATACCGGCAAACCCTACGAACTCATTTCGGCTGGGGTTCCTATTCTACTTTCCTATTCCGAAATCAACTGGCCAGTGGGGGTATCTTTAGCTAACTCTATAACTCTTCCAGTATCATCCAATAATGATCCAAAGATCCAATTACTGAGTATTACTGAGTATCAAGAAAGCGTAATCAATAACCGTATCTCAAAAGCGTATCCAGAAACCGTATCAGAAAAGCGTAACATGGATTTGGTGGCCCCCTTCATCGTCCCGGCACGAGGCCAAAGCAACCGTCTGTTGCTGGCGCTGGCAAGGCGCTTAAAGCAACTTTTGTTGCAAGGGGAGACTTGGGACACCAAAGCCGTGTTTCTGACGTGGTGGCTGGCTTCTAAAGGGAATATTGACCCCTCCACTACCCCAGATGAACTGTTCGCCCGGTTCAAGTATGCTCTGGAACATTCCCATGGCGGCACTGACCTGGCTTCGCTCTGCCATCAGGCGGCACCCTTGGTCGCCCCCGGTGCCGAGCAACTGCTGGATGACCGATTACGGCATCTGGCGGGATTGTGCTACCTGCTGCATCAGACGAATCTGGCCAAAGGCCGCAATAGTTTCTTTTTATCCTGCCGCGTGGTGGCGGGATTGTTCAACGTATTGCCGATGGACGCCTGGCGGTGGCTGCACTGCCTGCGGACGCTGGCGTTGTTGGAACTTGTCCAGCAGGGCACGAAAATTCAGTCGAAAGGCAAATCCAGCGAATACCGTTACGTCGGGGTGACAGCGGCACCCTGATGTCGGTGATTCATAAGGTGGCACGGGGTCGGCTCGCAAGGGCTGGCCCCGTGTTGTTTTGTTCGCCGCACCACATTATAATTGCAGTGTGTCAGAGCTTTAGTTATTGGAAGCATTTGGTTGACCCATTTCGATAATCATTTGGAGGGCTTGTTCGCTTAGTTCAGGGGATTGGTTAATCTGGATGGCGCGCCGCAAGCAAAGCATGGCCTCAATCGTTTTACCTTGTGAGCGCAACACACAACCCAAGACGAACCAGTTTGTTTGTTGGTCGGGGCGCAATTGAATGGACTTACGAATCAATTGCTCCGCTTCGGGCAGCCGGTGTCTTAATAGCACCGCCATACCAGCCGTAAAGTTCAGGGAATACCAGTTGGATAAATTTGCTGCAAAGGCTTTATCGAGGGCTTCACGGGCTTCCGCGTGTTGATCGAGCCAGAACAATGAACCGGCCAAAGCCGCCCATGGCAATGATTCGTCGGGTTGAAGAATTGTCCAGCGCCGGGCGTGGTTTCGTGCCGCTTTATAATGTCCAGCTTCTAAAAGCTCCGCCGTGATTTGACCGATTGCAGTGGCGATTTTATTGAGGTCGTTCTCGGTTGTATTCTGTTTTGGATTCATGGCGTTTAATTGTTTGATAAACTTGTGGGTTGGTTTAAGTCCATCAGCAGTTGCAGTGACGCCACGCCCATTTTGGAAGTCGCGGAAATCTGGATGGCCCGGTTAAGCGCCTTCACCGCCTCGGATTTTTCCCCGCGTAACAGATGGATGTTACCCAACGCCAGCCAGGAAAATTGGTCCTCGGGCTCGATTTGTTGGATTTTACGCACCAGCTGCAAAGCCGCTGGCAGTTGCTCATTTAACATCATGGCCAGACTGGTAACGGCTTTGAATGAATCCACGCCGTCAAATGTGGCAGCCACTGCTTTTGCCAAGGCAGCTGAGGCGTCGGCATTTCTGCCGAGATTTTTGTATGCCATGCCCAGCAACGCCGCCGTGATGGCGTAATCAGGCCAGAGTTGTTTGAGTCTTTGGAGGTAGGGCAACGCCGCTTCTGATTCGCAATTTACAATCAGGGCGTAAGCCAATTCCTTAACCACCGCCGGATCGTTCGGGTGTAGTTTTTCCAGGATTTTGAGCAAATAGATTCCTTTAACCAGATGTCCATCACGGCAGATTTCCGACGCATATTTTAATGTCTCGTCAAAATCGCCGTTGTTGATAAATCCCATAGTGCCGTCAGGTTGAGTTCCAACCATGAAGAATTGGGCTGTGTTTTTGTTGTTCTTATTTTTTGTTTTCATAGATTTAGCATGTGATTTTATGTTTGGCGGAGTTTTACCCGTTCAGTCAGGCAGGTTGCTTTTCATTGCCTCGTGGGCTTGGCTGACCGCCTGATTGAGGGATTGGGTGAGATGGCCCTGATGTATGCCTGCTGCCACTGCCAGTCGTTCGGCCCGTTCAATGGCGGTCTCAAGGGTTGCATCCCGACCAACGGCCTGCTTTCGGCACTGTTCTTCGTCGTAACCGCTGTCGGTGCCCCAGGTTTCCAGGATGTCCACCGTCCACCGGCCGCTGTTTTTGCGGCTTATTGAGACACGCACGCCATGATAGTTATGCCCCGGACCACGACCATGGGCCGTGCCGGTGTTCACAGTGATTTGGATTTCCTTTATTTTCATAATTGTTGATTGTGTTAGTTTGGTATCGTTTTATTTCTCTCACTCCAGTTTCATAGTGATGACCTGTGTCGTTTTTGGAGCTAACCGCACACAGAGTTTTAAAAGGTCTAGTTCGGCGTTGGTGTATGTCCTGCTAGGCAATAGCGGTGTGACATATCCTGGTATCCTAGATTTACTTATACTGATCCATTCACCGAGGTGTGGCTTGTCCTCGGCGTCCCTGATAATCGGGAAGCAACGCAATAATGAAACTTCACCGGCCATCTCGACGTAGACAAAAACCTCCTTGCGGCGCGCTGGATGGTCTGTTGGAGGCACATTCAAAGCGGTGGTATCGCTCGGGCTGTCGTCGTGCGCCATGGTTTCAAACATGTATAAAGCGGCCGAGGCGGATTCGATCGCACAAGTTGCCCGGATGGCCAGTAAATACTCAGCCTTGTCTTGGTCACACTTAATATCCCCGCAAATGATTTTGGCATCACTGCTGCCGAAGCAGATGCATTTGGGATTTACCTTTCCGAAGCTTTCCAGCATGGCCTTAGCCATATAGGAAGCCATGTCCATTAATGTTTCATTAGTTGGTTGTTTTGTTTGCGTTTTCATTTTTATTGTTTGCTGTTTTTGTTTGGTTTAGTTCGCCGTCGTTCGAATCTTTTCTGACGGCAATTTCATCTACACTGAAAAGCAAAATGGCCAGCCCCTTGTGGGGCTGGCCTTGCGTGTTTCTCCGCTCAATCACTGTGAGGTAACATTCTCGTTGGACGCGGGGCGGGACTCGTTCCCCGCTCCGCGTCCGATCAAAAAAACAGCCCCCGGTTAGGAGGGCTGGCTCTGGTTCCGATGGAATTTAATCCGTCGATTCAATTTCATCCGAACTGGAACTGACTAGGGTGGACGGCAGTGGGGTCCCCGGCTCAGGAGCCGGATTTGCCGGCGAGGGACCAGCGGCTGAACCAAGTTCAAAGACATAGACTTTCGATTTGAAACTCCCGCCCTTGCCGTCCTTGCGTTCAACCGACCGCTCGAAGCGACTCACCTTGTAAACGTCTGCGGTGATTGAAGCATCGTCGCCAAAGGCGCGTGCCATGGTCATGCCGATAGCTTTGGTGGCGGCTTCATCATCGCCTACCATTCGTAAACCAGGGATGGCGAGGCCAGCATCGAAGGCAATCTCTGCCAATTGACCGGCCTTCAAGGGCAACTTCAATATATTTCGTGCTGCCACGGCAATCGCCAACTGGCGGAGGAATGTCATTGCCGGGCTGCTCACGCGCTTCTTTTCTTCCTCCATTTTTTCCAAAACCGGCGGCAGTTTGAAAATATTCTGCACGATCCAGTCAAGGTTCCGGGCCCAGATCGTGTAGCTATTGTAAGACACGGTCGTCGTCGGGCACCCGGCGTTAATCCATTCGGACGCGATGGCATAGATTGCCGCCAGATATTTCTTCGAGTTGGCACGAACGTGTTCCAAGAGGCTGCCTTCACTGTATTCTTGAAACGGGTAGCCATCCGGCTGCTTGCGCAACCGGATGAAAATCGTCCGGTTCGCCTGGTCGGGCGTCAATTCACATCCGTTGCTGGTCAGAGCCAGCGTGTAGTAGCGGGGATCCACCCCGCGAGGTTCCTGATATGGCAACCGGATGGGAACCATTCCACTCCGGGCGGTCATGAACGATTCCAATGCCGCCGAGTCCAGTTTGCCGCGCCAGTTATCAAACATCACCAACGGATTACCCCGCCCCAGTGCGGTATAGAAGCTTTCGTCCTGGCCTCCGACCCCGCGTCCTTCGTGTTTTGGCACATAGGATATTTCGAGGTTGAAAATGGCCGCCAGAATGTCCACCAAATACCCCTTGCCAGCCTGGGATTTGTCAGCCTCGATGAAAAACATGGGCACCTCGGTTTGCATCACCCTGCCGGTCGTCAGAGCCATGGTCAGAAACATCGCCACCGCGCGTGATTTGTCCGAAGGTGCCTGGAAGCTGAAATCCTTGAACAACTCGTTGAGCGTGTTCACCGCGTCCGCCACCGACGGCAATGTCGGCAAATCCTGACGCGGTTTGACCAGAATTTCGCTGTGGGTGTCGTAGCCTTCCAAGTGTGGGTGAGCCTTGTTGTCCTTGACCGTGAGCACGGGAAATGAAACCAATCCGCGCACATTTGACAACATTTCCTTTTCTGGTGCTTTAAGCAATACCTTCGCCTCGTCATTCTTCATGTTGGCAGGGAGTTGCTGGGTTCCACCCGTCGGCCCCCAATTCTCTCGGACTAATTTGGGACCAAGTTTTTCGGCCAACGAGCGGAACTCATCCGGTTCGATGGGATGCAGTTCGTATGTTGAATTCAGATTTTGGACGATACAGACACATGGACCTTGCCGATAATAATTGCCGTGGCTGACCATGGTCGGAAAGAGGTCTTTGGCTGTGTCTGCAAATTTTGTGAATGGCTCATTTGGCAACCGGATGACGTCCGGTAATTTCGGGATTGGCGACTTACCGCTGGGCACCCCCACGCGTGGCTGGCCGGTCCTGGAGTTTCCCGAAAATGTTTTCTGGCTCATTTCATCAAGGACTTTGGCGCGGGCAATCCGCACCGCCTTCTTGATGGCGGTCAATTTGTGCCCCAGGCAATCTTGTATCAGATCCAACGCTTCACCTTGACGCAGGGGTTCCTTTTGCAGCATGGCTGCCATGTTAATCAGGTTTTTCTCGGCCTTGGCCCGGCTCTCGCCGGTTAATTCTTTCATCGCGCCGGACTGCTTCTTCGCCAATTCAATGGCAAGGCTGCCTTTCGATTCATCCCCCGCCATCGAATGAGATGTGCGGCTCAGGTTCTCGAAAAATGCCGGGAATTCGCTGCCCAGCTTGGCGCGGACATCATCCACGCCTTTTTCAGGACTGTTTACCGGAATCAAGACAAGGTTAAGTTTCATATTTGTGTAGTGTTATTTGGTGTTGTTGGTTGTTGATTGGTTAGTTGTTGATCAGTTTGTGGAGCTTGATGGCTGCGTCGGAGAATTGATAATTGGTGCACATGTCGGAATCGCCGACGAAATACACCTGCTCTGGCGCAAGGTGGCCAAGCACGGCCTTGATCTCGTCCAGAAGGACGGTGCTTTTCTGGCGGCCGTAGCCATAGATGCCGCCGAGGCCGATGGCGCAAAACCCAGCTTCGACCAAGGCCAGCGCCTTGAACTCACCTTCGATGAGATACAACGGCGTGCCCTTGGGAAAATTCGCCAGGCCCGGCGACAGGTAGGCGCGGACGGGCGAGCCATATTCCTGATGGTATTTTTGCTTGTCGTTCGGGACAGCCATACGGATGCGTCCAAAAGGTCTCCCCCCGTGCACCATGTCCGTTCCGTCGAGGTTCCGGTAGGGAATCCAAAGGCCGGGATAAAGATTGCCGGTGCGCTCAAATGCAGTTTTGTCGTCGATGTGGCAGATGCCTGCCCGTTGTAGCATGGCATCGCTGATACCCGGCCGAATCGTCGAAACGATCGGCACGGGTGCGTTCGGGGTGGCGGTTGGGGGAACCGGCTGCGTAGTGGGCGCAATGGTTTCGTCTTTGATGTGCGGTGTGGTTTCGGTGTTGTGTGTTTTCATGTGTTGGTGTTGTGTTGTTGTTTTAACGAGTGCTGCGATACGGACGGGTGCTGCCCATACGACTGTCTGACGGGGGATTTAGGGAGGGTTCCATCCTTGATGAGCCACAATTGGCAACCCTCTCCACTTGATTCAACGAGTGCAATTACAAGGCTGTCGGCTGCGCGACTTTGGAAGGGCGTGCCGTCCACAGTTAAGTGTTACCGGCGGCCCTCCACCTGATTCAACGAGCACAATTACATGCCCGTCTGCTGACGGCTTTTCGTCGGGTTCATCCGCGATGGTGACGCGGTTGGCAATTCCTACACCCAAATCAACGAGCGCAATTACATGACTCGCATCTGCGCTTATTTTTTGGCGTTGCCGTCCTCGGTGAACTTGCGACCGGAAGCCCTGCACCCAAATCAACGGGCATAATTACACACCTAACTGCGGCAGATTATTTGGCGGATAATTCCAAGCGCGATGCGTCAAACCATGACACTCATGCACAAAAACTGGGCACGTCTGATTTCCATTTGCAATCCCACCTCAATTATTCAGAGGAAAAACAATGGGAGGTGCAAAATCGCAATGATAATCGTGGTCGATTTCGTCCCGCTCATTGCAAGGATTACATGATAGTGTAATTTTAAATTGTCTGATGGAAAATGGCTTAAAGATTGCTTTGAAAATTCCTGTTTTGGTTTTGATTGCTTGGGGTATGCAATCTGGATCAAAGGCGGGTTGGGAGTTTGCTGCATTTCAATTTTAACACCGGTAGATTGAGATTTTTTTATGGATACAAAAACTGAGACCAAATTGAATGGTCTGATGGACAGCTTGGAACAATCGTTCGTCACCGATTTGACGCCAGGTAACGAATCAGACTATGAACTGGTTGTGGCCATGGGTAACAAGGCGGACACCGGCATGGCGGAATCGGCTTTTGAAGTTTTCTATCGCCGTAACGCTCCAAAGCTCTTGGCCGCCGCGCGAAAATTTGAATTTCTTGGGCCAAAATTCGACGCGGATTTTGCGGTCGGGGAAACCTTAAACCGGGCTTACCGTCATGCCAACAAGTTTACTTTCCAGCCAAAATTGACTCCGTTGACTCCGGGTCAAAAAATGACTCTGAAGCAAAAAGACGCGCAGGTTTTCCACTGGGTATGTCAGATACTTCGGAACTTGGTAAACGATTTCTGCCGGAACAAGGAGATTCGGGACCGAGTTTGGAAAGTATCCTACATGTGGCGGCCACGAATCAGCCTGAAAGAACAAATCAAAAAATATCAGAGGCAAAGGCGTTATCTCGCCAGCTTCCTTCAATCACTCCCGCCCAATGACGCGGAATTACTAAGAGTCAGCTACAAGTATACAAATGAGGTAAGCGATATATGCCGAATCCCCAGTACCGAGAAGCAAGCTCTCTGCAAGCGGTTGGGCATCAGTGAAAATAATTTGCGTGTTCGGCGCAATCGGTTGGTTGCCAGATTGATCGAATTTGCAAACGTGGCCGAATATCGCCATGAAATGTCGATTAAACCGCAGGAAACACCAACCGCAGAGCTTGCAACCCTGGCTCCGGCATGAATCGCCGCCAGTCTCGATCTGGTGGCAAATCTCCGATGGCCAATAAGCTCGTTCACCAATAAACCATTATTGATACGGATTAAGTATATGCCAGTTCTCGCTCTCTTGGTCATAACAAAAAAAGATTTCAAACGCCGCTTGCGAGATGGCGAGGCAGACCAGTTCCGAGTAACCGAACTCCTGGACTTGCTCCGCGAAACTAAACCTCCCAGCGATGAAACACACAGGCCGGAATTGGTTAAGAATGAGCGTTACGGCATAGTGATTAGGTTCAAAGGGAAAGGTAAACCATGGGCTGAAGCCGGGGAGGTTTATGACTTGCTAAAAGAGGCTGGCATCATTGCCCCGCCCTCTGCAACCCCGTTGGCAAAGGCCAGTAGCAGACCTAAACCGATGGGGATCTGAATCGATTGTCCATCGGCTAGTTGGCCGATGGACAATTTTTAATAATCCTCCGGCAGCAAAGTCGTCGTCGCCGACCGGTCACTTTCTGTGATGATCCAGAATTTGACACCGGCCCGGTCGCAATACGCCGACAGCAACCGTCCGCCGTGAAGGAGTGCCGATTCATTCTCCTGCCGGTCTTCCGGGTCGAGGTCGCCCCAGTCGCCGGTGACATGGCGGTTTAATGCGGTCAAAACGTCGTCCGCATTGAGAGTTTGCAGGGCGTTGGCGGTGATGACCACCTGGCCGAGACTGAATTTCATTTGGGATGGTAAAATCATATTAAGAAGTGGCTGGCGGTCTGTTCGACCGCCAGCCGTTGGGTTTTACTTGGTGGGTTGCTTGGCGATCCAGGCAAACGCTTCGCGAGCCATGTAGGCCAGCAGCAGCAGATCTTCGCGTCCGTAGGAATCGGACGTTTTCCATTCCTCGCCGTCCTTGTAGCTGCGCTCGAACGTGGTGTTGAAGCGCGGGCCTTTTTCGGTGTCGTTTTTCCAAATCGTGGCACGGATGCCATTGATGCGGATTTCGTGTGCGGGTTTGTTGGTGGCAGTTTCTGCCGGTTTATTTTTGCTCATTTTATTTCTTTCTTGTTTGGCTCCGATTTGCCGGAGCGTTTTGTTTTTCACCAGAGCCCAAAACAAACCGACGGCAAAAGGTGCAAACGAAGCCGGGAGCGATTGAATGAAGGGCGGCGGAGCATCAGCATCGGAATGACAGAGGCACGATGGCGTGAACGATGCGCGGAGCAACCAGAGTGATTGAGTGGCAGGCGGGAAAGTCATGGCAAAATAATCGGCGAACGCCAACTCCCGCATGGAATCGCCAATGGTCAGACGCCCGTTTGAAAAAAACAGAAAAGCCCGTGCTACCACGTTGGGCGGCACGGGCGGTGATTTGAAAACTCTTTCCTGCGGGCACACTGCTGCCGGCATCATGGCCGGCGTGAATGGACGCCAAACCAACAAGTATTCAACGGCGGCGGGGACAGGCGACAGCCACGATGATTTTACCGGCAATTAAATTCATGGCCGGGTGGTCATAAAAGCCATGCCATTAAAACCGGAATGGAAACGGCTTACGCAGTAACCGCAGCCACCCTTTCAGGAATCCGTGATTTTAGATTGTTTCCTAAAATTCTATTGATCCCTTACTGCGGTGGCTGCGGGTTGCTGCCGCGCTATTTTTCGGTGCTGGTCGGCGACAATGACATCGGTGGCGGCTGGTCAATTCCAGTGCCACGGCGGCAGGCCGTTTTCATCATGCAATACCGGCGGCGGGATGACTGGTGGCGATTTGATGACGGGCGGTGGCACACGGCGGAGCTGCCGTTCGCGGTGCCGGCGAATCAGCAGGCCGATTAGACCGCCGATCCAAAAGGCCAAAAACAGCGTGGAGAGAGAATTGTTTCGTTTCATAAAAGTGCGTCAAACTTCAATTTAATTATGAGTGAAAGGATTTTCAGGATATGAATATTTGGTTATCTCGACGGGATGCCGCCCGGAAGATTTCGGTGTCGGTGGACTCGATTCAACGGCGCGCGATTCGGTGGCAAGACGAACCGGTTCCGGGGAGGCTGCGCTACAAGCTATTGAAGCTGGGTGAGGACACGCGGCGGGAACGCCGTTTTTTTGAGTCGGATGTGGAAGCTTTGCTGGTTTTGAATTGATGGCTTGCCATGCTGTCTGGCCGTTGGCCGGCAGCCATTGCAATTTTGGACCATCGTCCATCAGCCAATGCGGCGGGACGCCGCCATAAACCGAGGCCAGTGTTTTCCCGGCGGAGGTGTGGCCGATTTCCCATGCAATCTGAATGTCGGGAATTCCATGTGACCGGCGAACGGTGACGTAAAACGCCCGCATTCCGTGGCTCGTGATTTTCCGGCCGATGGTTTTCTCGTGCCGTCGCAAAGCCTGGCCCAGCGCCCCGACATCGCTGTGGGCAGTGTCGGGATTGCGGTAGCTGGGAAAATACCAGGGCGAATCGGGATAACGGTTTTGTTTCCATTCGCGATGGGCTTTTAACCATGCGGCCAATCCATCATGCACCCGCACGAGTGGATTGACGGACTGCTGATTTTTGGCGCGGCGAACGCACACGGATTTCCCGTCCGGCGAAACCCAGCCCGCTTCATACGGTTTGGCATCCGTCCGCAACTGCAAGGCTTCGCAGGTTCGCAGACCGGTAAACGCCTCAAAAATAAATTGCCAGCCCAAGGTTTCCGAACGGATGTCCGCGAACAGCAACGCGCCGATTTCATGCATCGCCTCGGTGTCATGCGGCATAAAATCCCGGCAGTGCTTGACGCTCTTGGCGCAACAATAGCGCGGTCGCCGGAACGACAGGGGGTGCTGCTGGATGAGGTTGCAACGCATCCCCCAGAGCATCGCGTTGCTCATGGTGTTCAATTCCATGTCCACGGCCCGGTCGCCCTTGCCGCGACCAATATTCCGTTTGCGCCATTCGTGGTAGCGATCCAACTGCTGGAGGGAAATGCTGTCCACGGTGAACGCATCCCAGTATTTCAGCAGCACGGTGCTGTTGCGCTTTTCACATTGGAGCGTCCGGCCCTGACGCGGCTGTTTCTGGCGGTCGGGGTAGCCGTCCTGCACATAACGCCGGACGATTTCACCCACGGTCACTTTGGGTTTCTTGGCCTGCTGCGCCTCCCGCTCAACCATCCCGGAACGGCGGCGGTGAAGTTCTTCACGCGCATATTTGAGATTGGCGGTTTCGAGCGAGCGCCAAGTGCGCCGCCCGTTGATTTTGGGACGTTCGTAATAAACGCCGGATGGGATGTAGCGGAAAATCCCCGATTCCACCCGCTCGAATTGAGCGCCGGCCGCCGCTGTTTTTTTGAGCTTCGTTTTCATGTTGTATTCGCTTTTTGTTTGGCGCGATACAACAAGCCTTTTTCGGGCGCGGATAGTCGTGGACTAAAATATGGACTAAAGCGCTTTTTTCATGGATTCAGAAGATTTTCGGAGTCCGCATAAACCCCTTTGTTTTCAAGGGGTTTGAAGTGGTGCACCCATCAGGAGTTGAACCTGAAACCTGCTGATCCGTAGTCAGCCGCTCTATCCAATTGAGCTATGGGTGCAACCGTTGAGTTTATTAAGTCTTTTCACCGCAATTCTATCGTTTTCTTGACAATCTGATTGATACTGCTTTCTGATACAACTTGCGTGAAAGCCGCAGAATCAACGTCAAAATCTGCCGATTTAATGCAGAAGACTCACTTTGCGAACTTTGTTCGCTACATACCTACCGAGACATATTTTGCGAGAATGAGGGTCAAAGGCAAGCTCATTCGCAAGCGCTTGAAGACCGATACGCTCTCGGTTGCCAAGCTGCGATTGGCCGACTTGGAGAAAACCGAGCGACAACGGGCGGAATCCCATGCTGATGTCAAACGCCGAAAATTGACCTTCGGCGATGCGGTGAAAATTTACCGTCAAATCCATTCCGGTTGAAACGAAAGAAACCGCCAGCGCGAACGCCCGCCCCAAGATTGGTTTCAGTTTTTGGCCGCGAGTTTGGTTTCCTCCGGCCAGAGCAGGCCGAGACTGGCACCGGTGCCGTTCTCCGCCGCAATCGTGTCAATCACAATGCCCGGATCCACCATCCAGATTTTCAGCGTGTGCAGCCCCGGCGACGCAATCTGATGTCGGCTCGAAGTGATGGCTGCATTGCGCATCACGTTTTCCTGCCACCACGGGTCTTTTTCGCTCGTGCTGGTTTTGAGCGCGACAATTTGCGGCGGTGCATCGTCAAACGCCACGGCATAGCGCTGTGGCTGGCCGGTCTCAACGGAAAATGTCGGCAGTGTGCGCAGCGTCACCTGCCAGTCGCCCGCATGGCGCAGCCACGTTTTGAATTGCAGGCACGGCGACTCCGCAAGAATTTTCTCCGGCGTCGCGCGCACCGGCACGGTGACGGGCGTGACCGCGACCGCTTCGCCGTTGTAGCCGAGACCGCGCAGCACTTTCCATTTCGCATCCGCGCCCGGCACAAATTCCGAGGCGTGCTCCGCCTCCATGATGACGCGGCGGTTGGTCTCCACAAAATCGGCACCAACGCCCGGCGCATTTAAATCGTCGGCTCCCGCCAAAGGCTTCGGTGGCGCGACATTGGTATTTGCCAGCCGAGTCGCGGGAATTTTGAAAACCGCCTCATCGCCGGGATGATCCGACATCATGCGGTTCCATTTGCCGCCGGCCAGTTGCTGATTATAAAACTCCGTGAGCCGGTGAATTTCCGCCTGAGCTTGCCGGGCTTGTTCCAGCAACGCGGAACATTTCGCCGGCTCATTGGTCGGCGTGCCGAAACACCGGGTCAACGCCAGCCCTTTTTCATTCGCCGCCGCCGCCGCGCGGACGGGGTAGCCAACCAGCTCAAAAAACGCATCGCGCGATGCGCTGGACAATTTTGGCTCAATGACATCAACGCTTTTCACCAGCCGACGCCAGTCGGTCAGCCGTTTTTCCGTTTCATCGCCGTTCAGCACAGTCGAAAATGCTGGCTGGTTGAGCAACCAGTTTTTCGCGTCGAAACCCATGTGCTCCGGTTTGCGCGGCAGGTTGAGCCGGAAATATTCATTCCAGATTTTCACAATATCCGGCGCCAAATCGGGACCGAAGTCGCGCGCGGCCATCTGCAACAAAACATCTTCCGCCGCGCCGGTATCGAGCTGATGCGGGTTCCAAGCCAAGCGGAGAAAAAATTCCGTGCCAATTTCACCGGGCTTCAAGTCACCAACGTTGAGAATCCAAACCCGGTTCGCGCCGTAGTCAAATGCCTTCGTCATTTCCTCAGCGATGAGCGCGGGCGGCGTCGAGTTGAGCCAGAGATAATTGTAAGGCGCGCCCCAATACGAAATGTGATAATACACGCCCGCGCCGCCACTGCGTTGGCGTTCGCGCGCGTCGGAAAATTCGCGGATGTAGCCGAAGTTGTCGTCCGGCCAGACCAGCGTGATATCATCGGGAATTTCCGGCGCGAGCTGGTAAAGCGACAGCACTTCCTTGTAGGGACAAAAAATCTGCGGCACCTGCGTGAGGTTGGTATTCACGAGCCGCGCCAGCATTTCGCGCTGGTCGCCGATGATGGTGTGCAGGCGCGCAGCTTTTTCGCGTTCGGTGCCGCCGCCGGGCATCGCGCCGTCGTGAATGCCACGCATGCCCAGCGTGTAAAGACTTTCGTAGCGAGCATTTTCGCGGACGCGCTGCTCCCAGTATTTCAGAACGCCGGCGCGGTTGTTGACGTAATTATATTCACCGAATTTTGCCGCATCCCATTCGTCCACGTTGTTGCGGAGCATCTGCTCGCAATGCGACGAACCCATCACAATGCCGTAATGATCGGCCACGACCTTGTTCTCGGGATAAAAGTTGAAGGCGTGGCTGCCGTGATGCATCGCCGGCCAGAGGCAATTCGCGCGCAGCCGTAACAGCAGTTCAAAAATTTTGGCGTAGGTTTTCGGACCGATGTTGCCGGCTTCCGGGTCAAAGGTTTTTGACGCCCACGGCCGCAGGCCAAAATCCTCGTCGTTCAAAAAGATGCCGCGATACTTCACCGCCGGCGGGCCTTGCAACAAAGCTGGGCCAACTGCCGAAATACAATTCTGCTGCTTCACCGGCACGTCAGCCCACCAATACCACGGTGAAACCCCGATGCGTTCTGACAATTCGTAGCAGCCAAAAATCGTCCCGCGCCGGTCGCTGCCCGCGATGACCAGCGCGCGGCTGACCTTCGGCAGCGGATTCTCCACGATTTGCAGCGTGTAGCTTTCCCACTGACCGGCCATACCGTTGGTCATCAGCTTGCCCGCCGCCGCCAATTGGTCAACGACCCCGCCCTGACCCAATGTGCCGACGATGATGCAGGTTTTTGGCGCAGCAGAAAAATCATTCAGCACCGCTGGCTTTTGCGCCGTGACACGGGAAAAATCCTCGGCCAAATCTTCCGTTGCGCGCAGCACGGCAGCGTCATTATTGGTCTCGACTAAAATGGGAATTGCGCCAGCGGCATCGGCCAGTCCGAGCGCATCCGCTCCCGCCGGCTGGAAGTGCAGCTCCAGCGCCGATGTGGAAAACACCGTGCTGGCGATGGCCAAACTTAAAGTGAACCAGAGGCGCGAAGGTTTCATGCGTAGATGTTTTGCAATCGTCCAGACGGAGTGCAAACCAAATCTGTTACTAAAGTTTATTTAGAATTTAGAAATTTTCCCGGTGGTTGGCGGCGGGCATCTTGGCCGTGAGCGGTGATTTTCCGAGTTCGATCAGCCGCTCAAATGCCGGTTTCGCTTTGCCCTCTCTATCAAAGAGCAGCGGATAGGCGGTGCGGCCGGCCACCGGCCAGTCGTTGAGCCACGAGTCGCCATCAGTCACGCCCCAGAAAGTAACACGCTCGATGACATCGCGGTGTTTCAAGAAAACCCCGAACAACGCGGCGTATCGCGCCGCCAGTTCGGCCTGCGCGCTGGCCGGCAGGCCGTTCGGGTAAGGGTTCAGTCGTGCTTCAGATTTTTTACGCAGCGAAACATCTGCCGACAGCGCCGTCCACGCCGAGGGCAGCACGTCCATGTCCAGCTCCGTGACCATGACTTTCACGCCCAGCCGCGCAAACGCCGTAATGGTGTCGTCCACTTCCTGCAGCGTCGGACTGTTGGTGACCAGTTGGTAGTGGCCTTGGATGCCGACACCGGTAATTTTCACGCCGGCGGCCTGCAACTGTTTCACTAGGGCCACCGCCCCCGCGCGCTTCACCGGATTTTCCAAGCCGTAGTCGTTGTAATAAAGCTCCGCCTGCGGGTCGGCCTCGTGAGCAAATTGAAAAGCTTTCATCACATAGTCCTTGCCGATGATTTTCATCCACGGCGTCGCGCGCAACTGGCCGTTTTCATCCACCACCTCGTTGACCACGTCCCAGCCGTTAATTTTGCCTTTGTAGCGTCCGATGACGGTGAAAATGTGGTCGCGCATCCGCGCCAGCAGTTGCTCGCGCGTGGCCGGTTTGCCATGTCCATCTTGGAAAACCCAGTCCGGCGTCTGCGCGTGCCAGACGAGTGTGTGGCCGACGATGAACATCTGGTTGCGCAAACCAAAGTCCACATACTTATCCGCCAGCGTGAAATTGTATTGCCCCGACAGCGGATGGATATTTTCCCACTTCAAAACATTTTCGGGGCTGATGGTGTTGAACTGCGTCTTGACGATGGCGGATTCCATAGCGTTGGATTCCCAGAACTGCGATGGGTTCAACGCCGCGCCAACGAGGAAATCATTTTTGAAAACGTCTTTCAGCGACGGCTCGGCCTGCAAATTCATCGCTAGAGAAATTCCCAGGGCGAATGCGGCTGATGTGAAAAAAACTTTCATGCGGCTCCTGTTCCTTTTCGCCGTTCCGCCAGCTCGTCCGCCATCTGGATGGTGAGGCGTTTAGTGATGGGATAGGCAATTAACAAAACGGTGCAAATCGCAAACAAGACGCCGACCATGAGGCCGCTGCAGGCGCGATAACCTTGCACCGCCGCCGCTGCATCCGGCAGCTTGGTATTGTAATTAAACACTCCAGCCATGATCCACAAGAATGAAGCCGAGCCGAGTGCCAGTCCGGCTTTCAACCCAAAACCAATTGTCGCGAACACCATGCCGGTGAAGCGATGGCCAGTTTTCCATTCCGAATAATCCGCCACATCCGCGTAAATCGCCCATATCAACGGAATCGTCGGCGCGTAAGCCAGCGCGATGCAAATCGTTAGCGCGACCATGCCCCAGACATTCGTGGGCGAAAGAAAATAAAACGCCAGCGAACCAACGCACGCCAGCCCGAAGCCGGTGACGGCGACGGCCTTCTTGCCGAAGCGTTTTGCCAGCGGCGGCGAGAGCAGGATGACGATGATGGTGACGCCCGTGCCAATCATGTTGATGATGCTGTTAGCCACGTCAGCCACGTTGGAATTAGCCAAATCCGCGCGGTCGCCGTGGACGATGTAGCCGAGCGTTTCCATGAGGCCGGAAGCCTTCGCGCCCGCCGGCACGACCAGTCCAAGCTGTTGCACCCAGTCATACAGCGCCGCCTTGTCGGCGTAGTGATGGTAATAATTGTAAAGCGCACCGCCGCGAAACGAGAGAATGCAAAAATGGCAGAGCGTCATGAAGAACATGACCTTCCACGGATTGTTCTTGAGCAGGTTGAAAAAGTCCTGCTTCGGCGAAGTTTTTTCGCGGGCGATGGGCTTGATGCGTTCTTTCGTCGTGGTGAACGTGATCAAAAATAAAACCAGACACAGCACTGCCCAAATCGTCATCGTCATCCGCCAGCCATATTGCTGGTCGGCAATTCCAATCGTGCCGCCGGCGGCGTGGTGCCGCGCCAGTTTCGCCACGAGCGGCAAGGTAAATCCGCCCACGATAAACTGTGCCGCATTCACCGCGATGAAGCGGAAGGAATTTAATTTCGCGCGCTCGTTCACGTCGCCCGTCATCACGCCGCCCAGCGCCGCGTAAGGCATATTGTTCATCGAATAAATCGTCATTAACAGGGTGTTGGTGATGACGGCGTAGGCGATCAACGCGCCCATGTTCCAGCCTTTCGGCGTGGTGTAGGCCAGAATCATGATGACAAACCACGGCACGGCGGTAGCCAAAATCCACGGGCGAAATTTGCCCCAGCGTGTCTGCGTGCGGTCGGCGAGGATGCCCACAATCGGATCGGCCACCGCGTCCCACAGGCGCGGCCACAGCAGAATCGCGGCGGCGGCGCTCGCGGTCAGCCCGAACACATCCGTGTAAAAATTCGTCTGGAAGAGAATCATCGTCATGAAGACGAAGTTCGCAGCGGCGTCGGCGGCGCTGTAGCCCGCCTTCTCGAAGAACGAAAGTTTCTGCTGGAAATGTTGTTCAGCCATATTTGTTCGGGATTATTTCGTCACCGTCAAAACCACTTTTTGCAAATCGCCGGCGTCGCTGGACCGGCCCCCGATGCCGTTGCCGTGCTTGAACGGGGCTTTCGCCTTCGTCAGGTCAAAGTTGCGCCAGCCTCCACGTGTCTGGTGGGTTTTTCCTACCAGACACACAGCAGCTGCGCCACCACTTTCTTCCGCATCAGAACCGGAACATTTCACGCCGCCGGACAGGCACTCCGCGCTCAAAGGGATTGCGGGATGATTTCAATGCCGTTGATCTGCGGATTTTCAATGTTGCTGGTGAATGTGATTTTCAAATTGCCGTCCGTGATTTCCACGGGGACGGATTCAACATACGCCTTGAACGGGCCGCCGGCCTTGACCCAAACGTCAAAGTCCTTGAATTCATGTCCCTGCACGTTGAAGGAAAACACGCGCTGGCCAGGTCCTTCGATGCCGTCGTAAGTTTCCGCAAAATGCAGTTTTACGAGATATTTTCCATTGGCTACCGGACAGGAAAACGAATCCATCGAATAATGCTCGGAGCGATAGAGGCCCGGCTCGGTGGTGTTGGTAACCGTGACATCGGGCCGCTCAGCCGAATCGCCACCACTGAAACCCTGTTCGGCCGCCCAGACGTTGCCGCTGGAGTCGGTGAACGGCGCGCTGGCGCCGGCCTTGATGCGGATGACGGTTCTGGCCGCGGGCGTGGCGACGGGCGCCGGACTGGCCACGGCAGCCGGCGCGAGAACGGACGCGCTGGCCGGTTCCGGTTTCTGACAGCAGG
>Ga0364900_10213_pt1 | contig 20450 bp, 7 predicted proteins | sample ExccelJu500002D3_FD_206974 | JGI IMG/M metagenome (GOLD analysis project Ga0364900, IMG submission 206974) | Enriched cells from Trout Bog Lake Hypolimnion, Wisconsin, USA - BchlTB.July09.5000.02.D3 | ecosystem: Environmental > Aquatic > Freshwater > Lake > Hypolimnion/Profundal zone | place: USA...
GCCGGTCGGCCGGGGCTTGGCTTTGGCCAAATCCCGCAACTGGTTTGCCAAAAACGCCTCTTCGCCCTCGCCTTCGTATTGCAAAACCGGGGAAGGATCCACGGCTTGGGCGCGCGGTTCGAACACGCTGGCCCCGTGGGCGCGGGCAAATGTTGTGAAGGCAGCGCCGCGTATCCGAAAAGCGGGATAGTTGGGTTGCAAATTGATCACGCCCAAGTGGCGGTGGCCTTTTCCCATCAGATGCTGCACTGCCTGACGGGCGTTGCCTTCGTTGTCTGGCTGCACATAGTCTGCCCAAAACGTGTCGGTTCGCCGGGTCATCATCCACACGGTTGGCACCTTGCGTAGCTGCTGTGAAGCGCTTTCAATGGGCTCCATGCCCATGGCAATCACGCCGTCCACGTGTTTCAGGTCAATAATCGGCGGCAACTTGGCGGGATCAGGCATCGGCACCAGGATGAGGTTCAATCCATGGTTGGTCAGGGCGGTGGCAATCATGTTGAGCGAAGGTGTGGAGCGCATATGCGTCTGGCTCATTGCGACCAGCAGGCAGGCCACATTGCCGGTTCTCAACCCTTGGTTTTTGGCGGTTCGCGGCCCGCGCCGCTGGGCGGGTGCCGGCGGTGTATAACCCGTTTCCTGCATGGCCCGCTTGACCTGTTCCACGGTGGCTTGCGACACCAATGGGCTGCGGTTGATTACTCGCGCCACAGTGGTTGGCGAAACTCCGGCCCGCTTTGCGACGATTTCAATGCTCATTTTTTATAGGACGGGAAACAGACTGTAGCGTTAGCGAAAGAAAGCAGCAAAAACAGTCATTTCGTTTCTATAGCAGATTTAGCTTTGATCGTCAATTATCCTCATTTTTTCACACTTCTTTTGTCAATCCAATAATCTGCGCTTCTCGGTTCTCCTGCGCGAAATGATGATATTTCTCAATATCTAGTGTTTTTCTGGATTATTTTAACGAATGAATGCCGGCTTGAACCATGCAGTTGGCATCGTTTCCACGGATTTTAACTGGTATTTGTAATGACAATGGAAGTTTTCCAATGGAAATTTATGATTAGAACCGGGCTGTCCATTCTCCATTTTGGAAACGTCAAAATCACCGGCTTGCGGAAAAAATAGGCTCTATATTCAATTTATAGCGCACAATTCCAAATCTCCCGCAGGTTTATGGTGCTTTTGCGGCAGTCGCCCGCGTTAAAAGTATTTCCCTTTTTGGTGTTGACAATTTCAATGGTAGATGTATTTTTTCCTAAATCTCTTGCATTCGACCTGCCAAAATATCAAGTCGTGCCATCGCGCTGCCGCGATTTCTGTCGTGAATTGCGGATGGGTTGTGGAGTTGTCCCGACTGTTTGATGCGAGAGCTTCGCAAGTGAGAAGTCTTCAATGTCAACCTGAACCGCCCATGTCGCAGTGGGCTTGAAAACAAACATGAAAACAACAAACCGCAAATTGATAATTATGAAAAAGTTCAAAACCAAAGTGGGGCTGGGGCCACTTTATCGGCCGTTTGCCAGCCTCTGTGCCGTGTCACTGGCTGCGCTCGGATTCCTCGGTGGGGCATTGCAAATTCGGGCAGCTTCCATTGATACTTGGGTGGGTAATACCGATGCTAACTTTTCTACCGTCGCCAATTGGACTTACAGCAGTGGCAGTGGGCCAGCGGCATCGGGTGATTCGTGGGTATTTGGCGCTGCTGGCACTGCCGGGACGACCCTGACCGACGATGTTGGGACCGGCACTTCATTTAATGTCACAAATATCACTTTTAATGCGGGTGCGCCAGCCTACACTATCCTCAACAATGGCTTCGTGAACAATTACACCCTTCGTGGTAATATCACAAATAACAGCACAAGCCTTCAAACAATCAACGATGTTATAACTCTCGCCGGCAGCAGGACTGTCCTCACCACCGCCGGTGGGGGCAATGTCACGTTTGGAAACTGTATCAAAAGCTCAACGCTAATCGTTGCCGGCGCGGGGACCGTCACCCTTTCTGGAAATACAACGGACAACGCGAATTTGAATCCGGATGTCCAAACCAACGCAACGTGCGTGCTCGCCAAGACGTTGGCTGGCATTGGAGCCGCTGCTAACGCTACGGTGGAGAATGGCGGAACGCTGAGGTTAGGAGCCGGCAACGGCAGGGAAATTTATATACTCACAACGATAAATAGTGGCGGAGTTTTTGATCTGAATGGATTTGGGGAAGGCACGAACTCACAGGGCGGCGCCTATATTAAGGTCGCGGGGACAGGAATCAGCAGCGGTGGCGCACTCGTTAATAACAATACCACGTCGATCGGGACATACACCAAACCCGTTTCGCTCACTGGCAATACCTCGATGGGTGGTGCGGGTTATCTGAATCTTCTCGGAAGTGTCACCAACGGCAGCAGCTATAGTATTACCCATGCCGGCGCCGGGATCCTAAGGCTTGCGGGAACCAACTCCTACAGCGGTGGGACTGTTTGTTCCGTCGGCACCGTTCAATTTGGCAAGACAAACTCCATGCCTGCTTCCGGCACGGTGGCGATCAGCGGTGCGACGTTGGCGGTTAACGTCGGCGGCAGCGGTGAGTGGACGACCAACGCCAGTGGCAACGGCACGATTGCCGGATTGCTCGCCGGCTTGGGCGGCCAGTCCGGAAGTGTCGTCACCTGGACGGGGAATTGTTCACTGGGTCTGGATACCAGTTCCGACGCCTTTGGTCTGACGTATAGCGGCAATATTGCCGACCTCTCCTCACCATTGGGTTTCGTCAAACTTGGCGCGAATACCCTGACGCTTTCCGGCAACAATACCTACTCCGGCAGCACCACGGTCAGTGGCGGCACGCTGGCGCTGACCCCGGCCTTCAAGGGCACCGGGGCGGTTTCCGTGAGCGATGTGTGCGGACTGGCTGTTTCGCTGAGTGCTCCGGGCACTACCTTGCCGTTGTCTTCCCTTACTTTGGGCAACACCGGCAACACTACCCTGCAATTCATAAATCCAGCTTCCACCACGGTTCCCGCATTGACCGCCACGAATCTGACGGCCAACGGCTCGGTGTTGTTTACCTTTGCCTTTACCAGTTCACCGATTCTGTCGCCGGGGCAATATCCGCTCATCAAATATACCGGCAGTATCGGCGGCAATGGGTTCGCTGCCTTTAAAGCGAACTATCGCTATTTCGGTAGCGCCACGCTGTCGAATAACATCGCCAACAGTTCCGTGGACCTGGTCGTCACCAGCACCAATCCCGTGCCCGATGTCTGGACCGGCAATATCAGCGGCAACTGGGACACCACCACCACGAATTGGACGGTTGCCGGGATTGCCTCGGCCTACGCCGATGCCGATCCGGTGCAATTTGACGACACCGCCGCTACGAGCAGCGTGAACATTTCCACCGCTGTGTCACCCGCTATCGTGGTGGTCACCAACAACGCTCAGAATTACACCTTCACGGGCAATGCCATTGCGGGTTCCGGCTCGCTTGTCAAGAAAGGAGTTGGGATGCTGACAATGAGCACCACCTCCAAAAATACCTTCACCGGCGGCGTGACAGTCTCGGGTGGCACGCTACAAGCCGGCAATGCCAACCAGGCCTTTGGATCCTCCGCTAACGTGGTGGTGGTGACCAATGGCGGAACGGTGGATTTCAATGGATATAGCTATATCACGCAGAGCAAATTCGTAATTAGTGGCACCGGGGTTGGCGGTCTTGGCGCTCTGGTAAACAACGGCGCAAATTTCCAAATTATATGTTCCAACGTGGTGTTGGCAGCCGATGCGACCGTCGGTGGAACCGAGCGGTTGGATATGAATCCATCTGGATCCACCACGAATACACCTTCAGGTGCCGTCATGTTGGATCTTCAAGGTCACACTTTGACCTGCGCTGGAACTCAATTCTCCGTGTTCCACGGGTTAATAACAGGCGGCAACATCAATGTGATGACCAATATGGAGTTGTGTCTGCGCGCGGGAACGATATGGACCAACGCTGGCAGCCGACTAACGCTTGGCCCGGGCACCACGCTGTGGGCTCCCAACAATGGCAATACCTTGGATATCACGGTTCCGATCTACGCAAACGGTGCGATCATTTCACCTTTTGTGCAAGGTGATGCAGATTATTTCAGCCCTTTGATCTTGGGCGCCAATACCACCAATACTCTGGCTGCTGGCGGAACCGCCTATCCTGTTCGTCAATGGGCGCCGATCAGCGGCACCGGGCAACTTCTCATCGGTGGTGGTGGTCCGGTGTTCTTGTTCGCCACCAACACCTACACTGCGAGCACAGTCATCACCAACGCAACTACGCTGGCTTTGACCAACACCGGTTCCATCAACAATACCCCGCTTATCTCAATTTTGTCAGGAGCCACGCTGGATGTCTCCGGCCTTGCTTCGAGCACCTATAACTTGAGCGCCAGCACGGCGTTGGAAGCGGAAGGCATCAGCGGCAGTCCGGCGACGATCAACGGCGCGGTGGGCGGCACGGTGAACCTGGGCTCGCAACCGATCAGCCTGGCCTACGATGGGACTGATCCGGCCTTGACGATTTCCCAAGGAACGTTGCAATTGAATGGCAATGCCTTCACCGTCAACGGCGCGGTGCTGGCCAACGGCACTTACGTCATTGCCCAGCAGGCCAGCGGCAGCATCAGCAGCAGCGGCAGTTATCCGACCGTGACCGGCACTGCGATTGGCGCGGGCCAAGTGGGGGCCATCAATGTCAGCGGTGGTAATGTCAACCTGGTGGTCAGCTCGGCACCCAGTGTGCCGCCGGGATTCCCGGCCAACGCGGTTTCAGTCAACAGCGGCGTGGTGTCATTGAGTGTCACTGGTGCGGTGGGAGCGCCGTTCTCGCTCTGGGCCACGACCAATCTTGCGCTGTCACCGATCACAAACACCTGGACGAAGTTGACCAACGGCACAGTGTCTGCCAGTCCGTTCACCATCACCGATCCGGGTGCAACCACGAACCGGCAGCGGTTCTATATCTTTAGCTCGCCTTAATCGGGGGGTAAGGTGGTTGGGAAACCTGTGGAGGGCGTTTGGGTTGCGCCCTTCACAGGCTTAAATGCGGTGGCAGTTAAATTTAAGATACTAAGAATGTTGCGATATGAAAGACACATTAAAAACACGTAGCTGCCGGCGGGAGCATTTGGCTTTCACGCTGATTGAATTGTTGGTCGTCATAGCCATCATCGCGATTTTGGCTGCGATGCTGTTGCCGGCTTTGAGCAAGGCCAAGAATCGGGCACAAGGAATTTCCTGTATCAACAACATGAAACAGTTGGGTTTGGCTGGGATTCTTTATGGCAGCGACTTCGGGGATTATTTGCCTAGAAATTGGCCGTTAGGGATGGGTGGAACAACTGACATTGGCCGACCCAACTGGGTTTACGGCAGCTTTTCCAGCAATCTTGGAACGGGTGAGGTGGAGACTCCTCCAGGATGTGCAACGAACCCATTTTTTTTGGGTGTGAATGGAGATTCTGGATTTGGTGTAACATTATTAGGTTCTATCGGAAGTTATGCCAAGGCGGCTGGGGTCTATCATTGCCCCGCTGATACCTACAATGACCCCGCTTACAAGGCGCTTCGTGTCCGATCCTGCTCAATGAACTTGCAGTGTGGAAGCACGCCGGCCGGCGTGCTACAATCAGATCCAATAAATTATCAGCTGTTCAGCAAGTATAGTGATTTTGGCAAAGGTATAGGCAGCTCGGATTGTTTCATCTTTTTAGATGAAAATCCATTGAGTTTGGATGATGGCTGGTTTCAATATTCCCTCGATGGAAGCAGTGTCAAAAACCGGCCGGCAGTGAACCACGGCAATTCATCGTCGTTTGTTTTTGCTGACGGTCATGCTGCGCTTCAAAAATGGCACGATAAGTTTCTGAACATTGGTTCGAGCGGTTCGGGGAGTGATACCATGTGGCTGGCACAACATGGCACGGTTCACAGGTGATTGAGAGCGCTCGTGGTTTAAAGCTACTAAATGAATCACAAAATAAAGCGTCGCATAACCAACGCGACATTTTGTCGACACGCCCGCCGATTGTTCGCGGCTTTGCTCGGACTGAGCTTGATTGTGGCGCCCGTGTTCTCGGCTGGTGCGGGCGAAAGCCTTCTTTTAAAATATGTCCGGCTGGCCATTGCGGGCGACTCGATCACGGAGCAGAAGATTTATAGCCGTGACCTTGAGATGTATCTCACCGTCTGCCAACCGCAACTGGAGGCGTGCGTGTTCCAATTTGGTTCGGGCGGGGAGACGGCGGGAGGTTTTTTGTCGCGGATGGACGCGGACTTAAAATATTTCAAACCCACGATGGTGACGCTCTGTTATGGCATGAACGATGGCCATTATCACGCTTATGAGCCATCCATCGGAGAGGCTTATGATAAAGCACTTGCTGAAATCGTTTCCAAGCTGAAATCCGAAAATGTGCAACCCGTCGTGAGTGGTCCCGGGGCGGTGGATACTCAATATTTCAAATCGCGCGGGCTCAGTGTGCCATGCGATGTTTACAACCAGACCTTGCAGGAATTGTCGGCCATCGCCGGCAGGGTCGCGGCCAGCAGTCAATGTCCGCACGTGGATTTGCACGGGCTGATGATAGAAGTCATGGCCAAAGCCAAGCGGGCTTTAGGTCAGGACTATGATGTTTGCGGGCGCGACGGAGTTCACCCTCGTCCCAACGGCCATTTGATCATGGCCGACGCATTTTTGAAGGGCATGGGTTTTGATGGCGACCTTGGCACCGTGACGCTGGATTATCAGGGCAAGTCTTCCGCCGAAGGCGGGCACGTCCTCAAGTCCTTTGACCAAGGCCAAGCGGTGGTGGAAAGTCACCGTTATCCATTTTGTTTTTCGGGCGATATCCATTCCACGAACTCGGCTGACAGTATTTTGCCGTTCCTGCCATTCAATTCCGACCTGAATCGCCTGACCTTGGTGGTTAAGCATGCGCCGTCGGAAAAAATGAAGGTAACTTGGGGAGAACAGCAAAAGGTATTTTCCAAAGCCGATTTGGAAAAAGGGATCAATCTGGCGGCGGAGTTTAATCCTAATCCGTTCAATGCGGACTTTGAACGGGTCGAGACCGCAGTGGCAGCCAAACAGGCTTACGAAACAGACATGATCAAAAACATGGCCCACGGTTTGAGAGCCGTGAGAAACTCGTATCAGCAGGACAAGGAAGCCATGGCGGCAGTTGATTTGCTCGACCGGAAAATGATTGAGCGGTGGGAAGATTTGAATGCCAAGGTCAAGGCGAGTTTCAAACCGGTAACCTCCACAATCCGGATCGAAAGCGCGTCTGAATAATCTTGTCGGCGCAATTTCTTCAATTCGAGCCAGACTATGAAAACTAATCGGTCCTGGTTCTTCAGCGGCAAAGTCGCTCGCCTCCTCCATATCGCAGTTCTGGTCGTGAGCCTTGGTTGGGCCGTCGCCGGTCGAGCCATAACTTATCTGGGCTGGGTTTTACAGGCACAAACCGATTCTTTGACCACCGGATTGACAACCAATTGGGTTGTGATTCCGGGTTCGTCCGTGGTCACCACAACAAATGTTCCTTTGTCCGGAACCAACCAGGCCGTGTTTTATCGCCTCATGTATCAGCCGTGACTTCTTTGCTGAAACCTCAAACCAAACAAAATGCTATGCAAAAACCACAAGCAAAGAACAGCATGCTCGCACAAGCTGACGGTGTCCATTTTGGGCACGCCGTCTTGAGGCGGGTATTTGCAAAGAAATCAACAAAGCGAATCAATCTGGCTTTTGATTTGCCTGCCGGTGATTTTCTCCTGCATTTCCCTCAACTTCTCGGTCTTTTGTTATTGGTGAATGTCTTGAGTGTTTGCCCAACCATGGCCGTTTCGACCGATACATGGGTGGGCGGGAGCGGAAATAATTTTAGCACCGCCGCAAATTGGACCTATTCATCCGGTTCCGGGCCGATTGCCAGCGGCGATTCACTGGTCTTTGCCGCGACAGGTTCCACTACGCCGACCAATGACTTGTCCAGCTTCAGCTTCGGCGGCATCACCTTCAATTCCGGCGCCAGCGCCTTCACTTTTACCGGCAACGCGTTCACCCTGACCGGCGGCATCACCAACAATGGCAGCAACCTTGAAGCGATCACCAATAACATCTCACTTGGGGCGGCCACCATGGTGACCAATACCGCTTCCGGGAGCCTGGCTTTCGGGGGGATCATTTCCGGCGCAAACAGCCTGACGTTGGCGGGCACCGGCACGGACACGCTAGCCGGCGCGAACACATACAGCGGTGCCACTACTCTTGGCGGATCCACGAACGATCAAATCACCGTGATTCTCGGCAACAAAAACGCCTTTGGTGGCGGTGCCGTGAGCACCGAGACGCTCAATGGTCCTGGTTCTGTGACGCTGCAAGCCGCAACGGATTTGAGCGGTGCCAACGCGATCACGAACAAGTTCACGCTCAATACAGCCAGTGGTGTCACCAGTTCCAGCTTTAATATTCTTGGGGCGAACAACCTCACCTTGGCGGGACCCTTCAGTGCCGGCTACAATATGTATTTTTCCAACGGCCTGACGGGTGGCGCCACGCTGACGCTGTCGAGCAACGTCACCGTGAGCGGCAGAAATATCAACTTCAACGGCTCGGGCAACACGACCATTTCCGGCAATATTGTCGCGGTTAACGGCCTCTATTTTAACGGCACCGGAATCACGACTATTGGCGGCACGAATGGAAACAGCACGGGTTCGGGTTACTCTCTTTTTCGGATGAACAGCACCGGTCCTGTGGTGCTCGGCACCACTCAATCCGTTGGCAATAATACGACCCTCTTGGAATTCTGGGGCAGCACCCCCGTGCTGCAAGCCTCTGCCGACCTTAGCGCGGGAATAAATATCGCCAGCGTGCTTTTCAACGCCAAAGCGACTTTCTCGGGCGCCAACAACATGACCTTTAACTGTGGAATTACGAACGGCCATGCCAGCGGTTCGACTCTGACCAACAATATCAGTTCCGGCAAGACTCTCGCATTTACTGGCCCCTTTTATTTGTCTGATGCAGGATACAGTGGAAACATCGCGTTTGATATAGCGGGCACGGGCAACACGACGTTTGGCGGGCCGATTGTCAATGGATCCGCTGCTACGGCAAGCCTGATCATCAGCAACACCGGCGTCACCACCATGTCGGGTGCCAACACCTACAACGGTTCCACCACGATCAGTGCCGGCACGCTGGCTTTGACCGGAAGCGGCTCGCTGGCCTATAGTCCGTTGATTTGCTTGGCAGGAGGCACAACGCTGGATGCTTCGGGGTTGAGTTCTGCCCTCGAACTCCAACCGGGTCAAGTAATCAGCAATAGTTCCTCCTCAACAGTCGCTTTGGCGGGCAATATTGATGCCAGCCAAGGAACTATCGCGTTGACGCTCAATCCCTCCGTCCCTGCCTTCACAATCTCAAATGGCATTTTCACCGTCTCGACGAACTCGATAATTGTCGTAAACAATATCGCTCCAACTCCGGGTCCGTATTCGCTCATCAAAAATGCTGGAGGCCGTGTGGCAGGCGTAGTGCCGACCAATACTTTCTCGTTTGGCCATGCCGTTGGCTATTTCACCATCAATAATGGAGAGCTCGATCTGGTGGTCGCCAACGACCCGCCTGCTTCGGCCAACTATTACGTCTCGACCACCGGTAGTGACATAAGCGGGGATGGCTCGTTGGGCAACCCATGGCAGACCATCACCAAAGCGCGAAGCGTTCTGGAGAACCTTTCAGTGAACACGAATATTTTCGTCAATTTGCGAGGCGGGCGCTATTTCATCACCAACACCATCTCATTTACCACCGCAGACTCTGGCGTGAACGGATACTATATCACCTATCAGTCTTATCCGGGTGAAACAGCGATCATTGACGGTGGCCAGCAAGTTACGGGCTGGACGCAGGTGCCCGGCCAGCCGTATTGGGTGGCCAGCGTGCCGACCAATGCCGGGTTTGCAAACTATTTTCGGCAGCTTTACGTCAACGGCCTGCGCGCGGTGCGCGCCCACTCGGATTGGATTAATGGGGCGGCTTATATTTGGACCAACGGGGCGAGTTTTAATTACAGCACAGCTAGCACGGGCCTGACGAATGTCTACGGCATTGCGTTCGCCACGAGCTCGGGCTTGAAGAATTACTCGAACGTGAACGATTTGCGCCTGTTCGATGTTTGGCACTACAAAGAATTTGAAATTCCCGTCATCAGCATTACCACCAACAGTGGCAAGATTAATTTGCAACTTCAGCAGCCTTATTGCCAATACAGCTACAATACTTCTTACGGAGGCGGCACGTTTTTTCAGGCTACCGGCGCATGGATGATTGTCAACGCTTTTGAGGAATTAAACGAGCCGGGCGAATGGTATCTCAATCGCGCCACCCAGCAGGTGTTCTACTACCCGAGTTCATTCGAGAACATGAGCAACGCGGTTGTTTTTGCGCCCGTGGTGGAAGACCTGTTGAATTTGAACGGTGATTCAGCCGCCAGCAAGCTGCAAAACCTACGGTTCCAAAATCTCACCTTCGAGCATGGTAACTGGTTCTTTCCTGGCAGCTATTTTATTGGCGCCACGGAAGGAGAGTCCTTGCTTCAAGCTGCGCAACGATCGGACGGCGTTGGCGTTCTTGGCTATAATTATAATGTCCCGGGTGCCATCCGCCTGACCAATACCGTCGGTATCCAGTTTATTGGCAATACCATTCGGCACCAGGGGACTTGCGGCATAAACGCCTGTGTGGGCGCGCGCAATACACTGATTCAGGGCAATCTCTTCCAGGACCTGACTGGCGCGGCGGTGATCAACTATGTCAGCGGTTATATCGGTCACCGGGGAGAGGTTTGCAGCAACACGGTGGTGGCGGACAATGTCGTGCGTGATACCGGCGCTGATTTCATGCAATCCACCTTGGTGAACATCGCTGGTGGGTATGGCACGCAGGTGGTGAACAATGATTTGGCGGACTGCCAATACGACGGCATTATTCAAACTATGGGCTCCAGCACACTGGCCGGCAACGACGGTGAAGGGGGCGGCATCATCGCCTCCAATCGCATCAAGCTGGCCATGGTGGGGCAGAGATATGAGGTCCAAGATGGCGGCTATATTTACAATTCCGGTGTTTGTCCGCCATACTGCCTGATTACGGGCAATGATCTGGATGGCCTCAATGTGCTGCCGACGATGGAAGACGGATGGGTGAACGGTATTTACCAGGACTTTGGAAGTTACGGATTAATTTGGTCAAACAACGTGATTCGGAACTGCAGCCCGAACTCGCTGGCCGGCAACTGGGTAAGAGTTGACACCGTGGACCCGAACACTTGCGCCCAATATAACACATACACGGACTGCACGAATCGTCAAAGCGGCGCAACCGAGCTGGCCATTTGGTCCGGCTACTATGTCATTACGACTAACGGTGCTTGGCCAGGGGGCGCAACCCCCATCACGAGCGGAGTCTGGCCGGCGGGCGCGCAGGCGATTATGCAGGGTGCCGGCGTCGGGCCGGCCTACAGCAGCCTCCTGAATGGGGTCTATTCCGGGACCAATCTGTGCCGGGGGCAGTTCACCTGGTCCTCTAGTTCCAATGCCCTCAGCTCATCGGCCGTGGATTGGAATTACTTGACATCGTGGCACTCGGCTCCGAATGACACCAATAGCTGGTGGGCCGTGGATTTGGGCGCGCCTTATGTGATCCAGCGCCTTGAATTGGTTCCCAACACAGCCACCAACGAATCGGCGGCCCGCTGCAATTTTCAAGTGCAAGGAGCCAACGATACCAACTTCACCAGCTACGCGGTGTTGGCGGAACAAAACAGCACGCCCTTTGCCTACAAACAAATCAACCTGCTCAACTCCTGGATTAAATATGTCAATAATCCAGGCGGCTACCGTTATCTGCGCGTGCAAAAGACGAGCGGCACGGCTTTGGGCTTTTCCGAGGTTCAGGCCTATGGCTATTTGTCAACCGTTCCAACCATATCCACCAACCTCTCGGTGAGCGTCAGCACCAACACTCTCACGCTTTCTTGGCCGGCCAACTATCTGGGCTGGGTTTTGCAGGTGCAGACCAACTCATTGACCACCGGCTTGACCACCAATTGGGTGGTGATTCCCGGTTCGTCGGTGGTCACCATGACGAATATTCCCTTGGACGGAACCAGCCCGGCCGTGTTTTATCGCCTGATGTATCAGCCATGATTTCATGCGAAGAAAATACAAACCATTTTTGAGTGGGATAAGTTGCATCTTTGCCGAGGCAGTGATGATTCTTGATTTCGTTGCCAATGAGAGCCAGTTGACGGCGGCGCCAGTGACAGCGGGGCAGATTCAGGCTTCGTTCACAAATACTTGGACGCAGGCGCACTATATTGCGGCGGTATCGAATTACTACGCGGTCGCGCATCCCAATTGGCCGACGTATTTGAGCCAATTGCCGCGCACCAATTATTTAAGCCGATTTGTGCTGGGTGAAGTCAAGCCATGCGCGGCGTTGTATCGAGTAACGGGTAACACGAATTATGCCGAGGCTATCCGTGTCACTTTACTCGCGCTGGCGGCAGTGACAAACATGGCCAGCGGCGCTTTGACCTTCACGGAGCCCGATTTCAATTACGCTTATTACCAGATAAGAAACTCGCCCAATTTAAGCGCGGCAGACAAAACCAACATAGAAAATTACATTGCGACACGGATGAATTGGATGTTGACGCAGGAAGTGGACACGACCTTTTCCCGAGGCATGATGAATGCCGAGGCGCTGGCGTATGCGGAGGCGCTGATTCTGCCGACAAACCCCAATGCGGCGGCCTGGCGGGCGTGGCACCAGACAAGTTGGTCGAACAATCTGGCGCGGGTCATGGACACCACGGAGGACGCGTCCAACTACCACATGTTCTGGTTGTCGTGCCTATACGAATACATCCGGGTGGCTGGCGCAGAGATGGGCTGGACGCTGACGAACTTTTTCAATCAGCCGACGATCAAAAACCTGTGCGAACGAGATTTGCAACAGGTTAGCAACGTGGGCTTCATACCCAGTTATGGGCGCGGCGGCACTTATGGGGTCTCAGGACAGCATCCGGGAATATTCGAAGCACTGGCGACATTATATCGGGATGGACGTTACAAAGCTGCGGCGCAGCACATGTTTGATTTCGAACGAGCCGTGGTGACGAACATTTGGTGCGGTCCAAACAATGACATTTGCGCGATCACGGTGTTCGACTACGTGGATGACACAGTTGGGTTGACAAACACATTGCGTCCGTCGGCGGGAGCTTACAATCGGAACTTGCAGGGACATCCGATGCCGGACAAGGTCGTGCTGTGTTCAGGGACCAACGCGGCGGATTCGTATGTCACCATAAATGTGGGCCAAGGCTACAATCACGGGCACATTCAGGGTTCGACTCTGTGCGCCTTTTTGAGCCAGAGTTATCCGCTGTTGATGGATTCGGCGATGCTTATTGACGATCGCGTTTATCAAAATCTGATCCAGGTGCGGAGTGCGAGCGAGGCTTTTCCTTATGTGCCGCCGTCGGCGGGGCAGTTAGGACAACAATACATCACGGACAATGTCCGCCGCCGTTATGCAATAAATATTCGCGGTGTGGGCAGTAGCAATGGGGCCAACAGCCTGGATCCGCATCTCATCAATTCCTTGCAGATGTATTTGCAGGCGACGCTGGCGACGAATGCCTCCAGTAGCACTTGCGCGCTTTATCTCGATAATATTCAAGCAGTGGGACCTGCTGGGACTTTATTGCTGAATAGCTCCTTTACGGCAACCAACGTGTTCACCGCGAGCACAACTTATTTTTGGAATACCACCAGTGTTGGCGGAACGCGCGATTTAAGCAGTTATGATACGGTGGAGTTTGGGATGCGGATACAACGATTGGACACCAACTCGACTATTGCTAGTGTTTTGCCCCTTCTCAATTCCGCGAATTCTGGCAGCTCTAAATTCGGGTATGTAGTTTTGGACGTGAGTTCGATGACGGCGACCAACAGTGTGCAGACGTTTGCGGGGATGCAATACGCGTCAGACTTGATCAATTTGAAGGACACGTTGGGGGCGAATAATGTCCAGCAGCGTGACCTGATGCTGGCGCCTGGCGGCATCTTGCTGGTGCGGGACAAGGTGACATTCCCTAACGGAGAAACCAATGTCCAGATGGGGCCGCTTTGGAACTGCGCGCAGGTGGTGAATTCGGCGACGAACTGGTATGACGTGCGGCAAAATCCGGGGTTGAACATCGCGCCGCAGAACCTGCTGGTGTATTATCCCAGACGAACGGACAGCGGAATTATCTTCAGTAATGGTATGGCGCAGGATCCAGCCTCGACCAATTGGGTGGTTTTTCAAATGTGGAGTGGCAACGCGACTAATGGGGCGACGCGAACATTCAACAGTTTGCTGTTGGCGCATGATCCGGCCACGAACGCCACAAGTGTCGCAGCAAAAGTGCAGACATTGGAATGTGATGAGACGGCGACGGTTTTGCAAATAGGAACCAACTATCTGGTGCTAAACCCAACGGGCTTGCCGTTGAATGCCGGTGGATTGAGGGCCGACGCGCAGATTCTGTATTTTCAAGCCAGCAACAATGTGCCGGTTTACTACGCGGGTATCCTGGCGTCCAATCTGGTTTATTCCAACACAGTCTTGTTTTCGGCATCTTCCAAGCTGCCCCAGTTCCAGTGGGGAGCTTTTTCTGGGCAGACATTTTTGCTGGCCAGCAATGCGCCGCCGGGATTCCCGGCCAACGCGGTTTCGGTCACCAACGGCACGGTCTCATTAAGCGTGACGGGTGTGGTGGGAGCGCCATTCACGCTCTGGGCCACGACCAATCTTGCGCTGTCACCGATCACAAACACTTGGACAAAGCTGACCAACGGCACGGTGTCCGCCAGCCCGTTCACCATCACCGATCCAGGCGTAACCACGAACCGGCAGCGGTTCTATATCTTTAGTTCGCCTTAGCCTCAATTCGAAAATCATGAAACAACTTGTCACCATCGGTCTTTCGCATTGCAGTTATGTGCGGGTGTTTACTCACTGGCAACGGCGAGTAAATCTGGCCCTTCACCAATCGTTGCCAACAACGCGGACGTCTAATGTGTCAACCTAATTTCTTTGCCGAAGCCTCAAACCAAACAAAATACTATGCAAAAACTACAAGCAAAGAGCAGCATGTTCTCACAAGCTGGCGGTGTCCATTTTGGGCACGCCGTCTTGAGGCGGTTATTTGCAAAAAAATCAACAAAGCGAATCAAACTGGCTTCTGATTTGCCTGCCGGTGATTTTCTCCTGCATTTCCCTCAACTTCTCGGTCTTTTGTTATTGGTGAATGTCTTGAGTGTTTGCCCAACCATGGCCGTTTCGACCGATACATGGGTGGGCGGGAGCGGAAATAATTTTAGCACCGCCGCAAATTGGACCTATTCATCCGGTTCCGGGCCGATTGCCAGCGGCGATTCACTGGTCTTTGCCGCGACAGGTTCCACTACGCCGACCAATGACTTGTCCAGCTTCAGCTTCGGCGGCATCACCTTTAACAGTGGTGCGAACGCATACACGATTGGTGGAAATGCGTTCACCTTAACAGGTGGCATCACCAACTACAGCAGCAGCCTTGAAGCCATTGCCAACGACATCACTCTTGGAGCCAATATCATGGTGACCAATACATCTGCCGGCAGTGTTTACTTGGATGGCGTTATTTCTGGTGCTAAGAGCCTGACTTTGGCGGGCACCGGCACAGACATTCTGACTGGCGCAAACACATTTTCCGGCGGGCTGACCGATCCTGCCGGAACGCTTATTCTTGGCAATAACCAGGCCGCCGGCAGCGGATGGCTTAACTTGATACCCTCTTCATCCGGGGCTTTCAGCATGACTCTCATGGCCACGACTCCGGTGACGCTGACGAACAAATACACTCTTGGACAGTCGAGCGCTGGGACCACGACGGTCATTGCCGGCACCAACAGCATCACTTTCACCGGCAATTATTATTCCATAGGCGCGGGCATCCAACTCAGCAATATTATCGACAGCAGCGCTACCCTTACATTCGCTGGAGCAATTGCGGTTGCAAACAACGGAACCGGCCGGGCGTTTCAGATCAACGGCACTGGCAACACCGTCATCAGTGGCAGCATCAATGACGGAACGGGCGGCGCCCATTGCAGTTTCAGCACTACGGGCACGGGTGTGACCACTCTTTCCAGCACCAACACCTACAGCGCTGGAACGACCGTTAATGGCGGTCTTTTGGAATTCACGCTGACGAATTCGATGCCCTCAACGGGCAGTGTGTCGGTTGTAGAAGGTGCCACTCTGGCAGTCGCCGTTGGCGGACCGGGGCAATTTACGACCGGGACTTCGGGCGCTGGCAGCCTGGGCGGTCTAATTGGGGGAGTCGCTGGCCAAGGGGGTCTGGTTTCATGGTCTTACGAGTCGGTGTTGGGAGTTGACACCGCCTCGGGAAGCGTAACCTACGCTGGTCCCATTACCAACCACGGGGTTTATCTCCTCGGCCTCACCAAGCTGGGTGTCAACACGCTCACTCTTTCCGGCAACAACAGCTACAGCGGGGGCACGAGCATCAATGGAGGAGCTATCAAACTTGGCAACGCCTCTGCGCTGGGATGGACCAATGCGCCGCTGGCGGTGAACTCCGGCACGCTAGATCTCTCCGGAAACAACGCCGCGGTGGGACCGCTTAACGGGGGGACTGCCGGTTTGATTACCAGCGGTTCAAGCGCGAACATCAAGTTGACGGTGAATCAATGGGTCAACGGCGTCTATGCCGGTTCCATTCAGGACGGTGCCGGAACCCTCGCGCTGATCCTGAATGGTCCGGGGATGCTTACTTTGTCCGGAACCAACACCTTCTCCGGCGGATTGACGGTCAGCAACAACGCCACCGTTAGTGTGGTCACTGACGCCAGTTTGGGAAGTTCAACGGCGCCATTAACCCTCAACGAGGGCACTGTGGCCTTCACGGGTTCGTCCAACACTATGACCCGCCCGGTGACGGTGGGTGCAAATAATGGTTTCATCAACGTGCCGGTGGGTTCGACGCTATTCTTCAACAGCTCATTAACCAGCCAAGGCGGAGGAAATTTGAGCTTCTATGGCGGCGGTTCAGTTGTTGGCAACACCAACAATCCCCATATTATTTTTGGCCTGTCAAACAATGTTGCTCAAATCTCCGTTGAGTATAAATACCTTGAACAAATGGACGTGACCACCCTGGCGTTGGAGACTGGCAATTCGTTCGGTGAGTTAACAAACGGCGGCTTGGTTGGGGCTAATATACCGCCCGCGACGAACACCGTGTGGCCATTCAACGCCGAGGAACAGCGAGGCGCTCTCAACGCAATGGGAGCCGCCATCGGTGCCTGGGGCCGGGGAGGAACCATCGTCTCCGACAGCACCTGCGATGAATGCGTTGCCGCCGGTATGGCCTCCATTCAGGCGGCCTTTGACCTTCAGATGCCTAGCGGTGATTTTTATAATTATTTGACATTAAACGCCAACGGCACACTTACCGGCAGCGGGTCTGGCGGTGGCAATTTTACTGACATGAGATTTTTCCTGGCCTGGGGCACTCATGCCCTGCTTCTGATGCAGAACAATCCCCATTATTTGTGCCGCTACCAGCCCCAGATCATCGCTTTGCTGCCGAAGCTACAGAAGGCGCTTGACTTCTACTGCGCCCATGGGTTCGCGTCAGGTTCCTATTCCGACCAATGGGTTCCCAACCGCGACCTGTCCGATGCCTGCGCTCCCGGGTTGGGGAATCTGCTGCTCTCGCAATACCTAAACCAGACCAATTGGAATCATTCCGGCTATAATAACGGCACTTACATGAACGAAGCCGACCTATGGTTGGACAATTATTTTTTGCATTCCAATCATGAAACCAACAACCGACCACTTGTGGATCCAAATACCGGGATCAATTATGAGGGGGGAACGATACCAAATGGGTGCGGCTATGATTATTGCTATCAAGGTGTTGGGCTGACTTTTTTGTCCTATTATGCTTTCAACCTGCCAAATGATCCACATCTCGTTAACCCTGGTTTTATCGTTTCCCGGCAGGGATACTTTCTCGCCAGCCGGGTCTACACCAACGACCCCCGTGGACTGGTCTCTGGCGTGGTTATTGACGAGACCGATTCCACCCGCTGCGGGCCAATTGGTGGTGTCGCCGAAGGCAAGACAACTGACAACCCTGACTCTGGAACCAGTTGGGCGCTTCTTTACTATGATGCGCTCGTGAATTACTACTACGGAACCAACCAGACCACAGGATTGTCGGCGGCGCAACTGATCAACGCTGCAAACTTTACAGTCGTGGAAAGCCCATCTTTCCCGGCGCAAATCATCAACCCTCCGTCGACTCTGAATGTGACTGTTTACACTAACGTGCCCATGAATCCCTTCGCGATTTATGCCGCCAACACCGGTCTCATGAATCTTCGCTCCGCTCCGTTGGACACTAATTTCAACATCACAGTCACAGGGCTTCCCGCCGGGCTTCAGTTGAGCGGTCCGGCAAGTTATGCTCAAGTCAGTCCCAATACCGACTTTTGCGGCAATATCGATCAAAGCGTTGCCTGGGTGACCCTCAGCGGCACGACGCGCGCCAATCCCGGCATCTATACTGCCACCCTTACCCCGCGGAGTTCTATCGTCTACTACACTGCCGCCTCCAACCCAACCAACCCACCGACCTATACTATCAGCGGAACCCAAACTGGAGCCCCCGTTTTAGTCACGATCACGGTGCTGGGGGGATCGCCGCCGCCGTCGTATTATAGTAATAGCGTAGTAAGTTGGGTTGGCCAAGATACAGCGTGTTTTGGCGACTTTAACTGGTCGGGCGCATATAATCCGCCCATCAGCGGCGACTCATTGGTTTTTGGCTCTGCTGGAAAATCCGGCACGACTTTGACTAACAATCTGATGACACCCTCCGCATTTAATGTTGGCGGCATCACCTTCAATGCCGGCGCTGCCGCCTTCACCATTAAACCGGCAGTGACGGGCAGCAACGGTTTCACCCTCACCGGCTCCATTACCAATGGCAGTTCCAGCACGGAAACCATCAATGATGCGATTAGCTTGAGCAGTGTCCAGACCATCGCCAACAACGCAAGTGGTGAAATCACTTTTGGTGGAATTATAGGCGGGTTGGGAGGGATTGTTTCGGCGGGAAGCGGCACGTTGACCTTGTCCGGCAGCAATACATTTTCCGGCGGGCTGACCGATCCCGACGGAACGCTTATTCTTGGCAATAATCAGGCCGCCGGCAGCGGATACCTTAACCTGATGCCATCATCGTCCGGGCCCGACTACAACATGACGCTTATAGCATCGACTCCCCTAACCATCTCAAATAGTTACACGTTCGGACAATCACGCGGCGATACCACGACGGTCATTGCCGGCACCAAAAGTATTACGTTTAGCGGCAGTTACAACAGTTCCGGCAACTGGGGCATCCAAATCAGCAACATACTTGCCAGCGGCGCCACGCTGACGCTTTCCGGTGCCATTCCGATTGCCGCTAATGGAACCGGACGGGCGTTTCAGATCAACGGCACTGGTAACAACGTCATCAGCGGCAGCATCAATGACGGACCGAGCGGAGCCCATTGCAGTGTCAGCACTACGGGCACGGGTGTGACAACTCTTTCCGGCACCAACACCTACAGCGGCGGAACAACGGTCGGCGGCGGCACCTTGACCGTAAACGGAGTGGTGCCGACTAACACTTTGACAGTAAACGCCGGAGCCACCCTCAGTGGCAATGGCATTATTCTGGGGCCGACGATCGTTAGTGGCATTTTGTCTCCGGGCAATCCCACTGGCACATTGAGTTTCAGCAATTCGCTCACCCTCAGTTCCGGCTCCGTGTCGAGTTTCGGACTGGGCACGAATAGCGATCTGGTGGTGGCGGCCGGCAACTTAACCTTGGGAGGCACGTTGAGCGTGACCAATCTCGGCGGACTTACTGCGGGAACCAACAAGCTGTTCACCTATGGGGGCAATCTCTCGGGAAGTTTCACTCTGGGTATGATGCCCACCGGTTTTAATGCCGTTCTGGCAACCAACGTTCCAGGGCAGGTCAATCTCATTCTAACGAGCAAGGGCATGGTGACAGGACCGTCTGTCACCATGAGTAAGATGGTTTCTACCAATTTCATCTTAAGGGGCACGGGCGGACTGGCGACGAGCAATTATTTTTTGCTGGCTTCCACCAATCTTGCCCTGCCGCTGACAAATTGGACTCCGATTTTAACGAATTATTTTGACAGCAACGGAGCTTTTTCAAACACCATCCCCATGAACCCCACTGTGC
>Ga0364900_10258_pt1 | contig 20233 bp, 14 predicted proteins | sample ExccelJu500002D3_FD_206974 | JGI IMG/M metagenome (GOLD analysis project Ga0364900, IMG submission 206974) | Enriched cells from Trout Bog Lake Hypolimnion, Wisconsin, USA - BchlTB.July09.5000.02.D3 | ecosystem: Environmental > Aquatic > Freshwater > Lake > Hypolimnion/Profundal zone | place: USA...
TTTCTATAAAAAAGGAGAGCCTGTTCCCAAAATGGATGCAATCAACACTAATCGGCTCGAATCTGCTTATATTTCTTGGGACCACACTCTGGGTGCTACATCGTTTTTATGCCCCGGCCTATCAGCCGATCTTTGTCAGTGCTCTTCTCCTTGTAAACATACTTGGACTCTATCTTATAAAAAAGTATAAGCTGTTAGTCTGGACACTTCCATACCATTTTGCGGTAATGATTCTTGCCGCACTTGTGCTCCCGTTCTGTTTCCAGGAGACCAGGCTAATCCTGTTTACCTCAATATTGTCAGTAATTATGCTGGGATATGTGCATTACTACAAGGATCGTATTGCGTTATGGGTATCGATGATCTCGCTTGTGGCAACGGTTATTATATTTCTCTACTCATGGATCAGGTTCTGCCTCCCCGCCCATTTCTTTGTCCTTATTGTGCCTGAACCCTCGTTAATTGGTTATGGATTAATACTTGGCAGTCTGACTATCGGAGCTCTGGGTTTCACCACCTGGCAGCTTCAGACCATGGAGATTTCGCTTAATTACAAATGGTTAAATAAACGGAAATATGACCGGCTTATCCGGGTTATGCTCCTGTTTACAACCTTTATAACCCTGGGATGGCTTGGATTCTCCGCCGTCAGTCAGTTTACCGGTTCCCTGAATTATACCCCTTTATCCTGGTTTATTGCAGGCTGTTTCTTCTTTATAGGGGTAATAAATTACTATTCCGGAAAGCAATCTTCATTGAAAAAGCCCGCACTTTACCTGGGGGCCCTGTTTATTTTATTGTACCCTATTATGGTCCAGTTGAATATGGTCATTTACCGGACCAGCATGCTGTTGAAGAACGAATTGAACGGCTTTGTTTTACTGATGCACTATCTTGCTCTGGCGCTGGTCTATATCCTGGGAAAAATGATCCTCAAGCGGATTCGCAGGCATCATATCAAGGATAGCAATATATTGCACGTTATGGATTTTGGTAAAGTCTCCTTTATTATATTTCTCCTGTGCGCTGAATATGATAACCTGCTGGCTATCTTCCTGGAGATCCAAAGCAAACCGGGAAGTCAGATGGTGAACGGAGATCCGCTTCTTCATACCAGATATCTCCCTTATTCATTGATCCTATGGGTAGTGGCTACCGTGGTGTTTATTCAGGCAATGATTCAGCGGAACAATTTTATGCGCAACTTCGGGATTGTAATCTTCCTTGGAATGCTCGTTAAATTGTTTGTCATCGACTTTGAAGGTTTGAGCACCCTCTCCGCAAGTATAGTTTACGTACTTCTGGGCCTCTTCCTGATGGGATTTGCGTATATCTTTCCAAGGCTGCAGAAGGGACAGCCAATCATACCTGAATTTAAACGTACCATTAACCGGTAGAGAAATATTTGTCTTATCCTAATCACAAAGATGAAGAGACAGACATTTAAAGAGTTATCCTTAATTCAGTTTTTTAATTTTTTCCAAATTATACCCTCATGATCCGCGATCCGTCGGATCATGAGGGTATAAGACTGTAATATTAAATTATTGTAAAAAAAACCAAATAAATGAGCTGTACAATTTGGTTTATGGAAAATAATGTTGAGATTTGTAAAAATCATACTATCAGTCAGAAATGAAGAGTATGAATGATGATCACTTTTTTTATGAATAAGCTTTACAGATAAAAAAAGAGTTTTTCAGCGATAAAAAAATAAACAATTGGTGAACCTAATTGTTTTTATAGTTTGGATCTTATTGGATGAAGGTCCGGTGTATCGAATGGGAGTGGCTTAAGCATTAGTCGCGTCAAGCATAATATAGATGCGGCATCCGTTCCAATTGATTTAATTAGTCGATCCTTAAGATAATTTTAAAATGCAGGTTATCAACAACATATTGTTAATTTATAGAATAATTATTTGTCTCAAATTGCAAGAAAATCACTAAATTTAGCCAAAATCCTTGCAATACTATGATCGGAAAATCACCAAATCAGCAACAACGGGAACTATTCAGACCGCTCCTGTCCGACTTCATTGATATGAGGCATGAACTTGTACTATTGAGTAATCATATCGACTGGAAGTTCTTTGAAAAAGAGTTTTCAACACTGTATTCAAACACAGGTCAACCTGCTATGCCAACACGACTTATGGTAGGTTGTCTGATTCTAAAACAACTCTACAATCTTGGTGATGAGACAATTGCTTATGAATGGAAGATGAATCCTTACATGCAATACTTCTGCGGAGAAGCTTATTTCCAACATAAGTTCCCTTTCGATCCAAGCGATTTTGTCCATTTCCGTAAACGTATTGGCGAAGAAGGGGTAGAGAAAATATTCAGTCATTCAGTAAACTTACACGGGCCCAAGGCAAAAAGTAAAATGGTGCTCTCTGATACAACTGTTCAGGAAAATAACACGACATTCCCAACGGATGCCAAGCTGGCTAAGAAAGTGATCGATCGGTGCAATGTAATTGCTGACACAGAAGGGATAAGGCAGCGCCAGAGCTACAAAAGGGTTAGTAAACAATTACTTCGTGAAACTCACAATCCAACCCATCCAAAACGCAGGATTAAAGCCAGAAAGGCACAATTGAAATTAAGAACATTGGCTGGCAGACAATTACGTGAACTGGAACGAAATTTAAGCAATGAAGCTATCAGAAAATACGCTGATGATCTGGAATTGTACCGCAAGGTGATTCAACAAAGAAAGGATGACAAAAATAAAATCTACAGCTTGCATAAACCTTTTACCTGTTGTATTGCAAAAGGAAAAGCACATAAACCATACGAGTTTGGGAATAAAATCGGATTAATGATAAATCCACAGAGTCTTGTTATCCTGGGAATTGACTCTTTTGTAGGCAACCCACATGACAGTCATACCATTGAACCCCTATTAAATCAGGTAGAACGAAATTTTCAATACAAGCCACAGGAAGTAGTTTACGACCGAGGTGGCAGAGGAAGAACAGAAATCAACGGAGTAAAAATTAGCACTGCTAACAAACCGCTAAAACGTGACAGCGAATACGTCAAAAGAACGAAGCGGAAAAAATTCAGAAGACGAGCCGCTATAGAACCAGTTATTGGACACCTTAAGCAACACTTTAGAATGGGACAAAACTATCTACATGGCGACAAATCGCCGAAAATCAATGCATTATTGGCTGCAGCCGCATGGAACTTCAAGAAATTGATAGAGAAAATAAAACAAAAGAGTAAAAATTTCTTTTTTGAAATTCTCCAGCAACTTTTCTTTTTTGAAATTCCAGTTTCAAAAATGAGTTACTAAGGATTGACTAATTAAATTTAAATTATCCGTGTGTTTTTGAAACATTTAAGAATGAAAAGCCTTACCCGTTTATTAATTATTTTTTCAATAATTGGGATAAACTGTCATCATATCCTTGCTCAGGTTCCTGTTGTTCAGATCAACCGGAATCTTAACCAGGCAGGGTATGAGAATGTTCGTTTATCTGCAAAATCAAAAACATTACTGGTAAGTTACGAAAATAATATCTACCGCGATAAGGTGGCCGGTTTATCTGCTGTTATTGATTTGTTGTCAGCTTGTGGCTACGATTCAATTAAAGTGATTACCCTTGTCAATGATCTTCCAATGATTGTGACCAATTATGAAAATCAGGACCGGAAGGCTAATAAAGGGGGAATAATTCCGGGAATCGAAGCCTCGCCTAAATTTACCATTTCTTATCATACTGATCAGATCTGGAAAAGCCTGCGTAACATCAAACCTCAGGATTCACATGTAAACAAATTTGACCTGGTGTTCTATCCACAGTTTTCGGTTATGAATGTGCTCTTCCACCAGTTTTATGAAGTGGAGTTAAATATTGCTCCTGCACTTGAAGTTTCACTTTGGCGCGGGATGAAGTTTACCGGTCAAATAATATTTCCTCTTGCAACCCATTTTTTATATGGAAGTGAGAGTTACCTGGTACGGATGGGCTTTCTGACAATCGCTCAGGAATTCCGTTTACCCGGAGCTGTTTTGGGTCGCGGGGTGGTTGGAAATTTTAATAATAACCGGTATGGCGCCGACATATCTTTAACCAAATATCTGTTCGGGGGGAGAGCCTATTTGAAAGTCAACGGAGGATACACCGGTTTATACCAATACCAGGACGCCACGGGCTGGTATCGTGATGACATGAAAACGCTCACAGGGTTTTTAAAAGGGGGGTATTTTTATAAACGGCTGAATTTGCAGTTTGACGGCTCTGCGGGACGTTACCTGAACGGAGACTATGGGATACGGGGGGATTGCACCCGCTATTGGGGTGAAACTGCAATTGGATTATGGGTGTCAAAGGGAAGCAGTACCATAAACGGAGGCTTTCATTTCACTATCCCCATTGGTACGCGGAAGTTTAAAAAGAATCGCACGTTTCAAATGCGTGCTCCATCATATTTTGACTGGGAATATAACGGAGGAACTGACTTTTATGGAGGTCAGATCTATAAGACCCAGCCCAACGAAAATAGAGTCGAACAATTTTATAGTCCTAATTTAGTAATTAATAATCTTTTAAAATGAAAAAATTCCATCGAGTGTTAACTTTTACCGTCCTGACAGCCACCTTTCTGGCTGGTCTTTACTTGTTTGTGGGATGTAAGAAAAATGTTGGTGTGATCACCAATGTCGTCAAATACGATATTTCCGGATTGGTAACGGATAATCAGTCGGTTGCAGTATCAGGTGCTGCGATATCCGTGAACGGAACTGCCGTTGCTACTTCAGATGCATCGGGTAAATATACGATTCCCAAAAATTTGCCCGGAACGTATTTAATAGAAGCCTCAAAAACAGGGTTCACCAAGGGACAGTTTAGCGCTACAGTAACCACCTCAGGGGTGGCAACTAAAGTGATCATCCTGAAACCACTGGCGGCGGCTGTTTCAGTTCCTGTAACAGGAGGGACGGTAACCGGAACCAATACGGCCGGTAAGGCTGCTGCCACCCTGACGATTCCTGCCGGTACATTAACTGCCCCTGTTCAGATTTCAGTAACTTACCTGGCGGCCAATGAAGCTCCGACTGTTCCGGCAGCTTTAATTCCCAATTCCGTTCCCGGTGTTATCGTGCAGTTTGATTGTTCAAATCCTGCAATTACTTTCCCTAATGGAATTACATTATCTTTTAACCTTCCGTATACCCAGAAGCCCGGTAGTGCAGTGAAGGTTTTATCTTATAATGAAACAACGAAGGTGTGGGACAGCTATCCAAATGCGATTGTAGGTGCTGATGGAAATACGGCCAGCCTGCTGATTTACCACTTTTCACAATGGGCGGTTGAGGTTGGTGCAACCTTTACTCAGACAGATGTTTCGGCAGATACTCCCGTAGTGGTTCCTTATACCAGCCCCATCACCTGGCAATCGACACTTGACTTCAAAACTAGTGTGCTGAACGGTATAGATCCTGTATTTCTTTATGGCTTTGTTAAGGAATCAACAAATCTTGATTTTTCATACTATTTGGTTTCAGGTGTTAGCACAACCATTGGGAGTGGAACACAAAGGAATAATTTAACGATTTCGGCTGCTTCAATTACCAATCCTGATGGATTTGGGGATTTGAATTACAGACCATGGGAACTGGTGAAATACTCTTATTTGGAAAAGGGAACGGTTAGCTATCAGGTCTATAATTCGCAAAGCGGTCAGACTGTTACTGTTAGTGTGGATTGCTGGTATACCATGCCTTCCTATGTCTGGCTTTGGAGACCCGATGCTATCAACTATTCAATACCTGTACCTTCAGGGTTTGCACACACCGATGCAGCCAAAGTTGAGCAGATAATTCTAGGTCAACAACACCATGGTGGAGCCGGTCAGTAGTTTTATCGGATCACAAATCGCAATTAAATAACATAAATATCAAATCAAATGAGAAACAAAATTATATTATTAGCAACGATTCTTTGTGTTCTGATCATAAACTTATCGGCGCAGGAACATAATAATTCCGAAGTTAAAACAACTGGCGATAAAGGGAGTACACCCTTTATTGCCTTAAGCAGTGTTTCACTTTCACTCGGGTATTATAACCCCTCGATGAAATACTTAAACAACTCTTTCTTACCGGTGGCACAAACCAATGCCCGGTTTGGAGGTAGTGCAGTTTATGGTGGTAATATTGCATTCAGCTTACCCCTGAACCTGGGAGCACGCGTGAGCGCCTGGTATTGGAATAAAAAAGTATCCGGTCAGGGAAGCAGCGCTTTTAACAACCTTAAAGTTAACTTAACCGGGTTGAGTTTAGGAGCGTTTTATACCTATCCAAAGGCATTTTGGGGGATTAACCCTTATGCTGGTATCGAAGGAGGCGCTCTTTTTATCCAGGATGAATTTGATGCCAATTCAACTGTAAATAAAAAGTCGGGGAATGATATGATCTGGACCCCTTTTATTGGCCTGAGCCGCAAATTGAGTGACAAAGTGGTCATCGGACTGGAATATGGCTATGTTATAGGAAATTACCTCCAGGATGTCCAGGCAACTTCGGGTATTACCGGTGCCAAGGTTCCTGTAGACGGTCATAAAATTCAACTGACAATTGGGTACAAGTTTCCATAATTTTGATTAATGGCAAGCAATACCTTGAAGAAAATTTTCAGAATATATTTGCTTTTATTAACGGGTTTACCGTTATATGTGCATGCTCAAACCCTGTCAGGGATGAGTGGTTTGTTAAATATCCCGTCAGCCGATATGCAGGCTGACGGGACGTTTATTGTAGGAGGCAATTATCTGCCGGCTGTTAATCAACCCACCCTGGGTTATAATACCGGCAACTATTACTTAAATCTTACTTTATTGCCTTTTTTTGAAGTATCGTACAGAGCGACAGTACTTAAGATGTCAAACGGTTATACGAACCAGGACCGAAGTGTTAGTTTTAAAATCCAATTGCTCAAGGAACACCAATATTTACCAGCAGTTACCGTTGGTGCATCAGATTTTTTAACCCATGTAGCTGGAGGAGTTGCCGAGTATTTTGAGCAGAATTACTTCGTTCTAACCAAACACTTTCAAATTCGCCAAACAGATATTGGAATTACTACAGGCTACGGAACTGACCTGATCCTGAAAAAAAGCAGGTTCATCGGCTTGTTTGGAGGTGTTGCTATTACCCCGGCCTTTTGTAAACAGCTCAAAATTATAGGTGATTTTGACTGTAAGGGGACAAACCTGGGAGGTAGTCTGCTTATTATTAAACATGTCTATCTGTTTTCAATGGCTGAACATCTCAAATATATTGCCGGAGGCCTTGCTTACCGGGTTTATTTGTGATCTTACTCCCCCGTGATTTAAACTTAATTTGAAATTGTTCCCTTTGTAAGCGTAATGTTTAATGTCGTAATTATCTCTTTCTATATCTCAGATAATCAATTCGTCACAACATTGAACATTATTCATTGACAATTACGTATCATATTGGCAAACAGAAATTATTTATATCCTGACCATGCAAATTACAAAAGCGCTTATAACCTCGGCCGGTGAAGACCAACGCAAATTGCCAATTCAAACCCTGGTCGACCGCGACGGTAATCGTAAATCGGTTCTTGAAATCCTTATCGAAGAGGTAAGACAGGCTGGTATTGAGGAAATTGGAGTCGTCATCCATCCGGGTGATCTGGAAATTTATGCAGAAATTGTCAAAAATGATCCCCAAATTCACTTTATTATTCAGGATAAACAGCTGGGTTATGGTTATGCCATTTTATGCGGAGCATCGTTTATTGGCAACGAACATTTTCTCCATTTGGTTGGTGATCACCTGCATGTCACCAGGACAAACTTCCCATGCGCAAAACATCTGACCGAAGTGGCGGGTCAAAACAACTGCTCTGTTTCTGCTGTCACTCCAACCCGTGAAAACCTGATCCCCAATTATGGAACCGTTGGGGGCAAACGGATCTCCGGCACTTCCGACCTTTATTTGATCGATAAGATCATCGAAAAACCAACTCCTACCATAGCCGAACAACAGTTAATAGTGCCAGGTTTACGTGCCGGTCACTATCTCTGCTTCTTTGGTATGCATGTATTGTCTCCTACGATCATGCAGATTCTGGATAAAAATTTAAAAAATGCAAACGGTGGAAAGATTAGTCTTACCGATGCATTGAACGAACTGGCACAAAAGGAGCAGTACCTGGCCCTTGAAAAAAATGACTGGCGGTTTGATATGGGAACCCGTTACGGCCTGCTTAAAGCTCAGCTTGCTCTGGCCTTTAGCGGAAAAGACAGAGACCAGGTGATGGCAGAATTACTCGAATTCTTTGTCATGAAAAATCTTGATTCATTAGGGAAATAAAAACTCAAATAAACTATTAATCCGGCATATCAGTCTAACAGACAGACGACATAAAAGCACTTTTTTAATGTTGGTTTGGCATCTTAGTCACACTTTTTATATATATGACCGGTTATATGATTTGGCATCGACCTATCGCGATGCAACCTGTATTATTACAATCCTCAAATGCTGAAGAAACGAGCCGTGAGTTTGTAATTTCTCACAGGCTTACTTTTCATTTATCTGCCGAACGCATCGCGTTTGTTGCTCTGCACCATTCCAGCCACTTGCAGTTATTAAAATAACAACCTTTAAGTCAATAATTGGGACCAATCATAGTCTCTGAACAAAAAGTTTCGTCGGCTTCGCCGTACTTCGATTCAGTTAATTTCGGGTAATTCGTATAAATTTGTATAATTCGCGATTCAAATGTCAGGCCAGTTAATCCACATAATCACCTCAGCAGATCCTTCTATCAAGCATAAATCAATTGATGATTTCTGCACAAGCGCTACATTAGAGGAGTTGTTAACCGAAGCAAAAGAACTTGATTTATACCGGCGAGAGGAGCCAAATCTCTATCATCGGGTGAGAGCGCTATTTTTTCTTTATGCCATTCATCGTTTCTATATCCCATTGCACGAGGATATTGGAACCCAGGGAATCATTCCTTATGAAGCGTTTGAGCATATACTTAAGCGCAGATTCGAAGAGGCAATTGAACTTCTTCACAAAGTTCAGGTTGTGCATGGCGCCAATGAAGGAGTATCGAGCAGCCTCTCGGATGCTTATCATCAGTTAGCCTTTCAGACGCTTGCAAATCAGGTAAGGATAAGTGTCCGATCCACAGCAGGTAATAAATGGATGTTCCGTATTGGTCATCCCTCCGATCAGCCGCTCCGCATCCATCCATCCCTTCTGGTCAGGGATGAGCAAACCGGACTGTATCCTTGTCTTCACGAAGCTACCCCTGTCCGGATGGACCTTAGCCACAGCGGCTGGAGCGACATATTCTTTTTGGGAATGGACTATCCCGAAGGGGCGAAAGTTTTAAATATTTCGGTTAACCTGTGTATACAAAATAGCCTCTCCAAAACCGGCCCCACACCACCCATCGAGACCTGGTTTAGAATAATTGATGAACCTGTTTTGAAATTAACCAGTGTTGATCTGACTGCTTCCGCTGAAATAAACACGTTGTCGGAAGTATTCGATTTTGCCAAAGATTACCTGGGTCTGTTAAAAGCAGCTGTAATCTCATCAGGCCTTGTTCCTCCGGGTATGGAGGGAGCAGGATTGGATTTGAGTTTTTTACTCGAGCAGATGGTTGGGAGAGGAAAAGGAATTGAACTGGTGAGTAAGGTAAATAATATCCCCAAAGGATCACGCCTTGCTGTTTCTACAAATTTACTCGCTTCTTTAATTGCGCTCTGTATGCGGGCCACCGGACAAACGGAGTTCCTTACCGGCTCGCTAAACGAAGAAGAGCGAAGATTAGTTGCTTCAAAAGCTATCCTGGGTGAGTGGATTGGAGGTTCGGGCGGAGGCTGGCAGGATTCGGGGGGCGTATGGCCGGGCATGAAACTGATCAAAGGTGTGGAGGCCAAAGAAGGCGATCCTGAATTTGGAATCAGTAAGGGGTGCCTTTTACCCAGACATACTATCCTTGATTCAGAGCTGATTACATCCGAAACCCGGCAGAAACTTCAGAATAGCCTGGTAATGGTTCATGGTGGCATGGCTCAGGACGTTGGACCAATCCTTGAAATGGTAACTGAAAAATACTTACTGCGTGCAAAAAAGGAGTGGATAGGAAGACAAAATGCAATAGCCTATTTTGATGAAGTGGTTCAAAAACTGGTTGCAGGAGATATCAAAGGGGTAGGGGCATTTACCCAGAAGAATTTCGATGGACCTGTACAGGAAATAATTCCATGGGCATCGAACATCTATACAGAAACAATCATTGAACAGGTTAAAGCTGAATTCAACTCCGATTTCTGGGGCTTCTGGATGATGGGGGGGATGTCAGGCGGAGGAATGGGATTTATTTTTGATCCGATCGTCAAGCCTAAAGCACAGCTCCGTCTGCAACAGATTATGTCGGCTGCCAAAAAGAAATTTGAGCATGCCATCCCCTTTGCCATGGAGCCGGTAGTGTATGATTTCAGCATAAACGAAAATGGAACGACAGCAAAGCTGAATACAGGCAATCATGCCTTGATGCCAGAATCGTATTATACACTTTTGCTGCCTCAGCTGTTAAAAAAGGAGATGAGTTCACTCTCCGATTGCCAGCGCAACGAAATGGCAATTCTGGGGCTCGCCTATAAAGAAAATGAAAAATTCACAGGTTTTATAACAACCCTTTTTGACCGGATGATCCCACAAAATCAGGAAGTGGCTGCACAGCAAAAACCGCTGAATGTGGTACTTCATGATCTGGGCTTTGATAAGGGACAGCATGAACAGATCAAAAAAGATCTGCTCTCCGGCAGAATCAGTTTATCAAAAAACAGGCTTCCAATCAGTACAACAATCGAAGATGTCAATCCATCTGAAATTGGTCATCATTCATTTCTCAAGGACCAGAACCTGATAGAACTGGGGTTAAAAGCGATCCGCAATGGAGAACTGGCTATTGTTTCATTAGCTGGTGGTGCAGGAAGCCGCTGGACCAAAGGGGCAGGGGTCGTTAAATCGTTAAATCCGTTTGCAAAATTTAACGGAAAACATCGGAGCTTCCTCGAAACACATCTCGCAAAAACCAGTTACATCAACTCAGTCAGTTCGGCAAAAATCCAACATGTTCTTACAACCAGTTATTTGACTCATCCCGGGATATCTGCCTACCTGTCCCAAAATGAGCAGAGTGTAACATATGATAATGTTTATCTTTCAGAAGGAAAGGTGATCGGATTACGGCTTATCCCGACCGAGCGTGACCTTCGGTTTTTATGGGAAGTTATGCCCCAGCGCTTACTCGATGAACAATCCCAGAAAGTGCAGCAGAGTGTCCATGCAGCCCTGATCAATTGGGCTAAAACAGCCGGAGAGGCAGAAGATTACCGGGATAACCTCCCTTCTCAGTGTATCCACCCGGTAGGCCACTGGTATGAGATCCCTAATTTATTCCTTAATGGCACCCTCCGGAAATTAATTCAGGACAATCCAAATCTAAATTATTTGCTTGTTCATAATATCGATACACTTGGTGCCAATGCCGATCCAGCGATGCTTGGATTTCATATCCAGCAACAAAAAGCGATGACCGTTGAGGTAATTACACGTAAATTCGATGATCGTGGCGGAGGACTGGCCAAGATAAATGGTCAGTTGCGCCTTGTTGAAGGGATGGCATTGCCCGACGAAAGAATTGAATTTGATCTGAGTTATTACAATACCAACACCTTCTGGATCGATATCGATAAATTGCTTTTCGCTTTCGGTCTTGCCCGCCGGGATTTATTCAATTCCGATAAAGTACATGCGTCTGTTTATAAAATGGCATCAAGAATGCCGACTTACGTGACTATCAAGGAGGTGAAGAAACGGTGGGGAAAAGGACAGGAGGATGTTTATCCCACTACGCAGTTTGAAAAATTATGGGGCGATATGACAGCCATTCCTGAGTTGCCTTGCGCATATATCAATGTTCCAAGAATGCGTGGACAACAGCTTAAGGAAGTTTCGCAACTTGACGGATGGCTGAGAGATGGTTCAAAAGATTATATCGAAAAAATATGTAAATGGGATTAATTTTAAGACTATGGACACCATTCCCCCCGTTAAGTAATCAGTCGTCGAAGAGCGCTCTCCGGGGCAGAATTGCAGCGAATAAAGGCGTCCGGAATAAATGGCTCGTAAAAGGATAAAACTACCATCCCATTCCTGGTAGGGTGATAAATTGGGTTTTTAACAAAATATCAGTAAATTTACCTTACAAATCTTTCCTTTTATGATCTCTGACTATAAAATACTGGTAACCGGCGGAGCAGGATTTATTGGTTCCAATCTCTGCGAGACCCTCGTTCATTTGGGCTACCGGGTGACTTGCCTCGATAACTTCTCTACCGGGAAGATGGAAAACCTTGAAAACCTGCTTTCCCATCCCGGGTTTAAATTAATCCCGGGTGATATCCGCGAGCCGGATACCTGTAAGCGGGCTGTTGAAGGGGTTGATTATCTCTTTCATGAAGCTGCGCTGGGTTCGGTTCCACGCTCTATTGCCGACCCCGTTACTACCAACGATGTCAATATATCCGGATTCCTGAATATCCTGGTCGCGGCTCGTGATGCCAGGGTCAAACGGTTTATTTATGCCGCCAGCTCCTCCACCTATGGAGACTCCGAGTCGTTACCCAAGGTGGAAGAGATCATTGGGCGCCCCCTCTCGCCGTATGCAATTACCAAATATGTGAATGAATTATATGCCGATGTATTTTCCAGAACTTATGGAATTGAATGTATCGGACTGCGTTATTTCAATGTATTTGGTCGCAGACAGGATCCCAATGGGGCATATGCTGCAGTGATTCCCCTTTTTGTTAAACAGCTGATCGGGCATCAGTCACCGGTCATTCATGGAGACGGCGAATTTTCGCGGGACTTCACTTACATCGATAATGTGATCCAGATGAACCTGCTGGCCATGAAAACCGAAAATCCGGAGGCTGTAAATACGGTCTACAACACCGCTTTTGGCGACAGGACCACCCTGAATCAGCTGACCGGTTATCTGAAAGAGCTGCTTGCTGAATTCGATCCGGAGATTGCAACGCTTGAAATCCTGCATGGTCCCAACCGTGTGGGAGACATCCCTCATTCTTTGGCTTCGATAGAAAAAGCCCGCAGGTTACTGGACTATAATCCGCAGTTTAGTCTTCGGGATGGCCTCAAGGAGGCGGTAAAGTGGTACCGGGATCACCTGAAATAATCGTGACAGATGGTTTTCATGCTGCTGACAGGCTCATGGTATGGCGTTTGCAGCTGGCTTGTATGCCTGTAAACTATGGATTTTAGTAAGTGGAATGATTTATTGTCGTAATTATCTTTCTATATCTCAGATAATCAATTTATATAACATTGAAGTTTGAACATTTTTCATTGACAATTACTTACAATCAGCCTGTTTCTGAACCTGTGGCTTTCCGGGGCTAAAATCTGGCGCTTGATGGTGATCAGCTGAAACAAGTGCAATACATCTAACGCTCGACAGATGTCATATAACTGCTTTAAAGGGATAATTTCCTTTTATTTTGGGAACATTAGTATAACATAACATATAATATGACGATTTGAAGAGCGGGTAATTGCTGAAATCAGGAAACAATTGAAGGTGTCGTCCGAATAATCAGTAGCCCTTTATTTTGAATTTCAGGATACGGGAATAGTTAAATCCTGAATCCGGGAACCCGGCGACAAGGATATAACTCTCTTGTAAACCTACTGTCATTTAATCTGTTATTTTCAATATTGGCCCATTTGTATCTCTATAGAATATGAAAGGGGATTGAATTCAGGTATGACTCCGGCCAGAGTCACATGAGACCTGTTAGCAACTGCTTCTATAAACCTGGGACCTCGCCGAGGTCGTTAAACGTCAAAAATGAAGATCATTTCAAAATTAGCTTATTTGGCTTGGAGTTTCATATCTCCCCGGTATTTTGCGTGATTTTTATTCTGAACCATTTAGTTCAATAATTGTCCGGTATTCGTTTAAGGTGTAACGCATTGTTGGCTTATTTTGATTTTCCATAACTTGTTTATTTTCCGATACAAAAATGCCTGAAGATATATCCGAGTGTTTCATCGGTAGTTATTTCGCCTGTTATCTCCCCAAGGTAATGGAGACATTCCCGGATATCCTGAGCCAGAAAATCACCGGTGATGCCCGAATGTAACCCTTCGGAAACAAGTTTTATTGCATTTAGCGCCAGGGTAAGCGCTTCGTAGTGCCGCACATTCGAAACGATGATATCTTCAGGGCCGGTGGGGGATAGGTTCAGTGAATTGGTCATCACGCGGATCAGTTGTCCAAGGTTTTTACGGCTTTTGGCGGCAATAAAAACAAGCGATTCATTTGGGAGCAATGGGAAGCCGGTTAACTGAGCCCTGGCCTCCTCCTTAGCGATATCTTCCTTATTTGCGATAATTATCAGGTGCTGATCCGATATCTTTTCCCTGATCTTCAGGATCCGGCCGATAATGGGCTCTGCAGCTCTGCTTAAATCGGTCACCAGCAGGACAATCTCTGCCTTCCCAAGCTGGGTATAGCTACGCTCAATCCCCATTGTCTCAATAATATCTGTGGTATCCCTGATTCCGGCCGTATCCGAAAACCGAAACAGCGTGCCACCAATATTAACCACGTCTTCAATAACGTCACGCGTAGTACCGTGAATGTCCGATACTATGGCCTTCTCTTCATTGAGCAGGGCATTGAGAAGTGTCGATTTTCCGACGTTTGTCTCCCCAATAATTGCTACGGGAATACCGTTTTTAATGACATTTCCCAGCCTGAACGAATCGGTAAGTTTCTCCAGCAACGCTTCAATGCGCCCAGATAATCCGATCAGGGAACTTCGATCGGCAAATTCAACATCCTCCTCCGAAAAATCGAGCTCGAGCTCGATTAATGCCGCAAACCGGAGCAATTCACCCCTGAGCAGGTTTAGCTCACGCGAGAAGCCGCCACGCATCTGATTCATAGCCATTTTGTGGGCCGCCGCGTTTCCCGAGGCGATCAGATCTGCCACCGCCTCAGCTTGTGATAAATCCATCTTCCCGTTAAGGAATGCTCTTTGGGTGAATTCCCCTGGCTGAGCCAAACGGGCCCCTTGTGAAATCAACAGTTGAAGTATTTGTTGCTGAATATATACAGAACCGTGACACGATATTTCAACAATGTCTTCTCCGGTAAAGGAGTGAGGCGCCTTAAAAAGAGCAATAACGACCTCATCAACAACCACGTTATCAGACTGGATTGTCCCAAAATGGAGGGTGTTGGCCTTTTGACCGGATAGCTTCTTCCCGGATTGGGGTGACCGGTAAACCATATCTGCAATCTCGATGGCACTCTTTCCTGAGATGCGAATTACCGCGATTCCCCCTATTCCCGGAGGTGTTGAAATGGCACATATTGTTCTTTGATCTGACATTCAGTTTATTTTGGGGATACTCACAAAGATAACATCAATTTTCCTTAACTTTAATCCATAAAAAGCATAACATCCTTTTTCAACTAATTTAACTAAAAGGCTCACCCATGAATTACGAAAAATACATTTTTCCCGACAACAGGAGCAGAATGCTTTCAGACTTTCCCACAGATGATAAAAACTCATTCACCAGTCAGAAAAGTGCAGAGGAAACACTCCGAAAAGGTGTTGAGAGTCTCTCTGAAATTCAGGACAGACTCTATGCGCAGGATAAATTTTCATTGTTGATTATTTTCCAGGCAATGGATGCTGCAGGCAAGGACAGCACCATAAAGCATGTGATGTCCGGAATAAATCCACAAGGATGTAATGTGACCAGTTTTAAAGTCCCTTCGGCTGAAGAGCTTGATCATGCCTATTTGTGGCGATGTATGAAAGTTACTCCGGCCAAAGGGGATATCGGAATATTTAACCGCTCCTATTACGAGGAGGTTTTAGTGACCAGAGTGCACCCTGAAATTCTTGCCGCTCAAAAGCTCCCGATCGATTACGGCAAGGTAGCTCCCGATCACTCGTTGTGGCTTCAGCGTTACAACGACATTAATAATTTCGAGAAATATCTGACCAATAACGGCACACTTGTCCTGAAATTCTTCCTGAATGTCTCAAAGGAGGAGCAGAAACGACGTTTTCTGAAGCGGATTGAGGATCCTGAAAAGAACTGGAAATTTTCCGATCGGGATGTGGAGGAGCGCAAATACTGGGGTGATTACCATTCAGCCTATGAACAGGCTTTTATCCATACCTCTACTGCAATAGCTCCCTGGTATATTATTCCGGCAGACCATAAATGGTTCATGCAGTTGGTCGTGTCCCAGATAATCGTTGAAAAACTTAACTCACTGGGTATTGAATATCCTAAATTGACGGCTAAGCAACTCGAAAATATTGAAAAGGGGAAACAAATGCTCCTGGACGAAGCTCTTTAGGAACCTTATAAAAACAAGCAAGGAGTCGAATGACTCCTTGCTCTACCTAACCTAAACCTAACCTAAATAACCTTTCAACTGGTGAAAGGGTTTCTTAAATATCTTTTATCCTGTTAAATCAAAATTGTATACAAATATAAATAAAATCTTTGGAATTAAGTGATTAAAAATTGAAAAAATATAATTTAATTTTAACCCGTGATTATTATTTCATATTGTGAAATACATTTGTCACGTCCTCATCATCTTCCAGTTTTTCCAAAAGTTTCTCTACCTCTGCCACCTGCTCTTCGCTTAACTCTTTGACTTCAGAGGGGATTCTTTCAAATTCGGCATTGACAATCTCAAACCCGTTTTCCTCAATGTATTTTTGAATCGGACCGAATGCTTCAAAGTCTCCGTAAATGATAATATTGTCATCCTCAGCAAAAACCTCCTGAACACCCAAATCGATCATTTCGAATTCGAGTTCCTCAAGGTCAACACCCTCTTTCTGCTTAATCTTGAACAGACATTTATGCTCGAACATATAATCGACACAGCCCGAAGTTCCAAGTGAACCGCCGTTTTTATTGAAATAACTCCGGACATTTGCCACTGTACGGGTGGTATTATCGGTGGCTGTTTCAACCAGCACTGCAATGCCATAAGGGGCATACCCCTCATAAACAACCTCCTTGTAATCGGTCTGGTCTTTTGAGGTTGCCTTTTTAATTGCCCTTTCGATATTTTCCTTAGGCATACTGGCATTTTTTGCATTCTGCATCAAAACGCGTAGTCGTGAGTTCGAAGCCGGATCGGGTCCGGCGGACTTTATGCAGATAGCAATCTCTTTTCCTATTTTGGTGAACGTTCTGGCCATCGAGCCCCACCGTTTCATCTTTCTGGCTTTTCTATATTCAAATGCGCGTCCCATATATTCTGCTAAATAACTTTAGTTTTTATCTGTCAATAATTTGATTTTTAATCGTCAGAGGGAATAGCGATGATACGGGTGATGCTGGTTTATAAAATCTCTGATCATGGCTATTTCAGCGCGCAAATTTAATCTGAATTTCTAAAAAAAACCGATTAACGATCGAAATTATCGTCAAATTTGCTATTTTGCATTAATTTCGTTCTCCAGGGAATTTATTCCGGCTGAACACTTTGTTCCTCCGGTATTGAAAACCCATAAACCGTTGAAACAATTTTATTACCGAATCATTAACCTGTACTATTATGGCTGAAATGTTTAAGTCAAACACCAAAAGTTCCGTTTTCCGCAGTATTTCTGCTATTCTGACCGGAGGTGTTCTCCTTGTTGTCCCCGGGTTAACCATGAGAACGGTCATCATCATCCTGGGCGCGATGCTTATGCTAAGCGGTTTTGTAACTTTGGTTTGGTCGAGCCGGAAAAAAGCGGGATTTCAAGGAGGATTTTTGTCGGCACAAGGGATTATCAATATGATTTTTGGATCCATTTTTATCATGGCTCCTTCGGTCCTGATCAAAGTATTTATGGTTTTTATTGGAATTATTTTATTGATAATGGGTTTTTTACAATTGGCCGGTTCCTTTGGATCCCTTATGCGGTCAGCCTGGGCATGGCTCTTCCTGATAATCGGACTTTTCACTTTTGGAAGCGGACTCTTTTTACTCTCGAATCCCTTTAAAAGTGCCGAAGCAATCCTTCCGTTTCTTGGAGTACTATTGATCCTAAATGGGGTCTCAGACTTACTCAGGACCAGGAAGACCAGGGGTCAGCCTTCCAAATACAACGGATCAGATGTTCAGGACATCCCATACGAGGAGGTTTAAAGTTTTTTGAAAAATACGACCTTATTGTCACCTATGGCATAGAAATCTTTGAAAAGCGCAACTTGTTTGTACCCGTTTTTTTTGTAAAAAATGAGCGTTGGTGCATATTGTTCCTTATTGGATGTTTCGATATAAATACCTCTGCCTGAATGTTTTTTAATTTCCTCCTCGATTTTCATGAGAAGTAAGGTGCCCAGCCCTTTTCCTCTGAAATTATTGTCGGCTGCCAGCCAGTAAACGGCGTAATTTTTGACGGTACATGGAATGGCACCAAAACAGGCATAGGCAACTGTCCTCCCTTCAAGCTCAAGGAAATAAAACTGATATCCGCATCCCTCACCCTCTTTCATCCGGTCCTGAAGCAGGGAGATGGCCACTTCTATTTCATAAGATTTAAAAAAACCGGTCGACTTTAATATGTCTGTAACGGTCATAACATCGGTTGGCACAACTGTTTTTCTAAATCCTTTATTTTTAAATTCAGGGTTAGATGTGTTAGGTATCATAAGTTATCCATTTTATATTGATCGAATTAAGTCGTTCCTCTCCATGAATGATCTTCTTCAGTAAAATACCCGTTACGCTCTCTTCGAACGCTTTTCACAAAAATGCTGTTCACTATCAATTTCCTCTGAACCGTATTCGGAAACCGGATTGTTATATATAGGATTTACGGGTCAGATTCCTGCAAAACAATCACCGCTGATTTGGCTATATTACAGCTAAAGATAAGCATTGTTTTGCAAACTAGTTTGTCTTAGGTCATAAAAAAATGACCGGACTTCCCGGTAAGGCAGAAGAGATCCGGTAAAATAGGGGCATTGCAGGACTCCATTATCTGCTAACAGTGGATAATTTGCATATTTTGCGACTCATTCCTGATTTTAATGGATTAATTGTAATTTAGCAGACAGAATTTGTGAAAAAAAATAAGATATGGAAACAACAGACTGGAAAAATCTTGGATTTGGATATAGCAAAGCGGATTTCAATATTCGATGCTGGTATCGCAACGGCAAATGGGGTGAATTGGAAGTATCTGATTCTGAAAATGTTACCTTGCATATAGGGGCGACCACATTTCATTATGGGCAAGAAGCTTTTGAAGGATTAAAAGCTTTCAGGGGAAAAGACGGAAAGATCCGCGTTTTCAGGATGGAGGAGAATGCAAAACGGATGCAAACCTCTTCCCAGGGAATTATGATGGCAGAAGTCCCAACTTCCTTGTTTACTGATGCAGTAAAAAAGGCGGTCAAATTAAACGAAGCTTTCGTTCCCCCGTTTGAATCGGGTGCCTCATTATATGTTCGTCCGTTGCTTATTGGTACGGGACCTCAAATCGGGGTAAACCCGGCAGATGAGTATCTTTTTTTGGTAATGGTTATGCCTGTTGGTCCCTATTTTAAGGAGGGATTTAAACCAACCGATCTGGTAATTTACCGTGAATACGATCGCGCGGCTCCTCTTGGCACCGGTAAAATTAAGGTGGGTGGGAATTATGCGGCAAGTCTTGTTGCCGGACAACGTGCCCATCACGAAGGATTTTCTGCGGTGCTCTACCTGGATGCCAGAGAAAAGAAATATATTGACGAATGCGGACCTGCCAATTTCTTTGCCGTTAAGGGTAATTCCTACGTAACTCCCAGATCAGGTTCAATATTGCCCTCCATCACCAATATGAGTTTACGCCAGCTGGCTTCTGATATGGGGATGAAGATTGAAGAACGGCAGATACCGGTTGAGGAACTCGCCGAATTTGATGAAGTTGGCGCCTGTGGCACGGCGGCCGTAATCTCTCCGATCAAAAGAGTTTATGATGCGGACAAAAATATTGAATATACCTTTGGAACGGAACCCGGGAAAGTGTCAGCTCAGCTTTATGAAAAGCTTAGAGGAATACAATACGGACTCGAACCAGATCCATACCATTGGACGACCGTT
>Ga0364900_10260_pt1 | contig 20096 bp, 16 predicted proteins | sample ExccelJu500002D3_FD_206974 | JGI IMG/M metagenome (GOLD analysis project Ga0364900, IMG submission 206974) | Enriched cells from Trout Bog Lake Hypolimnion, Wisconsin, USA - BchlTB.July09.5000.02.D3 | ecosystem: Environmental > Aquatic > Freshwater > Lake > Hypolimnion/Profundal zone | place: USA...
AGCCTGCCGAATAAGTTATTTGATTATATTCAGGCAAGGGTTCCTATTCTTTCTTCTCCGTTGATTGAGATTAAAAAAGTTATTGAAAAATATGACATCGGGATGTTGATTGAAAACCATGATCCTGCTCACATTTCGGAAAAGATAAAATCTATGCTGGCAGATGAAAACAGGATAAAAATCTGGAAAGAAAATCTTAACTTTGCCGCTTCCGTATTATGCTGGGAAAATGAAGAAAAAAAATTAATAGAGATTTTTGAAGAATATGCCGGATAAACATTTAAACGTTATTTCTTTTGGAATTCCATACCCTCCTAATCAGGGCGGATTGATTGATGTTTATTACAAACTGAAAGCATTCAAAGAAGCCGGTATAAAAATTCATCTGCATTGTTTTGAGTACGATCGGTATCCCTCGAAAATGCTGAATGAAATTTGTTTTTCCGTTAATTATTATAAAAGAAAATATTCAAAGTTTGACTTGTTCGGAAATAAACCTTTTATCGTTATCAGCCGTACCTCCGAAGAATTGGTCAAAAATCTTTTAAAAAATAATTATCCGATACTATTTGAAGGTTTGCATACATGCCTTTACCTGGATGATAAACGTTTAAAAGACCGGTATAAAATTGTTCGTACACATAATGTTGAACATGTCTATTATCACCATTTGGCAAGGGTTGAGAAAAATGTCTTTCGGAAATATTATTTCTTTAATGAAGGAAATAAATTAAGATCATTTCAGAAAATTCTTAAGAAAGCTGATGGAATAGCTGCCATTTCAAAGAATGATACTTTATATTTTCAGAAAAGATACAGCAATGTCAAGACCATCACGGCTTTTCATCCCAATAATGAAATCACTATTAAAAAAGGAAAAGGCGATTATGCTTTGTATCATGGCAGTTTGCATGTAGGAGAAAATAATGAAGCAGCGCTTTTTTTGATAAAAAAGGTATTCAACGATCTGAAAATTCCTTTGATCATTGCCGGAAATCATCCATCAAAAGAGTTGAGGGAAGCGGTGAAAAATAAAAAAAATATTGAACTCAGAAGCAATATTTCTACCGATGAGATTTATCAATTGATAAAAAATGCGCAGATAAATATTCTGCCGACGTTTCAGGCTACAGGCATCAAACTGAAGCTGCTGGCTGCGCTTTACACAGGCAGGCATTGCATTGTCAATTCGGCAATGGTGAAAGATACCGGGTTGGAATCATTATGCGTCATCAAAGAATCGCCTGCTGATATAAAAAATTTAATTAAAGAATATTTTACAAAGCCTTTTACACAGGAAGAAATTGATAGCCGGGAAAACTTACTGGTTCATAATGATTATTCGAATCGTAAAAATATCAAAGAATTAATCAGATTACTGTTTCGTGAAGCGTGAAATCAGACGTCAGGCTGTCATAAATTTTCCCCTGATCGCATTTAAGAATTCTCGACGGATGTTTTTTCAGCAATTCATAATTATGTGTTGCCATCAAAACGGCTCTCCCGCTTTTACTGATGTCTATCAGCAAATTGATGATTTCTTCCGAAGTCTCCGGATCAAGATTTCCAGTGGGTTCATCGGCTAAAATAATTTCAGGATCGTTTATCAAAGCTCGCGCAATAACCAGTCGCTGTTGCTCTCCCCCTGAAAGCTGGTTGGGCATTTTAAACCCTTTTGTGCCAAGACCGACTTTATCAAGCACTTCATGCAAACGTTTGTTGATCTCATGCTTATCTTTCCAGCCTGTGGCTTTCATTACGAACAACAGGTTATCACTTACCGTTCGGTCAATCAATAACTGAAAATTTTGAAAAACAATTCCTAATTTTCTTCGCAGGAACGGCGTGTCTTTCCTGGTTAATTTTTCAAGGTGATATTCTACAATATTAGCGCTTCCTTCTTTTAAGGGAATATCGGCATATAATGTCCTGAGCAGGCTTGTTTTCCCGCTTCCCGTTTTCCCGATCAGGTAAACAAATTCACCTTTGCTGATGGTAAACGTTACTTCCGAAAGAATCAGGATATCGTCGTGATGAACGGATAAATTATTCAGTTCAATGATTGAATTTAAACCCATTGTTATTCCTCAATTTTTGTTTTAATATCTCTCTTTGAGATTTACAAAAGTAATAAAATTAATGTCTTTATGCTTTAACGCTGTTTTGAGTTTTCAACCGGTGGAAGATGAAATAATTTTTTAACAATTAACTATCTTGTAATATTCTCATCCATACGCATTAAAAATAAATCACAACACTAACAGGGCAAATCTTTTTCAACACTTAATACTGATGACTTCCCGTAAAATTTTTAGTATTTTTGAAATTTTATATAAGCGATCAGTTTACAAATTGCTTCGAAATAGATGTACGCAAAAACCAAGACAGCAATACCAATCATTATATAAATAATAATGTCGACTATTAACTTGCCAATTTTTTTATACAATTTCATTAGATTATTTCTAAAGATAAATTGTTATCATTGACCAAAGTAAAAATAAACTTACATACTCTAAAATATTTGAAGATATCCGTTATTATACATTAAATCAAAGATACGAAATTTAAAAGGCTGATGCAAATTTATTATTAGTGCCTGTAAAATATAAGCAGTCTGGAACTTTAAAAACATTAGCGCAAATGAATGAATTTAAAAAATCAAGACTTTTCAGGGCTAATCCCCCCTAGAAGTGAAATATTTGCTTCGTCAAACGATCAATGCAGCTTTTTGAAGTAAGGTATTTAATTATTTTAATTTAAATCCCCTGTTAATGTTCATTCTATACTGTTCGAAGCATCTAAGCCAAAGAGCAGGTACGACCTAATCTTATAAACTTTAATTTTTATGGGAAAGGTATAAAGAGCAATTTTTTGGAATTTTAATGGTTTTTTATTATACTTACACTTGATTTGATTCGTTTTGTTTTATATTGAGTCATTACAAAAACGGGGGGCAGAACCCACATTAAAAAAAAGTAAAACCAACCTGTCTGTCATAAATTTAGCAGAAACCGGCAGGCAGGAAAACAAGATGAATAAAAAAATAAAATGAATTAAAATGGAAACATTCAAAGCATCAAGATTATCCAGCGGGAACATCATTTTCCCTTCAAAAATTATTATCGACGAACTATGGGTGACTTTAAAAAAACCCGGACTATTTAGTGTGAAAGAAAAAACGATTCCTTATACTAAAATTTCTTCCGTTGATATTGAATGCCCTTTTGCAGGGTTTTCTACTATTATAATTGAAACCACCGGCGAAGGCAGAATCAGCGCACACGGCTTCACCAAGAATAAAGTGAAAAAAATGAAAGAATTAATCCTTAAAAAAATATTAAAATAACCCCAGATGCTGTTGAAATATCCATTCATTGTCTGCCAGATTGAATGTCAGGGAGTACTCTTTAACAAAGAATACTATAGCACTGCAGGAAATACCGGAAGAGGAACTATTTTAGAGATAAGCCTATGTCAAAACTAAAACTCGACTTACATGATATCTATAATAAAGGCTGGCTGATTGATAAAGCACTATACGATATTATGGAGGAAGCCGTTGCGAAAAAAATTAAGGAAATAGAAATAATACCCGGTAAGGGCAGCGGACAGTTAAAAAAGAAAGTTTTACGATTTTTAGAAAAACCCGAAATTAAAAAACTATACCATCGAATAGATAAGGACAGGGATAATTTTGGGAGGATTTTTGTTTATTTCAGGTTCTAATGATTTCATGATGGCTTTTTGATAGTGCAAATGGGATTGATGCTCAACCAAAGTGAACGTATTAATTACAACTTGAATAAATAATGATCACGTTGGCACCCAAAGAGGGTACAACTTTTTGGCTTTTAACGGGTAAATTCAAGCAGTTTGGCGATCATGTTTTTTAAAAAATACGTTTTTTTATTTAAAATGGTCGTCTGCTTTTACTGTTTTATAACTAATTAATTTTCAAAGTATAATGAAAATAATTTTTCATTATACTCAACCAGCAAAATAAATCTAAATAATTAATAATCAAATAGATATGTTGTATAATGACACAACAGGAATAAATTTACCGGTAGGTACATTTTCTTTCCTTTTTTATGGGTTCCGAAAACTCCTATATTATATATGTGTTTGTGTCCCGTATTTTATTTGATCCTTGACTGTTTGTGTTAATTATTTTCTAATTATCAGTTTATCTATCCGCTATTTTTATTAAAATTTAAATATATTTAAATCGCTGTTAAATGGTACTTATTTTTAGAATTTTTTTTAAAATGGGCTAAAAATTTTATTGAAATAATACTTTGAAATTATTTATTAAAACTTCAACAGGATTTATTTCACCATCAACATTCTTTTGGTGATTGAGCCTTCGGGTGTGATGAGGCGATAAAAATAAAAACCTTTTTCAAGATTGTTTTTATCAATGGTAAATTCATAATTCCCTGCAGCAAAAGTATTATTTGCAATGGTGAGAATTTTTTCACCTAACAAATTATATACGCTCAGATCAATAGCAGTTTGCGAGGGTAGATAAACATCAATGTAAGTCTTGTTATCAAATGGATTCGGATAATTCTGGCTGAGATAAATTTGTTTAAAATTCATCTCATGGATTCCAGCTAAAGTATCTTGAAAATATTTATTCGCGGCTGCAACAGCGCTTGCCTGTAAGTCAGGCAGGTTATCTCCGGCAAGAATTGCAAATGCGACTTTAGCAGTATCTTGAGAATTCAGATTAAACGGACCGGCGCTTAAAATATGTGAAACATCGCCGCCGCTCGTACCACCTGCTGTAAGCCTGTTGTGCGTTAATGCATAAAATTTTTCGGAATTGGAAAAACCGTCATAAATATTGATACTTCCATTGCTTCCGTTATTATCAAAGGCATAATAATTAAAAGGCGAAGGGGTTAAAATCTTCACTCCGCCGTATGGAGCGCCGCCGACAGGAAACACATAACCCAGTTTATCGGCGGCATCAAACGCTGCAAAATTTGTTAATCCACCATTAATATCCCAATCCATAAAAAATCCGACATACAAGTTTGATAATCCTGATGAATCGGCATTTTTTACAAGATATTCGCAAATAATATATTTTGAATCGGCAGGATTATTCCAGGCATACGTATTCTGCGTGACCGTCACATTTAATGCATTTACACCGGCCAGACTATCATTAAAAACAGTCGTCGCATCAAAATCTGAAACCTTAGGTGGCTCAATCTTTTTAACATTTATCAGAGAATAAAAATCATTATCCAAAGAATGATTCGGACCATAAATATTATCTGATACATTCGTCGAATTGCCCACCAATAAACCGCCACAAGACATCAAAGAATTTCCTTTTTTATAAGTAAAGCCGATCCCTTGTGTTTCAAACAAGTCATTGTAGCCGATATTTCCCGTACTGGTCAAGGTGGTGGCAATAGCATTCGTGTCAATATTTATATCATCGGCATTCACAATAATAGAAAAATATTGATAAGCGGAATAATTATTATCTGTATAATTCAACTTAAAAATGATTTGTTCATTCGGCTGAACAGAAGGCTTAATAAGGATTCTGAAAGGACTTAAATTATTATTTTTGGTCTCCAGCATTTTAATGACGCCTAAATCTATTGCAGGGTCAATGATCTGAACATCGGGTGAAGTGGTCGTAATTTTAACCATCAGGTCTGAAGTCGGGGCGAGATAATTAATGAAATCGCCGGTGATTTTCAGTGTATCATTTTTTGAAAGATACATATAAGAGGCAAGAGGCAAATTCTCGGTAAGCATTTTTACAGAAGGAAGATTGGTCACCGTCAAAGCCCTGTAAAGATCAACTCTTCCGGCGCCCATTTGCTGCGCATAAGGAATATTACTTTGGATCGTATCAATATTATCAGCCGTTACTTTCAGTTGTTCGCCAACCTGTAAAGCCGAATAATCCGGAAAATAGGATTTAACTATGGCTGCAAGTCCTGATACTAAAGGCGCAGCCATGGAAGTGCCGCCGGATGAAATATATTGACCATCATCCCACGTTGACCAGATGCCGATACTCGGAGCGCATACATCCACATAATTCCCGTAAGATGACTGATTCCATTTCACATCATTGCTGTCTGTTCCGGCAACACTTATCACATAATTATAGGAAGCGGGATACCAAGGTACGGAAGTATTGGAATTGCCTGCAGCCGCAACAACAAGAACATTTCTGTTGATGGTGGCGTAATTAATAATATCCTGTCCGTAAGCGCCCGGAGAAATCGTATCGCCCCATGAACAGTTGATGATGTTGCAACCATGATCTGCAGCATAGACAATACTTTCATAGGACATGACCAGATTTCCATTTGCATCGTCAATTTTAACCGGGAGAAATTTACATCGAAAACCTGCGCCTGCAATACCAGTATTGTTATCCGTCGTTGCGGCAGCGATACCGCTCACATGGATTCCGTGAAGTACAGCCACTGCCTGAGGATTATTATTATTTTCACCTAAATTCCAACCCCTGAAATTATCAATATACCCGTCATTATCATCATCTATTCCATTGATCGGATCAGCATAATTATATTTGATATTGCCCACAAGATCAGGATGATCAATGTCAGTGCCGGTATCCGAAATGCCGATCACGGTATTGGTATCGCCTTTACAAATATACCATCCTTCAAATGCCCTCACTTTTCTTAAGTTATATTGCAGGGATAATTTGGAATCATTCGGAATATAAACAGGATTCCCTAAAAGATGCGGCAGGTAATGCGGTACCGCATATTGAACAACTCCGGTTGAGATCAAGGCGTTAATCGCTTTTTGAAGAGAAAAAGCTGATGAATATTGTACTTCATAGATCAGTGACAGATCAACATAATTTTGCCCGAAACTATTGCATTTAGTGAAAGGAGAATGGGCATGAAGAAATTTTTTTACAACAGTCTCCGTTTTAATGATAGAAAAAATATTTTGCAGAACCGGAATATCTATTTCATCGCCATTGCATTGGCTTCGGTATTGTTCATTGATTTTAAAAATAATCGTATTGGGGATATATTGCTCTTGGCTGATCCCCGCAGGCATATTGAAATATCCGTTTCCGGTTGCTAGGGTATTATTCTGAGCGTAAAGCAAAAGAACTTTTAAGAAGAAGATTAATATAAATACCCGTTTTAACATAAAGATTATATTGTCGAATAAAAATATAGTTTATTTAATTAAAATCATTTTTTTGGTTAAAGTGCATTTGGAAGTTGTCAGACTATAATAATAAATTCCTTTTTCTAAACGATTATCAAGAGTAAATTGGTATGTCCCGGGGTTGTAAATATTATTGGCAATCGTAAGAACTTTTTCACCTAATAAATTATAAACGCATAGATCCATATTCGTTTTTTCAGGAAGATAAATGTTGATGACTGATTGATCGCTGAATGGATTCGGGAAATTCTGCCCGAGGTAAAGTTCTTTTGCTTCATTTTTGATTTCGACAACAGTCAATGTATCACTACCATATTTTGCCCGTGCAGCTAAAACGCTTTTTTGCAAATCCGCCAGGTTATCTCCTGCCAAAATTTCAAAAGCTACTTTATACGTTTGCCTGGCATCGAGATTGAAAGGTCCTGCTGACAAAACGTGTGAAACATCATTGCCATTGGCGCCGGTGCCAGCTTTAAGCCGGTTCGTGGATAAGGTAATATATTTACTCGCTTTTGTAAAATTATTATAAACCATAACACTTCCATTACTCCCGTCATTATCAATGGCGTAATAATTATACGAACACGGCGTCAATAGTGAAATCCCGCCATAAGGAAGTTGTCCCCCGTCAATGGAGTAAACATATCCTAATTTATTATTGCTGTCAAAATCAGCGCGGTCTCTGTTTGCAGTATCTATAATATCCCAGTCAGCATAAAATCCTGCATAAAGATTCGATAAAAGAGCAGTCCCTTCATTCTTCAGAAGGTATTCACAAATAATATATTTCCCGTTTGTAATGGTATCACCCCATGCATAAGTATTCTGGGTAATGGTTAAATTTAATTTCGATGCTCCTGCAAGACTATCATTAAATACATTATTGTACTCATAATCACCAATTCTGGGAGGAATAAACGGCTTGATATTATTAATCGAATAAAAATCATTATCCAGACCTGAACTTGCGTACACATTATCAGATACGGACGAACTGGAATTCCCTATCATTAATCCGCCGATTGACATCAGGTCATAACTGTCTTTATAATAAAAGCCTATCCCTTGAGTCTGAGCATAATCATTATATGAGATATCTCCTTTGCTGGTCAACGTAGTAGCAATAAAATTTGGATTAATATTAATATAATCAATATTCACTAAAATTGTAAAGTTTTGAAAGGCTGAATAATTATTATCCGTAAAAATTAATTTGAAATTCAACACATAATCATTTGGAATATTGGGCAACAAACGAATTCTTAAAGTGACCGGACTTTGCTCAATGCCCATGGTTGGTATTACCCCCAGATTTATATCCGGATCAATGATCTGAACATACGGTGAAGTGGATGTAAGAGTTGCTTTTAAACTGGAAGTAGGCGATAAATAATTTATAAAATAAGGAGTTAATTTTAACGTATCATTTTGACCAAGATACTGGTAACTTGAATTGGTTATACTATCAGTGATCAGATTCACAGAGGGTAAATTGGTAACTGTCAAAGCCCTGTAAAGATTAACTCGTCCGGAGCCTAATTGCTGAGCATAAGGCTTATTGGCAGGAATGGTATCAATATTATCAGCGGTCACTTTAAGTTGTTCGCCAACTTGCAACGCATTTAAATTTGGAAAGTATGATTTTACAATGCCTGCAAGACCTGAAACGATAGGCGCAGAAAAAGAACTGCCTGAAGATGTCGTATAGGTGCTCGGATACCAAGTAGAATATACACTATCGCCCGGAGCGCAGACATCAATATATTTTCCGTAAGATGCCTGTTTCCATTTTTCATCTTTAATGGTGGAAGCCGCCACACTTAAAACATGATTTAGGGAAGCAGGATAAAAAGGAGCGGAATTCCCATAATTGCCAGCAGCCGCAACGACCAACGCATTTTTGGTCAGGGTGGCGTAATCTACAAGCTCCTGTGCATAAGGACCCGGATAAATCGTATCTCCCCATGAACAATTAATAACGCTGCAGCCATGGTCGGCAGCCCACTTGATACCCTCGTAGGTATTGATCAAAAGACCGGTAGAATCCATAATTTTTATGGGCATAAATTTACATTTAAAACCTGCGCCTGCCATTCCGATACCATTATCTGTCGTAGCTGAAGCCATACCACAGACAAAAACACCATGTGAACCTTCCTGTAAAAAAGTATATACATTGGTATTACTGTCATTATAAACCACATCCCATCCCTGTGATTTAAGGTTATCTTTCAGGTCAGGATGGTCAAGCTGGGTACCGGTATCAACAATCCCGATGACCACATCCGGGCTGCCTTTGCTGATATCCCATCCGGCGAATGCAGACACATTACTCAATGGCCATTGAGATGGTGCTGCAGGATCATTCGGGATATACAATAAATGCGGGATATACAGCGGAACGGCATATTGAACCAGTCCGGTAGCATACAGGTCATTGATCGCTTTTTCCAAGGAGACATCTGAACTATATTTTATTTCATAGATCAATGACAGATCTATTTGCTTGATGACAAAACCTTTTGAATTGCCAGCCAAAGAAGGTTCTTCAGGAAACTTCTGATGTACATTCACTGCATTGACTGAACCCAGGTAATTATTCAGTTCGCTTATTTCAATCCGGTCGCCTTTACATTTATTTTTATACGGCTCTTTCAGTTTAAAAATAATGGTGTTGTGCAGATACTGTGTTTCCTGGATTCCTGCAGGCATTTTAAAATACTGTGCTTTTGCCCTTTGATTTTTCACCTGTGCATTGATCATAAAATGACTAAAACAGATAACGGTTATCAGGATTGATTTGTATGTTATTTTCATCTGTTTATTTTTTATTTGTTATTAATTTGGTCAGATGAAATACGCCATAAATAATCATCTACGGTTGGTATGCAGATTTGAACTTATGGCTATTTCATAGTAATTTTCTTTTAAATTATCATTACAATTTTATTCTCTTTTATTATACGTTATCTCAAAGATACTCTTTATTTCAATAGGGAGGGTCATCCTGAACTTGTCGAAGGGTGAAGCAGTTGGCCTGCCCTCCATTCTTCGACAGGCTCAAAATGACAACCCACTTTAAATTTAATATATATTTGAGATATCATTAGCACCTCTGGTTAAATTATCATTACAATTTTATTCTCTTTTATTTATCCGGCAATTAAGTTTTGATTAAATCTGCAAAAAATCCGGAACCTCGTTTATAAATGTGTATTCATTATTATTAAAATCAATTTTACAACAATAGTGAATTAATCCGTTGGTAACAATTAAATAATCCACTTTCAAAGGAATATTATACCTGGCAACCTGGTCAAAAACTTCCTGTGAAATAGCTACTGACGGAGCCTTGCATTCAACAATCACTTTTGGTTTTAAATCTTTGCCGTAAACAACAATATCCGCACGTTTCTCCATCCGGTTGACCTGCAAAGATTTTTCAATGGAGATGAGTGATGCAGGATATTTTTTTTCTGAAATTAAATACATGATAAAATTTTGCCTCACCCATTCCTCGTCAGTCAAAGTTACATATTTTTTCCGTATCCCGTCAAAGATTTGGGTTTTACTATCAACAGTTGCGATCCTGAAAGAATATTCCGGTAAGTTTAATTTTTCCATCCTGATTCAAAAATACAAATTTTCCTGGTTTCATTTTGCAGACATCTTTTTTATAAAGTATAATATCCATTTTTAAGAATACATCCAATCGCTTATAGAAATCGAAGGATGGACAATTTCTTTTTAATTTCAAAAAAGAATAAATAAGAATGCTAATATCTTCTTTTCAATATTTTAATTTATATTTGGGTCTTTATTCTAATTTAGAAATCATACTTTAAGTTGATAATATTAAATGAAAGCGAAAAATAAAAACATGGAGGAATTATTATCAATTAAAGATGCAAGTAAATGGGCTAGTGAATATTTAGAAAAGAATGTTACTTCTTCCAACATTTCTTATTTAATCCAATATGGGCGAATAAAGAAGTTTGGAGATAATGGTTCAACTCAGATATTAAAAGAAGAACTTGTTGAATATTATAAAGCATATAAAAAATCAAGAGAAGAATCTTGGAAAGACCAGCTTGGCGATGACCTTAATTGGGCTTTATCTTTTGAACAATACAAAGAGGCAGAAACTACAAAGCATGTTCACAGACTACACCCTTACAAAGGGAAATTTATTCCGCAATTAGTTGAATATTTTTTAGATTCTCATACAGATAAATTTAAAAAAGAAGTTTATTTCCATGAAGGAGATATAGTTCTTGACCCATTTTCAGGTAGTGGAACAACAATGGTCCAAGCATGTGAATTAGGAATTCATGCTGTTGGCATTAATGTTTCTGCTTTCAACGCTTTAATTGGTAATTGTAAAGTAACAAACTATGGTCTTGTTGATGTTCAAACTGAAATAATCAGAATAACTAAAAATCTAAAATTATTCTTAGCTAATTCACACACTATTGAATTTGAAGAAAGACTTTTAAAGGAACTATATATTTTTAACAATAAATATTTCCCAGTACCGGAATATAAGTATAAGGTTCAGCGAAATGAGATTGACGATAAAAAATATGGTGCTGAAAAAGAAAAAGAATTTCTACCGATATATAATAAACTGGTAAAAGATTACAATATAAAACTGCGACAAGATACAGAAGATTCATTTCTTGGTAAGTGGTATTCACAACACGTTCGCAACGAAATTCAATTTGTGTATAATGAAATCAGGAAAATTAAAAATCAAGACACGAAAAATATTGTCAGTATAATTTTAAGCCGAACTATCAGAAGTTGTCGTGCAACTACACATGCAGATTTAGCAACATTATTAGAACCAATTACTGCAACTTATTATTGTGGTAAGCATGGTAAAATGTGCAAACCTTTATTTTCAATATTGAAATGGTGGGAAACTTTTATTAAAGACACTATAAAAAGATTAGTTGAGTATAACCGATTAAAAAAAGATACATTTCATTCTTGTTTAACTGGAGACAGCAGAAATATTGATATTGCTGGAGAATTAAATAATATAAATCATAATTTTAATAAACTTAAAATTCGCATTTATTTAAATTAATTGAAATATGAAAAAATTCAAAGTTTTACTTACAAGAGATTACATAGTAGAAATTAGTGCAAATAATAAGGAAGATGCAAAAGGGTGTTCAGAATTTTTTATCTCAGGAGATTTAGATGTTTCCACAAAAAAAGACAGAGAACTATTTAATTTTGAAATTGAAAGAATTAAACCAGTAATTAATAATGCTTTTGAAGTAGAAGAGATAATTGATTAAACTTTTTTCTGTTCTAAATGCTCCGTAGGAGCATAATATTAATAGAAAAAAGAATCAACCCTTTTATGAGCTCCATAGGAGCGAAATGTTATTTAAAATAATAATGGCTAATACATATACCTAATTCTATGTGCAAGTTGTTTTCGCTGTTCAAGGCAGGCAAAACTTCATTATGCCACAATGGAAAGATGAATTATGTAAATATGTAACAGGCATTGTTAACAACCAGAAACAGAAATTATATATCATTAATTGTATGCAAGATCATATACACATTCTTTTGAGTTTGAGTCCAACTATTGCTACTTCTGATTTAGTTAGAGATATAAAATCAAACTCATCTGCATTTATAAACAATAAAAAATGGTTAAATAATAAATTCAATTGGCAGGAAGGATTTGGAGCTTTTACTTATGGGCAATCACAGCTTCCTGTAATAATAAATTATATCAAGAATCAGGAAGATCATCATAAAAGGAAAACATTCCGCGAAGAATATATAGATTTTCTTAAGAAATTTGAGGTTGATTATAACGAGAAATATTTGTTTGAATTTTATGATTAAATATGTCACTCCTCTGGAGTTAACTAAATAGGTATTATATTTTTCTATTAATATTCTGCCCCTATGGGGCAGAAAAACAAAATAAATGAAATGGAAAAACCTTTATCAAATTCTGATAAGCTTTCTTTTGGTTTTCTTGATAAAGCTAAGGAATTTCAAGCAAGTGTTGAGTTAATTAAAGTATTGAAATCAAGAACATATCGTATAGGAGCAGCAAATGTTTTAGTTCGTGCTTCGTCTGATGGTAACAGAAGGTATTTTTTTGGAATTAATTATGTTACCATTGAAGAAATTGCTAATCTTGAAAACCCTTTTATAGCCTTTATCTGTGGCTCAGTTAACAAAACCATAATTATACCTGCGAAATTTTTATTTAAAGAATTACATCAAATAAGCCACGATAGAAATGGAGAATTTAAAATTAATATAGATCAAGATTTAAATATTGTTTTGGCTGGTAGAGGAAATCGTTTGAATTGTAAAGGATTTATCAATAATTGGGATTTACTTTTAACACCTCCAATTTTTTCCGATGAAAAGCCTAATTCAATAGAAGAGAGTTTGCATTCAGTTTTGCAAGGAAGATTACTTGAAATTGGGAATATCCGGGGATACCAAACATTTTGTCCTAATAAATCAAAAAAATTTAATGAAAAAAAACTAGAAGAAATTTCAACCCTTCAAACATGTCCAGAATTGCAGTTTTCAGATTACAATTTACTAAGACAAATAGATGTGATTTGGTTTAAAAGTCGTGGAAGTAATTTTATTCCTGAATATGCTTTTGAAGTAGAATTATCCACTGGAGTTTGGTCTGGCGTCGGAAGAATGGCGACTTTAATGGATTACAAGAATGTAGCATTTTATGTAATTTCTGATGATGGAAAAAAATACAAACAAGTAATGAATTCATTTCCTGAATATGAAGAACGTTATAAATTCATTGCTAATAATTTAATTGGAGACCTTTATTCTGCAGAATTAAATTTAAAAGAATTGAGATTTAGTATTGGTTTATAAAATACAAAATTATAATCCAGAACCTGCTTCAATGCCCTTTCATACAAGGTTATTAGGAAAAGATAGATTGGCTTTATATTCATTTATTCATTCACTAAATACAAATTTCGGAACAAGCATTTTTGAACCGGTTGCTTTGGCTTTAGCCGCATCAAGCTTTGCAAGCGCTCAATCACAACAAACAGCAGGCACTCAAATTTCATCGGAAGCGCATAAAGTCATTCAAAACATTATGGATAGTCTTGCAATTGCAACATCTATGCCTAATAAAATGGAAGAAGTAAATGCCATCAGGGCTGTTTGCCAAACAGGTGAAATGAAAACTGTAAAGCCAACAAAGGTTGATGTTAAACTTATTGGTCATGATGGAACAATTTATTTATTCGACATAAAGACTGCTAAACCCAATGCAGGAGGTTTTAAAGAATTCAAGAGAACCCTTTTAGAATGGGTTGCCACAACACTTGCTGCAAATCCTAAAGCAAATGTTCAGACGATAATCGCAATTCCATACAATCCATACGAACCGCAACCATACAACCGTTGGACAATGAGAGGAATGCTTGACCTTGAAAACGAATTAAAAGTAGCACAAGAATTTTGGGACTTTATCGGTGGTGAAGGGGCATACACTGACCTTCTCGATATTTTTGAAAGAATTGGATTAGAACTTAGACCAGAAATTGATGCTTATTTTTCGAAATACAATAAAAATTAACTCCGTTCCCCGTAGCTTGTAAATAATATTACAGCGTTCGGCAATTCTTTTGCTTTGTCTTATTATATTTATAGCATTTACTACCCTGCTCGCATGAAAATGTTTTCCGTGTGTTAAAAACTGCTTATTAGAATTTACTATACGAGTATTTTAACAAATTAATAATCATGGCTTAAAAATCTGTGATAGCAAGGGGCTTTCATTCGTCAAATAATTCATGTAGCATTTGCTTCAAAAAAAAATTTAACAGCATAACCCCACTGTTAGTAATACTTGTAACAAGGGATCAAGGTAGATTAATGGTTAACAAAAATATGTTGATAAATATTTCATGCTATTCAGGTTATCTTTTAAATTCAAATATTTATTTTTGTAAAAATTACATTAGAGTATAAGCGCTAATGTTTTTGCACAGGTTCTTTTGAGATATTTAAAAATTTATACTTCGACTTATTAGGTTTAAAAAAATTCAAACCTATTTGCTCAGTATAACTGGATTCTAAACAGCTTTGCTTTTGCAAACCTGCCAGGAACCAGTATAAATTAAAGGGAAGCAGCTAAATTATGCAGTTTTTTTGTAAAAATCATGAATTTGTTTTTTTATAATATAAATGTTTTATTAGTGCATCTTCCTTAATAATTTAGGTTTCAATTCAAATATCGTACGAATTTTCTCCCCTTATTTAAGAAATAATAATTACAAGCAAGTATTTTAATTTGAATATAAAATTATGATAATCAAGTATTTATATAAATAATATCATGAATTATTTTTATTTTTTATGTTAAAAAACTGAAGAAATATACCCCTAATTTTTACTGCTTTTTGGAAGGTTTTGACCACTTAAAACAATAAATTCATCCTTTTTGCATAGAAAATAGTTCACATGAGTTTTAAAATACAGATTGTTTTTATACCCCCTGCTCGCGCGGAAATGTTTTCCGTGTGTAAAAAAACTGCTTATTAGAATTTACAATGCGAGTATTTTAACAATTTAATAATCACGGATTACCAATCCGAGATAACAGGAAAATTGAAATAAAGAATAAATCCGAAGGATTGAAATGATTATAGAAGAAACAGATCAACGTCGCCTAAATCCCGAAGGGATGACATCATTGTCATTTCACCCTTTCAGGGTTTGGTCATTCAATTAATAAATTTGCTTGGCTATAATAATGACAGCCCTTCGGGCTTTGAAAAAAAATATTGTGGAAACCCTATTCTTCTTAAATAATAACCTAAAACGTTCTATAAAGCATTTTCTTTGTCGTATTATATTTGCAGCATTTACTTCAATGAAAAAATTAAATTATATGAATAACCTTCGAACTCCCCAACTAAACTTATACCTACCCTCAGCTACAAGCCACAGAAGAAGAACAAAATAATTAAAGCGAATTATTATTATCTTTGAACCCATGAAAAAATCACTCGTTGTCGCCCCACAGGCTGAGCCTGCACAAATAGCGCTGAATATTTTAAAACGCGGAGGAAATGCATTCGATGCAGCCATTGCAGGCGCATTAGGCCAGGGCGTGGTGGATCCGCATCGTTCGGGTCTTGGAGGATTTGGAGCTGCCATGATGATATCGGCAAAAGACAACAAGGCTTATTGTGTTAACTTTTTCGGCCGCGTAGGTAGCAAGGCAACGCCGGCTATGTGGCAAAGCATTCACGAAGGTCCCGCTCCTGACGGTTTTGGTTATATTCTTTCCACCAAAGAAAATGATGTAGGATATAAAAGCATCACCATTCCGAGCTCGGTCAGGGGCTTTGGCGACATTCACAAACGCTTTGGCAGGCTGCCGTGGAAAGAACTGTTTTCAGAACCTGCAGAACTTGCCCGAAGAGGCTTCATTGTTGACCCCGGTATGGCAGCCTTTTGGCGCCGCCCCGGTTTGTTCGGACGTGTTTCAACCTGCGACCGCCTTGGCTTTACCCAGGAAGGGCGCGATATCTGGCTACCCAACGGAGAACCATTTAATGCAGGCGACAAACCCAAACAATACGACCTTGCCAATACATACCTTCGACTTGCTGAAGCAGGTCCTGACGATTTTTATCACGGTGATCTGGCACAGGAAATAATTAAGGATTTTAAATTAAACGGAGCGCTTGTTACCGAAGATGATATACATAACTACCAATGTGATTGGTTGGACCCGATAAAAGGTCGTTTTATGGGCTTTGATATTTTATCAACCCCGCTCCCGGGTGGTGGTTTGGCATTGCTGCAAAGCCTGCGCATGGCAGAACTTTTCGATGTGCTTTCAAAACCATTGAACAGCGCTGAATACGTGAACGACCTGTCGAAAATATTCAGCGCCATTCAACAAGACCGCATGAATCATCAGTCAGACCCCGGTTTTTCGGAACCTGATATTGAAAAACTCCTGAGTGATGAATATTTAACTTCCTTGTTCAACGGCTTTAATCCAAACAGCAGTCTTGACCCCAAAGATACCACTGTAATTGCTGTCGCCGATCAGGAAGGGAATGCCATTGTGCTTTGTCATTCGCTGGGTTATGGCAGTGGTGTTTACACCAAAGGACTTGGCTTTATGTACAATAATGCCATGAGCGGTTTCGATCCTGAACCCAATACCGCTAACTCCATAGCGCCCGGTAAAGCGCGAAGCACAGCCATTGCACAAACCTTGGTTTTAAAGGACGGCAAGCCGAGACTTATCCTGGGATCTCCCGGAGGATCACACATTACGGCAGGCATTACACAAGCTATCATAAACCATTTAAACTACAAGCTCGAAATTCAGGATGCCGTTTGCCGTCCCCGTTTTGATGCCTATAAGGACAATATCATTTTCGAATCGCGTATGCCTTACACTCTCGAAGATGAACTAAAAGGCTGGAACATCAACCGCAGCCCACGCCCATTCGGTATGGTAGGCCGCATATATGCTATAGCATTTACTGATGATGGGTTGAAACCCGGCTATGATCCGGGAGAGGCGGCTACTGCGTTGGAGGTTTATTAACTAGCTAATTAAATCATTTACACACTTTATTGGGCACCTCTCCTAAACGTACGGGTGGAACCGGCGAACGCACTCATAGATAGGCAGCCGCATGGGCAAAATTCCTCCACTGAGAGTATTCTCCCTTTGATTCAGAATATTCTTCCATGTCCTTTTTTAATTTTACCTCAGAACTTTTTCGCATTCACTTCAAATAAAAAATTTAAATTTGTTTCATCAAACTTTTAACATGAAATTCGACCAGATCATCGCCGACCTGAAAAACAAAGTGTATTACCCTGTTTATTTTTTAAGCGGCGAAGAACCTTTCTATATTGACGAAATCTCCGGTTATATTGAACAGCATGTGTTGAGCGATATGGAAAAGGAATTCAACCAGTCCGTTCTTTATGGGAAAGATGTGAATGTAGAAACCATCATCAGCTATGTGAAACGTTTCCCCATGATGTCCAATTACCAGGTGGTGATCATCAAAGAAGCGCAGGACATTAATAAAATCGAGGAATTGGCATCGTATTTTGAAAAACCTTTAAAATCAACTATTCTCGTATTATGTTATAAATACAAAAAGCTGGATAAAAGAAAATCATTCGCCAAAACAGTTGCTTCCAAAGGCGTACTTTTTGAATCAGCCAAACTTTATGACAACCAGATCCCCGAATGGATCAATCATTTCCTCAAACAAAAGAATTACAGCATCGCCCCCAAGGCAAGCATTCTTCTCGCAGAATATCTCGGAAATGATCTGAATAAAATAGTGAATGAACTAAACAAGATCATGTTAAACATCCCTCCTACTGTTCAGGTTACACCCGATCATGTGGAAGAATTTACCGGCATCAGCAAAGATTTTAATGTCTTTGAACTTCAGAATGCCGTCGGGAAAAAAGATATTCTGAAAGCCAACCAGATCATTAATTATTTTAACTCCAATCCCAAGGTTCATTCGCTGGCAGTTACTTTAAATATCTTACATTCATTTTTTACAAAAGTTTTTATTTATCACCAGTTGCCCGATAAATCAAAGAATAATGCAGCTTCAGCATTATCAGTCAATCCATTTTTTGTGAATGATTATAAAATAGCTGCCAATAATTACAGCATAAGCAAACTCATCCAGATATTTTCGATCATCAGGGAATATGATTTGAAATTTAAAGGAATAGATAATATCTCCATTACAGAGAACGGATTACACAAAGAACTTATTTATAAAATTCTTCATTAAAAATGAACGGGTTTCTATTTTATGATTCGTGAAATGAAAACTAATGAGGAAGGAAAAATATTGGATATTCTTTATTTTAATTAGGAATTAACTCATGCATCCAAATTTTCCGGCGAAACAGAATGGAATCATTTTAATGAAAAGCCGCCATTAACAATTCGATATCCTGGAAAGGCAGATCAAAAAGTTTACTGACCCAATGATTGGTAATTAGCCCCTTGTAAATATAAATACCCTTTCTTACGCATTGATCATTTCTAAGTAAATTATCAATTCCACCTTCTTCTCCGGCTTTGATCAGCATCGGAACAAAAATATTACTGAAAGCAAAAGAGGCAGTATGCGGCACACGCGAAGCGATATTAGGAACACAATAATGAATGATATCGTATTTCAAAAATATTGGGTCCGAATGAGAAGTAACATGAGATGTTTCAAAACATCCGCCCTGGTCAATGCTGATATCAATAATAATAGAACCTTTTTTCATCTGGCTGACCATCGCTTCGCTGACAATACAAGGAGATTTACCATCAGGACTATAATAACAACCAATGGCAACATGCGCTTTTTTCAAAGCATTTAATAATATTTTAGGTTGAATGATTGAGGTAAAGACTCTTGTTCCAAGATTATTCTGGATGGCGCGAAGTTTATAAATATTATCGTCAAATATTTTTACCTGTGCACCTAATGCAAGTGCAGCTCTGGCAGCAAACTCTCCAACCGTTCCTGCTCCTATAATGACGACTTCCGTAGGATTGATTCCTGAAAATCCGCCCAGCATAGTGCCTTTGCTATACTTTACATTGGCTAAATATTCAGCAGCAATTAAAATGGAAGTATTGCCGGCAATTTCACTCATTGATCGTCTGATGGAATAAGTATTAGAACGGTCTTTAATATATTCAAAGCAAATCGCTGTCAATTTTTTGGATTGTAATTTGGTGAAGAATTCTTTTTTTTGAGTGGGTAATTGTAATGCTGAAACAATTACCTGATCAGGTTTGAGCATTTCAATTTCTTTCGCGGAAGGCGGAGCTACTTTTAAAATGA
>Ga0364900_10262_pt1 | contig 19822 bp, 20 predicted proteins | sample ExccelJu500002D3_FD_206974 | JGI IMG/M metagenome (GOLD analysis project Ga0364900, IMG submission 206974) | Enriched cells from Trout Bog Lake Hypolimnion, Wisconsin, USA - BchlTB.July09.5000.02.D3 | ecosystem: Environmental > Aquatic > Freshwater > Lake > Hypolimnion/Profundal zone | place: USA...
AGGTGGGTGCCGTCTAGTCTCTACACGTTCAAAGTAATTTCTTACTAAGCTTCGCTCGGCGTTAGCTTGGATATTTCTACCTTTAGCTTTCTCCGAATTTGACACCATCCCATATACAGTTTCCACGTATATGGCACAACTTACGCTATGAGTCCTCTGCTCTAACCAACTGAGCTATAGGCCCTAAAACTTTACTTTTTACCCCGATACAGCTGGGCTAATACTACTGCTTTACTACTTGCCTCGGTGTGTAAGCGGTGTGTAAGCAAACTTATCCACCCTTACCGGGCTAAGACCCTTATGTTTATTAGGTTCTTAGCAAAATACTACGAGGTTATCTCTCTTATGAGAGCAGAGACCCAAATTGACCCTAGTAAATACAAGGGTCTAGCGCTGGTGGGCCTCGGTGTGCAAGTAAGTGTGTAAGCAAATATGCATAACTTAGAGCAGGACTAAAAACACAAAACCCCCACCATTGCTGATGAGGGTCTATATAGTGAAGAGTTATAAATTAGGCAGCCATTAAATAATCGGGCACCGGCAACGCCATCTTGATGCGCTGCAAGATGCTGTCGATCATAATTTTAGATATATCTGATCCACCGATATTAGCGACAGCAATTACGCCGTCTTGCGTGATAAAGTCGGCCCTATCAACCCAGCCCTGAGGGGTCAGCTGCTGCAACGTCATTCCCGCCAAGGAAACAGGCTTTGAAGAAATAAACCACAACTCTTGCTTATCCCCTACATTCTTTGCAACCATCTCATTGACTTTACCAATCGGTGACTTTAATAACTTTTGGCGATGGTAACTACCAATCCAAGATTGGATAGATTTGAAATCCAATCTATTTAGCCTAAAGCGCCAAACCCCGCCTATATGGCTTGCTAGTTTTTGCATATCTACATCGGGCTTTTGTACACCTAAATGTAGGTGCAAATTTGTTTCAGGCATTTTTGGAACGCAAGGCAATGCAGTTCTTGGAAAACGCTCCTCCGCTGTAAACCAAGCAAAATTCGTAATCGAAGGATTTAGCCTGACCCCAGTAACCGCCTCTGTTTTGATTTCCTGTGATTTCAAGATTTCAAATAAGTTATATCCTTTTGTGTAATGGTAAATCGTACTCATTTAATTCTCCTTATATATTCGAACTATCACTGTGATAATTCATTTATCTATAGTATTTTTTATAGAATTATTTTTGGATTAATAAGCGTTTCAAATTGGTTTTGTTAACACCAAGCTCCAATCGAAAATGCCGCCCGAAGGCGGCGTTATCTAATCCTATTGAAATTATTCGATTTATATTGCTTAATTTCCTGCAATCATCTTTAGGCCTTTTTCCGTAAAAAAATGAATCCCTTGATCCCGCATAAAGCATTCATCAATAGCTAGCAATGTTTCAATGTCATGACTATCCAAATCTTTGCCATTTGCTATTTTTTCAGCAGAGATAAGAAATTTATTAATTATCTGTTTACTAAAACTTGCCTCAAAATATTGCTTCAAATACTCATAGACCTTATCTTGATTACTTTCCTGAACCATTTGCTTCTCCTTATTATTTAGAGCCATCCAAAGTGATAACCCATACAAGAAAGATAGACTTGTTTACCTCTTTTTCGGATGAATAAGCGTTTCAAATTGGTTTTGTTAACACTCACATTCCCAATAGAAAATGCCACCCGAAGGTGGCACTGTTACTGCAAGTAACACTGAAGATCAGTCATCTAAAGTTGGCTGTTGATTGGTCAGTCTTTGAGCTCCATGCTTCTCTTCTTTTAACCGACGCTCTTCTTTAACCTTTTGCAGATACTCGGGCGATATTGCATACTTAGCAGCAGCAATTTGCTGCTTTTCCAAATCTCCATACCAAGTCTTGTAATTCAAATCAATAAATACACGTTCTAAAATGTGATTTTCAAAATCAAAATCCATTGGAATAACTCCAACTATCTTGTACCCATCCTGTACATACTTGCAAATCGGGTAAAAGAATTCGCTGGCCCCTCTTGAATCGTGCACACGACTTGTCCACTCCATGGGAATTTGAAACTCTGAAATTGGCGTTGATGCTTTCTCACGCAGCAAAGCCTTGATAAAGTTGAGCTCCTGCTCATTGCGGGCTTTCTTTCTTGCAACAGCCTCCAAATTAGTATTGCTTTCTCGGATGCGGTCTATTCCGCCGTTTTGACGGATGAAATCCTCCAACTCGTCAGCCATAACATCCTGGCGATATGCCATATCTAGCACTCTGGCATAGACGTGAGCATTTTTACGATTGGTTCTCACTACGTACTTAACAATAATTGTTAGTTCGGGAGTGTTCTTCTGTACTTTTATCTTATATTTTGTTGATAAAGTACTGCGCATCTTCGACAAAATCTCTAACTTACTATCCGACCCTAGTACTTGATCGCTGTATCGCATTAAATCTGCTAATAATCCGTATAAAACATCATTGGCTTTAACAATAAAGTTTTCATAAAAATCGGCTTGCTGCTGTGCAAGCAAATCCCCTTCAATTAATACTTGATCAATCATTACTTTTACACTCTTCTTCATCTTTACTCTCCTAGTTATTGCGATAGTGTTCGCCCTATGAAGATAGACTTTTGAAGCACTTTATTGCTGAAATAATTGATTTGAGACGAGTTTGTTAACACCTTAAATAAAGGTTATTGAAAAGTTATTTTGATAAGAATATTGGTTATACTTTTTCTTATCAATTTAAATTTTGAAAGCTGGCCGTGGCAGATGAAGAATTGGGATTATTTAAAGAAATCCCTGGTGGATTGAGAAGACGTCTTCCAATTGAGCTAGAGTGGAAAAAGGCTAAAGAGACCCTCTATTACCAATGGTGGCGATGTTTAAATGCTAGTAAAGAGTACTTAGAGTGTTGCGCCGCAGAAGGTAAAGACCATGAACTAGCAGAGACCTATGCTTTGTTTGGTGATGTGACCATCTCTTGGCCGCAGTGGTGGCAAAAGACTGGCAGACGATTGTTTAGTGAGCGTCGCCAATACCCCAAAGTACGTGCCATAGACCAAGAAGAGGCGTTAAAAAAGCTCAGTATTGATGAGCGCTATCTGCTGATTTTAGATGTCCCGTTAAATCTAAGGCGTGTGACGATCTTGGAGCAGATCAATGAATTATTGGATAAACACCATCTTGGCAAAGATTTGGATGTCAGAGCGCAAAGCTCAGCCATTGTGCAACTAGAAACCAACCGCCTACAACATAAGACAGTACCCATATTGGTCGATGTTGCCGATATTCTGTATCACAACCCTAATATCCAGCTATATCAATTGGCACAAAAAGCTAAGTTAGCCGAACATCATTTGGGCAGATCTGTCAGTGAATCCCTGGGCGAAAGAGAAGAAAAGCAAAGGCGTGAAATGGCAGCTAGTAGATACAAAGAACAGGCACAGATATTGGTTTACAACGCTGCAAGACTGAAGTTTCCATCAATTGATTGAATCCAAACCTCAAAGGATAAGAAATGGCAATTAAAAATACATTACTAATAGGCAACGGTATTCATCGTTGGATCAAAGATAACCCCGATGGAGGTCAGATTTCTTGGAAATCAGCACTAGAAAAAATGGCTAGAGCTGCTAGATATGAAGTTCGTGATATTGATCAAAAGCCACTGACATTAGTCTTTGATGAACTACTTCTTAATTGCACAAATTTATCTAAGACTGATCTACAGTACATTGCGATGGGAGCCACTTATACAGGCGGTGATCAAGACTTAAATCACGTAATTTCTTGTTTAGCAAAAAATATTCTCACTACCAACTACCATTCTTCATTTGCTAATGAAGGGTGTGGATTTGCGCCAGATCATCTTGGTTTTGAAATTTCCACACCACTATTTCCCAATATTTCAGAAAACACTTTCTCTTTATTTAGAGGAAGAAAAATACGGTCAAAAACATGGTGGAATATTAACGGCAGCTCTCCTACAGCCACAAGCCTTACCTTGGGATTGAGACAATATGGTCGATACCAAAACCAGATAGCGAACTATCTTACCGGTTCTATTTCCTATTCAAAAGTAAAAAATCTTCGCTCGCCACTATACCTGCCAATTCCAAATTTTGATTTTGAAAAGAGTGGTAATCCGTACTCTTGGGCTGATATATTTTTGCGCGACCATATTGACATGATTGGTTTGGGAATGGACTACAGCGAATCTATTTTGTGGTGGTTATTAACTGAAAAATTTGTTCTGCAAAAAAAGTATCCAAAACTTGTTGGCGGCCTAACCTACCATCATGTTTCAGTAGATAAAATTACCCCTCAAGAACAGGTCAAACTGCACATGCTGGAAGATCTTGGCGTTCAAATTAATCAAGTGAATGCTAAGGATTACAAATCGGGCTACCTCACAATTGCAGACACGATTAAACCCGGCATTGTGAAATTACTTAAAGCGAAAGACTACAAGGGAATGTATAAGCTTTCCTTAAAGTAATTTTTAAATTAACTCAACCGCATTGCGCATTAAATCTGGATTGACGTCGATATATTTCTGAGTCACGGCAATGGATTTATGTCCCGCCAATCCAGCTAACACTCTAACTGAGATGCCTTTGTTGGCTAGCGTTGTAATGAAGGTTCTGCGACCACTATGGCTTGACGCTCCAGCGATACCAGCGTTTCGGTAAGCCCAAAAGAACCATTGGCACAGACTATTTGCCGAGAATCCCAGTCTATTGGCTGTATGGAAGAATGGAATATCCGGAAACCGAGCATGGCGGGTTGCCAAATAAATAGCTAGCTCATCTTGCAATTTCTTAGGTAAAAATACCGTTCTTGGTTGACCCCCCTTAGTCTGGGCCGCACTTAAGCGCACTTCATTACGAATACTGCCGTCTTCATTTACTACGTCCCGCATTTTTAAACTGGCAATTTCGGCGACACGAAGTCCTGAGTAACAACTGGTCAATATCAACGCTCTATCGCGTTCTGGGTACTTCTTTGTTGCAACGTATGCCAACACCTTATGTAGCTCTTCTGAAGTCAATGTCTTTGCTTGTGCCATTTATTTTCCTTTGCAGTTAATAAAAATCATGTATGTAGTGTGTTTTCTTTTGCAGCAAAGGTCGACCACTATTTGCCGAGAGGTGCCTTTGAGTTTTTATGATTTGTCATCTTTGTGCCGGGTTCTTTAGTTTTCCGTGAATAAAGAAGATCTTCCAAGAATCAACGACTTACAAAAATTCCGAAAGACTATGCATTTTTTCTTATGTGCACACTACGCTTTGTATTTAGCTGTTTTGTGTGAGATCTAGACAACAATCTGAAGCTTTTTCAGATAAGATTTTGGTGCAAATGGATAGTTTTTCTGTGGCTTTTTGACACACCGTTTAAAACACCTCAAATCCTTGCTGTATTGCATTTGATAAATCTCAACTACCCAAGCGTATGACAGCAAAAAAGCCCTGTTTAAATGGGCTTTTTGAGGGTTTACTACCAAAGAATACCTACTGCCAAACTGTTAAATCCACATTGGTAGCTATGAATACAGGCAGTTTGGGTCCTGCATTTTTACAATGACGTACCGGTAGATCCCAGCTAGATTTGGTACTGCGCTGCGCATCATGAATTCGCAAGTGCATCTCCCCCGTATCTTGCAAGTAAGCACAAAACCCAGGTACAGACACTTTGACTTTGGTATCCCTGTCCCAATGCTGTATCCAGGACATCAAAATATTGGGCGCTTGCGCTAGATCGGTATTGGCTAGCTCAGTCACGACATCCATCTGCTCTTGGGATTGAGCACGATTTTCCCAATGGGCATAGCTATAAAAATCAACTAAATACTTTTGCATGGGGTTATGTAGTTCGATTGAGCCGTTATAAACAGCACGATTAAACACCATATTTCCAACCTTACCTGCATACTTTTCATTAATAAACATTCTGACTGCAATTTCCCTCATTTTTTTCTCCTTTTAGATGAGTTAAGTTGCAAGTCGCTTGGTTGCCAAGTTAGTTACGAGAAGAAGAGATCTCAAAAGATCGTTACTTAGTCATTAGTTGCTTCTCTCAAGAGAGAGAAGTGCTTTTCTAGTTGCTAGTCAGAGCTAGTCATTTGTCACAGCAGTTTCTTACAAAGCAACTTACTCAACTCCAATAGCTACCACTTACTCAGCTAGTAACGTTTTTCCTCCTACCTCGGTAACCCACTCTGTCGCAACCGAGCAACTCACAAAAATATTTATGCCTTGATAAGAAAGACCGCATTTTTTCTATCCAAAATGCTCTGTTTTCTGTAGATCACAAAAAGAGGTCGCCCTGAACCCCTGATCAGTCATACATTGCGTGTGTACCCCATCCATAACCACTTTTACAGGAGAGCACTATGAGAACACCCAATGCATTCAGTAATCTGCAATTTGTAGACGCAGTAAGACCAAGATCCATGCCGCCAGTACAGCAAAGGCGTAACAAATTAAGCAATCAGTTATGGCAACAGATTCAATTAGCTAAAAGCCAAATTGAGCATACCCACTTTGTTGTCAAGCGCAGGGTTACTGTTAAAGATATTGAAGGCAATCGCCGCAGCGTTGAACGTCCTAAGCGTATTAAGCCCTGGTGGTTTATGGCTACTGATGGCTCTTTATGTGTATCCGTGTTTTATGGCAGCAAACGAATTGAGATTGTTCCTGGCAAAACATCAATTTCGGTAAGGAATATGACTGACTTGATACAGGCATTGGAAATCCTTAAATCCGAAACAGAAGCCGGTAGCTTTGATGAGGCAATTGAGCAAGCTAGTGGCGCACTAAAACTGAACTTCAATAAAAACAGTTAGTTAGCGAAACCAGTGTTACTTGAAGTAACACTTGATTACATAGTAACTAGATAAGAAAAGCTAAATACTTATATGAAGAGATATAAGGCAACGGTCAATGCAGCAGGCTTATGGGTAGAAACCATCCTATATGCCCAAAATCAAGCCCAAGCAATTAAGTTATTTCAAGCAATTTTTGGCGCTAAGAACGTACCGCACCAACCCCAGCAAATTGGCTAAGGATATATATATGAGATTCAATGAAATAGCTCCAGCACAACCCGCAAAGCCTTTAAGCCCAGGGCAAGCGAGGCTTAAATCAATGAAAGACCGTGTAAAACGGGATCAAGAGGCTGTTAAGGCTGAGAGAGCTAGACAGAAGATTAAGGCTGGACAAGCGCAATTAGCCACAGCAAATCAGTTACAGCATCAGGCACCCAGATTATGAAAAGAATGGCTCTTATTAGAACTCTACAGAATATGTCTTAGAGATCAATTAACCAAGTGTAAAGCGGTTTTTGAAATTATTTTTAGATCATACATCGCTGAACTTATATAGAAATCTTCCAAAGTTATTGCTTCAAAGTGAAAAAATTTATTTAAACGAACTAGGCGCTTTTTAAATTTGCATTTATTAGGTTTCACTACACTTACATTCAGTAATATCTAGTAGTAATTTTGAAAATAAATTTCCAGAGATGTATCAGACTATCTTATTACTTAATTCTTTATCTAAATGCATTACCTCAAATAAAACATTAAAAAATTAGTATCCAAGCGATAGGAATGGTTAATCCCCCAATATCCAGCACATCGATTACATAGGAACTATTTATAGCCGGAGTTTTTCTAGAATCTTAGAAGTGCTTCGGCCTTCAACCAAAGGGATAAGCTTTAGTTCCCCTCCCCACGACTTTACCTCACGACCGCCTACCATTTGCTCTTCAGTGTAATCATCGCCCTTCACCAAGACATCGGGTTTTACTGAAAGTATTAAATTTAAAGGTGTTTGCTCATTAAAAATAATAATTGCATCAACAGACTCAAGTGCTGCCAGCACGCGAGCCCTATCATCTTCCTGAATAATGGGACGCGTTACTCCTTTTAAGGCGCTCACGGAAATATCTGAATTTAATCCCAGAATTAACCTATCGCCATTCTTTTTGGCCGCCTCCAAATAGGTCACATGCCCCCTGTGCAATAAGTCAAAACATCCATTTGTGAATACAATCCTTTGTTTAGCCGAACGCCAGGAATGCACCTTTCGCATAAGGCCAGCTAAATCCACAACTTTATCAGCCTGATCACTTGCATTTTTAGATTTCAGCTCTTCCAATAACTCGCCTACGTGAATTGGGGCTGTGCCAACCTTACCTACAACGATGCCTGCAGCGGTATTAGCAAGACTAAGAGCCTTTTCTGGGCTAAGTCCATGAATAAGGCCAGCTGCCAATGTGGCGATCACAGTATCCCCGGCACCAGAAACATCAAATACTTGTTTTGCTGCCGCAGGAATATGATACTCATTATTTTCCAAAAGAAGTGTGACGCCTTCTTCGCTGCGAGTTATCGCCAAAAAATCAAGCTTCAGTTCCTTTTTGAGATCCTTTACGGCCGCAAGCAACACATCAAAATCAGTCATGTTAACGCCGCATGCTTCTCCTGCCTCCTTCTTATTTGGAGTAAGAGCTGTAGCACCTTTGTACTTACTATAGTCTTTGCCTTTAGGATCAACAAGTACAGGAATTTTTGCTAAATTACACTCTTTAATAATGGATTTGCATACTTCATCGCTAAGCACCCCTTTGGCATAATCTGACAAAATCACAATTGAAGGCTTTTTAGCCAAGGCATTTTTAACCAGCATATTAAGCTTTGCATTTTCTGCGTTGCTAAATTTCTCTTGGCTTTCTTGATCTATGCGGACAATTTGCTGTTGCGAACTCATAACACGAGTTTTTGCAATGGTAGGCCTCTCAGAAGATTGAATTACGGCATTACAATCAATACCAAGCGTATTAAGCAAGTCAAGCAGTCTCTTAGCCTCCGCATCCATTCCTATACATCCAGCAATAGATGTAGCAATTCCAAGATTAACCAAATTAGCGGCTACATTTGCAGCCCCTCCCACCCTATCATCCTGATCTTTTAGCAGCAAAACTGGAACAGGCGCTTCGGGCGAAATTCTCTGAACAGACCCAATCAAATAACGGTCCAACATCAGATCGCCAACTACCAACACCCATTTATCGGAACCATCAAATAACTTAACCGCATCGATAATCTCATGACCCATAAATTAATCAGCCTCTATTAACTCACATAAGCTATGTCCAACAAAGATATGCGCCTCCTGAATACGCGCCGTTTCACTGGAAGGCATGATCAAATTAAATTTACACAACTCTTTAAGTTTTCCGCCCGAACCACCGGTTAGGCCAACTGTAACCGCCCCTATACGATTGGCTTCCTCAATGGCTGCAATCACATTTTTACTATTTCCAGATGTAGTGATACCAATTACCACATCTTCCGGGCGACAAAGAGCCTGAATTTGTCGCGAAAATATAGAATCATATCCATAGTCATTACCAATGGCAGTGAGGATGGATGTATCAGTAGTTAGAGCAATTGCTGGCAAGCCTTTACGCTCCTTTTTGAAGCGCCCAACAATCTCAGCCGCAATATGCTGACTATCAGCCGCACTCCCTCCATTACCCATAAATAAGATTTTTCCACCTCGATTTAGGCATGCCTTTAACTCCTCAGATAATTCAATAATTTGTAGCAATAGCGAATCCAAGTTTGCAAATAATTCCTGGTGTGCTATGAGAGCATTTTTTAAATTTTTTAATGTAGTCATTGTCTTGAAGGTTTTAAATTAAAGATATGTAATATTTTTTTCATTGGGGAGGAATGTATTATTGACAAATTTCATATGATGTAAATACTGCGAGTACATAAATCTACCCCTAAAAAGAATCCAAGTGGGTTTAAATACGATATGCGCAACATGCATAACAAAATTATCAAAAGAAACAACGCCAAAAACTTCCTTTGAATGAACTAGCCCTATTAAATCACTGGGCGATAGAAGCCCCCTGAGATCCAAATCAATAAAATTATAAATACGATCGTCATTAAGCTTATCGCTAGATGATCCAACATGGATAATTTTATAGCCTAAATTCCTCAATGACGAACATTTATCCTCTAACTTTTTTAAATTTAAAAAAAGCTTTCTAAATTTACCAGAGTCTATATAGTTATTGAAAATAATGTACTTACTTGATTGATCTAAAAAAATACTATTACCTCTAACATTAACTTTAAAATTATAAACACTGCTTTTTAATTTAAGACTTAATAATTTAGAAAATGATTCTAAGAGTTGATTCGTAATATTTTTTTTGGAGCGGATATCTGAAAAATCAATAATAATTGGCGCAGCATAAAGATTTGTTTTATCCATAAATGAAGGTTTTATAATAAAAACTAAACATTTTTCAGATATGGTGTTTTTTGGCAATAAATTTCCTGTAATGCTAAAATAAATATCAGAAAATAAATCATTATCTAAAACTTGGACTTTGACCCCATTTTCGATTAAAAATTGAATTAACGGAATAAAAAATAATCTATCGCCTAAGTGGGTTGTTGGGTGCCTAAGATCAATTAAAATTTCATTTCTGAAATTTTCTGGTAAATATCTATAAAAAATTAGAGGGGGGGCCTCCTTTTAAATATAAATTAACATAAATATTATTTTTAATTTTATAAAAAATATATTTTAACTGTGAAATTATCATTTTTTTAATGTGCATTTACTTTACATACTATAATTATGTGATTGTAATAAATTCCTAAGAATTAAATTTATTTATATTTCATATAAAAATAAATACATTGAATTTATTTATCCATCAGTAGATTCAATGCTATCTATTTTCGTTGCACAAGCCAATAAAGAAATGATTGCCCAAAGAGGGGGGAAACTAATATCGGGCACCCCAATTGACATATCTAAAATCAAACCGATTAAAATCCATTTCAACCAGTAATACTCACCTACAGAATTCATCAAAAGACGAAATAAAGAATTCAAAAATAAAGTAATTCCTACGACTCCAGTTGCTCCCGCTATTGTAGTTAACAACCCCGATAGCCTGTTACTCCCAATGCCAACTCCAAAACCATTAGTCTGATACAGTAAATCTAATACATAAAGTTCAGCCGTAGAGCGAGATTCAAAGGATAATGAAGATTTTTTATTAAACAATTGATCGGAAATTATCTCCGCCAAGGATGGAAATATTAATATCATAAGCGATAATAATATAATAAATAAAAATAATATAAATAAATATTTTTTTAGATAATTATTTGATACCCTGGAATTCAAATTAAATGGCTTATATTTCAGAAAAACAATAATACTTCCAATTGCCAATGCAAGAAAAGATGCTCCTGAACTAACAATCAATAATGAAGTTACTGCCATACCAAACAAAATAAGACCTTGACCCTCCTTCAGATAGCGGGAAAGATACCCCAAGAGGAAAGCCAATATGGGTGCACCAGCCATTGATGGCTCAATAAATGTACCATTCGGTCTAAATAATCCCAAAGATAAGTCAGCATTTTTAATTGCATAATTATTGTCATTGTTGAAGGCATAATATGGAAATTCAATTTCAAGATAAAGAAATGCCTGCTGAATTAACAATACAATAAAAAGAAAATAAAAAGAATATCTAAAAGCTTTAGAAGCCTTCATAATATCTAGCCGCATTGTGGACGCCAAGAAGAAAACTATCCAGTTAATAGTTAAAAGTGATGCTTGATATTTATTTCCACCTGAAAATTGAAGACCGGTACGCCCGGAAGCACCAATGTCTAATCCTAGACTTGGGTCATAAACTGGAGTACCTTCGAACAAGAAGGGAAATAAAAATGCAGAGATAAGGGCAAAACTAAAAAAAGCCATAAATGGAAAGAATCCTTTTATCAAGCGAAACTTTTCATGCCCTGCAACATTATCCAATACACAGCGAAAGATAAAAAAAATAGCCACAAGGTAGTATGGCTGAAAAGAAGCATATGACAAAACAGATGCAGCTTGAAAAATGCTAGAAAATATCAGAAATGCAAATAGTGAAGAGCGGTCTCGTAAAAATAATATCAGGCTAACCCCAAAAAATATCACTCCAATTATTGTCATATTTTCCGTCTAACTCACCTGGGTTGTAACTGGTAGCACAAGTGAAGTACATGAAATATCACTCATTGTTTACCAAGAGAAGAAAAAGCAATCACATCCCCTGCTGAGACTGCACTCAAACAATCCATAGTTTTGCAACCCCAGGGGAGCTGACAGGGTGCGCAAGCCAGATGATTTGAAAAAACAATGGAATTTGTCCCGCCAGGTCTCCAACGAGGAACGCCAGCAGCACCACTGTACACAACAATACTCTTTGTTTCCACCGCAGACGCCACATGGCCAGCCATAGATTCGACGCCATACAACTTTTTTGCGAATTTAACTGCGGTAACAAATCCCCCCCAGGAAAGTTGATCACACGCATTTATACAATTTTCCAGACCTTCAATTATTGAACTGATACTTTGACTTTCTCTCGATCCCTTGCCAGTAAAAACAACAATTGAATCCTTTGCAAGGTAATACGCTAATTCCATCCAAAACTCTCGCGACTTTTCCCGCTTGGGATCACCTGTACCCACATGAATAATTACGTAATTTGAATTCGAAAGAATGTTGAAGCCTAAGACTTCAGAAACTTCTTGGATAGCGTCAATAGAGCCGGCAGGAAGAGTTGGGTTAATTTTTTTTGTGTGCTCACCTTTCAACCCAAGGGGATTTAATACAGCAAGTTGAATTTCACTCTGATGCACAAATAAACTCGAAGGAACACTAACAGTCGTGGTAGCAAATGAAGAAAAGAGACTGGTATTAAATCCTAGGCGGACAGGAATCTTCGACAGCATTGCAATATCCATAAAATCGGGCAAAAAGAATGGATAAACACACAAAGCTAAATCATAATTAACCTTTTTTATTTCACCCAAGGCTTTCCTTCGAGTATTCAAATACTGCAAATATTTTCTAAGAAAACTTAAACTACCTCGGTTATGCTTCCAATGATCAATTATATGGACCCACTGAATTTCTTTGTGATCATGAATTACCATTGAGGCCCAGCTACCCACTGCAAATCCAATTTGCGCATCAGGATAAGCACTGCGAAGAACGGGTAAAATTGATGTAGTTATTACAATATCACCGACATGTGCGCCATTTAGCACCAATATCTTTTGGGGGATAAAAGTCTCTAAAGTTAAGTTAGATTGATTGCCCTTTAAAAAGATAATACTTGTTTTTAGAATGAGTCCCTTCAATATCTTTCGCAACCATCCTTTACCAGTCTTTATTTTTATCATTGAATAATTTATTTAAATAACTTTACCCACAAACAGGAATCTTCTGCAGTACAACAATAATGTTTTGGTCCAAGATTGAATTTTCAAATCCATAAATTCTAGCAATCAATCGATTTATTAAATCTCTTGCAATAAAAATAAGTCGCTCTCGAATTTTTTGACCAACAGTCCCATCCGGTAGAACACGGGCCTGATTTTTAACTGAAACCACCCGGAGAGAGGTTCCCACCGACAGCTGCCTCAATTTTGCTGGCGTAATTACATTTATATGGGTTGCGTCTCCATATTGATTCCAAAGCCCGAAAGGTGAGCCGCCATTTGGTACGCGAATAATAAGTGCGCCGCCATTTCTTAGAAGGGCGTCTATAGTTTTAAATATTTCCTCAATTTCAATAGAGGAAAGGTGCTCAAATACATCCAACGCTACTACGTAATCAATCTTTTCTGAATAAAGATGTAAAAATTTCTCAATTTTATCTACAGCAGTAAAGCCATGTTTATTGGCTGCAAAAACAAGTTCTTCCTGGAGTTCGACGCCTAAAACATTTACCCCTTTCTCTCTGGCCCACACAAGAAAGCCACCTGATCCAAAACCAATTTCAATGACTTGCTGTCCACTTGATATAGCTCCCCCAAACTCCATTTCAAAATAGTGGCGAGTTTGTTTGCTAATTGAAAAATCAGTACTCCATTCTTTCCAACGTATATATGAGTCATATTGCTGCATTGAAATACCCTTTACTCAATTATTTTATTAATATTAGGCACATTAATTGCGAAATATTAAATATATTTAATGATACTTTATAACTCATCATCAAAATTATTCCTCATCTCTTTAGAATTTTTCTAACAACCAACCAAGCTGGTATAACAATGAAAATTAAATAAGAGAGAATTGTTCCCATTAAAACCCCTTCAACACCAAATATTCCAACTAAGTAAATTGAAATAAACAGATTTGCAATAGCGCCAAATAATGAGAATACTCCTTGTGCTCTTATCTTATTTGCAGCCCCCATTAGGCATGATTGATTAGTAGTATAAGCGTAAATTATAATCCAGATGCACATCATAAAAATCAAAGATTGTGAAGGAACTGCAGCATCACCGGCCCAAATTTTTATTATTAATCGTCCGTACAAGGCAATTAGACTGCAACCTAAAATTAATACTAGCGTTGTAATTTTATTAACTCTCTTATATGTACTAATCACCCATTCCAAATTGTCACTAGCAAATGCCTCTGAATAAGCAGGCCAAAGCGCTGGAAATATAAAATTTTGAATTATCACAATGTAACTTACAAGTCGCCATGTTACCGAATATGGAGTTACATCGGCCGGAGATAAAAAATGTGCGATCACAACATTATCTGAGCTAAAAACAATTAAACCAGAAATTTGAATTACGAAAAAATAAAAACTAGAACTAAAAACGCTCTTAAGGTGAATAAATTTAATCTTATTAAAATCAGGTCTTAACCATGGCTTTCTAAAAAAGATAACCCAAAACATAAGAATAATATTCGCCAAAAGAAAAGAGCCTGCATAAGTTCCAACCAATAATGGCAAATGGCCTTTAAGCATTATCGCAAAGAAAAGTGCTGCTAAACTGAGCAATGATCCACCAGCAGCAAAAAGATTTGCTACATGCAACTGCTGGTAGCCCGCAAGCACTTTCACAATTAAACTAAACGGCAATGAAATTAGAAAAATTAAAAATGCTATTTTTAAGGATAAAGAAATTTCGGCCTGAATTTTAGAATTTTCTAAATTGAACAACTCAGCCCATGGAATTCTGTCCCAGAATATATTTCCAGCAATCCCCATAATTAATACTAGGACTAAAAGTACCCAAAAAGCTGTTGAAAAATATTCTGCAGCTAACCTATTATCCTTTTTTGCATATGCTTGAGAAATTAAATTCACCAACGCACTTGAGATACCGACATCAAGAATTGCAAGCATTGCAACCGTACTGCTGATAGTTACCCAAATGCCGTAACTTTCAACCCCAAGATATTTGAGGGAAATTGGAATAGTAACAGCGCTAACTAGAACAGCAATGCACTTACCTAAAAAGGCTGTAGCCGCTGATTTTACGACTCTACCGCCTCTTCTATCGGCGATTCCATTTAGCATAGAGTCGATTATAAAATTATTGATAGCTTTCTTTTTAATTTCATCAAAAAAAATAAATAATGTACTAAATTTCATAAACTACCTTATAAACTTCAAACAAAATTAACATTAGAATCAAGATATACGCATAATCCAATTTATATAGATTGCTTTTAAATATACTAATCTTTACTAGATTCATATAATGAGACAGCTTCCCTAATTTAGCACAACATATAAAAAGATTAATGATAATTCTATGCTCGATTTTTGTTATTAATATAAAAAAATTTGTCTTTGATTGGTCTGTATATATCGAATAGGTTAATACCTTACCATTATTGGAAATATCAAAATAAAAATTTAATTTCAAAATATTTAAATAATTGAATAGGATTATTCTTTTTACCTCTCCAGCGCTTATAAATTTTTTACTCTAAGAAAAATTATATTTAAAATTGCAATTTTAAGATTCATATAAATCACTAAAGCCTTATTTTACCTACTACTCTTGGCTTATTTCTCGATCGGCGAGGCTTGCCCAGAATCCTCAAAATACTTTTTTCGCCAAGTCGGGTACTCATGAACCATATCGGCGTTTTTGACATATTTCAATACGCTTTGTGGTAAGCCCCAACCACCACGCTGCATTACCTGCAATAAGGAAGCACCAGATCTTAATAACTCTTGTGCCGCCCCGACTCTAGTTGAGTGGCTACTTAACTCCTTGACTAGCGCCTCGTCAAATCCAGCCTTTCTTGCTAAACGCTTATAAGTCCTATTAATTGCACCAGGTCCATACGCCCCAGACATTACTTGGCCACCCCTTCTAATTCCCCTTAAAATAGCTCCCTCTTTAATATCCGCCGCCTCCAGCCAGATATTTATATGGCCCCATACATCTGGCGGGAGATAAATCCACCGCCCTCGCCTCTCGGTATCAGTTTTACTCCCACGTTGATGGAGTAGCACGGAACCATCCTCATTAGACTTAATATCCTCTACAAGAAGCTGAACTAGTTCATGACGTCTGCATAAGCTGGTGTATCCCAGCTGTAATAGCGCTCTGTCACGCATACCAAATATGTCATCACCCGTCGCTTGCATGAGATCATCAAATAATTTTTTATTAAGTCCATACGCTTGTTTATTAATTCGTCCATTCTTTCTAGCCATTCGCCTAAGAGCCAATTGCACATCAACATCCATAACTGGATTAGGCAGTCTAGAAAATTTATGGATAGATCCAATAGCACTTACTTTACGCTTTATAAAATTAATGCTACAACCTTTCTCTACATTAGCATCTACGTATGAAGCTACGGACTCATAACTCGCAGGGATTGAAGGCAACCCCCGCTCTTCACAAAAATGAATAAATTCCAGAAAATCGGCGCGATAAGCTCTAATCGTATTTGGTGAATACGCCCCATCAATCTTTGCAAAAGTCTTCTCCATTGCCTGTACAGCCAAACTTACTTCTATACCTCCATTTACGTTCATTACACTTCTCCTGATTTATAGCAATCATCTTACGTAATTACTTCTAACAAGTAGATCGTCAACTATAAAAGTCAATCTGGGAGCCAAAAGAAATAGAATCAGCAAGCGTAGGAGAGTAAGAAGTTGAATAAATCATTACTTGAGATAATATTTTCACGCCCACCAAATCAATCGGCCAATAATCGCTCTACAGCCCGCTCAGCCCGCTTCTTACTCTTATAACTATCACCTACCTTAGCATCCGCCTCAATCAGTCGCCTTGTCTCAGCTCCCCGTAATTGTTCAGCTGCTTGAATAACTTTTAAGTGGCTATAGTGGCGCTCAATCATGACCACACTAGTTCCCATTTGCTTGGCCAATGTATGAATTGGTACCCTATCGTGAGTTAAGGCCAAAGTTGCGTAGGTATGTCGTAGGCTATAAAAAACCCGCTTTTGCTCAGTCTTAGGATCCATCAAAAGATTATGATCCTCCAAAAAGCACATAAACATCTTCTGAAAGGAATCGCTGACATCCTCCTTTTTATCCTTCGTCCTAAATACATAGTCTTCATTAGTAGGAATAATGAGATCCTTAAGTGGATCGGTTAAGGAGCTATCAACTCCATAGTTTCTTTTGGCAATACGCTCCAGCACTTTAACTGTGGGTTGCCTACCGATAATCTGCCTTGTGCCGGTTTTGCCGGTGACCGTTAGCTCACAACTACGATTTAAGTTATGCACTTCTATAGGGTTACCTTGCTTATCTACTTGATCAGTCATGGTTGAAGCCGGACTCATCATGAAGCGGATCTGCTTCCATTTAATATCTAAGAGTTCAATACCTGGTCTTGCGCCAGTATCAACCAGCATTTCAATGTAATCGCGCATAATTAGCCTGCGCTCACGACTAGCAGCATTTCTTGCGGCATCAATCCAGGGCTCTAAATTACCCAATAAGGCTTTGAGTTCGTGCAATTCAAATGCAGGTCTGCGATCACTCTTCTTACCATTGCTAGCTACTAGCTTGGGACGATTGGCTTCTGTTAGAAAGCCCCGAATGACCGCCTCATCAAAGACTCGGTTCATTGCGGCATTTTGCGTGTGTAAGGTGCTGGAAGTTGGCTCCTTGCCCATCAGCTCAATACGGTCTCGATCAAACTGCTCTAATGCCTCATAGTCAATATTGGTAATCATGCGATTACCCAACGAAGGAATGATGTAGTCTTTAATCACCCTTATGTAATCACGGTAAATGACTTTACCTTTGCCAGCAGTTAACTCTTGCTCCATACGCTCAATGGCCAGCTTGGCAATGTCTTTAAAGCGACGGGTCACTACCGGCAAATTAGAGCGATTACGAATCTCAGCTTCAAAAAAGATTGCTTTAGCGCGATCTTTAGCAGATTCTAATTTGCGCTCTTTGGTAGACGCTCTTTGCCAGACTCCAGCAACCTTATAGCGGCATTGCCAGATAGCACTACGCTCACGGCGGTAGATTACTAGCTCTCTAGGCAGTAATTCATAGGTGGTTTCAACGATTTGCGGCATATAGTAACTGTAGTTTCTGATGGCGGTCTTGGACAACCGATATTGGCAAAATCAACCGATCAATACGTCCAAAGTGGATAGGCGAATTCATGGCAATTCTTGGATGTTCTTGGCGTCTCATGGCGAATTGGGTAACAAGCGTTACTTTAAGTAACACTTAATTTATCTCCAGATATTCCAAGCCATGCTTAGATAAGGCTTCTTCTATGGCTTCGTGCTCAACATCAGAAAATATGGAATAGCCAAGGCGCTTTTGAAAGTAATAATCCACCGCCAAACAAGCATCTACATCTTCTGGATTTAAGGTTTCAAATGCAAGTACCTTAACGCTTGCATGTGCAGAAGCTTTTAAAGTATCAAACGAAAATGGCTTAATATTTTTATAAGCAACATGTTGATTTTTACGCATCACAATCTCCCAATTTAAGAGCTATCACAAGCGATAACTTATAAAGAGAGGTTACAGAGATTGGGGTGTTTTTCGGCTAAACAATCAATTCAAATCAGTTTTGTTAACGGACTTGGAAGCTAGGCCAGGACAACCTGATTGGAATAAAAAGTGTCAATTTAGCCAAAAGAAAGGGTGGCTAACTTATAGTGAGTTAGGGAAGAGTATGGGGAGTGAGCGTTACTTTAAGTAACGGTTGAAAATCAAAACCTAACAGCGATTACATCCTTATAAGGAATTCCACCATAAACAATAAATCTTCTGACATGTGGAACTGCTCTCATTATTGAACTTAGCAAGACTTGCAAATGATTTGGGTCCATTTTGAAGCCGAAATAGATACTGGTAAGCATATTCGGAAGTAGTTGCAGTTTATTATTCATAACAACAGGCCCATCATCTATTGACGGAACAGAAAGGACCATCCTAAACTCCTCCTCATCAGCCCACTTAAGATTTTTCGTTAATGCCACCACCTTTAATTGATCAAAGTCCTCATTGCTAGCTAGATCTAATGTCTTCGGTTGATTTACGTAATCCACTTTATACATAGTAGTAAATCTTGGGGAGAACCTAAATTCAAAACATATCCCGCTGTAATCTTTAGCATATTCAAACCATAAGTGATGATTATGTGGCGAAGTAGTCATACTTATAACCCGATGCTTTTTATCTACATCCCCATAAAACTGTTTACTAAGTTCTAAAGCAATTGCATCCAGCTTTTCTTGATCTAATGCATTTAACTCAAGTTGAATCTGCTCTTCAGTTGGCATCGGATTTCGCGTCGATAAACACCTTCTCACCCACTTCTCAATCTCAGATCTATAACCCTCCTCAGATAACTTAGAGGCGGTAAAAATAGGTCGAAACTCATCTTCATCATTGAGCTCAGAAGGTTTTGGGCAATAAATTACTAAAGCCTCAATTATTTCGAGCGCATGATTT
>Ga0364900_10263_pt1 | contig 19809 bp, 17 predicted proteins | sample ExccelJu500002D3_FD_206974 | JGI IMG/M metagenome (GOLD analysis project Ga0364900, IMG submission 206974) | Enriched cells from Trout Bog Lake Hypolimnion, Wisconsin, USA - BchlTB.July09.5000.02.D3 | ecosystem: Environmental > Aquatic > Freshwater > Lake > Hypolimnion/Profundal zone | place: USA...
GAATGGAAGAGATCATAGTAGTAGTTTTCCAATGTTCATGAGAAGCACTCATATGCAGCCTCTCTCCTCTAGGAGCCCTTCCTCGAAGACGAGTCATGTTCGTTTTCGCTGCAGACTCATCAATGAAAACTAGCTTATTTGGATCTAATGTCTTTTGTTTTTTCATCCAATCTCTGCGTGCTTCAATGATGTCCTGACGGTCTTGCTCACTGGCGCGGAGTGTCTTTTTTGATATGTCAGTCCCATGTCATGAAGCACATAATGAATTGCTGGTAATGTGCAATCTAACTTCATGTGTTCTCTGATTTCATTAAGAGTCAGGTCAGGCTTTTTAATAAGCAAAGTTCTCATTTCTTCACGATGCTTTTCAAGAATGATGGGTTTACGTCCAGAACGATAATGCTGTGCTCCTATCTCTTGGCGATCCCTTCTTTGCTGGAGCAGTTTTTTTACCATTCCAAGAGAGACTTTGAAGCGTTTGGCAGCTTGATCCCGTGTTCCGTCTTCGTTGTCGTAACATTCTAAAATTCGTTCGCGCAGGTCTAAAGAAATTGTTTTTCTCATCCATCTTGAATATCATTGTGCTTTAAAAATGGCTATAGTTTTACTTAAAAAGATCTAAAATCTATTCAAATTCCATTTTCTGTCTCAGTATGAAATATCCGGACTAGGAGGCTCCCAACCTAGGATTTCGTTACCTCTTTTTTACGATCAGAATGACAAGCGTTCGACAAAGCAGTAGAATTGGATAAAAACAAGCGTGACGAAAAAAGGAAAACGATCGTCTCAAAGAGCAACTTCGATTTAATTCCAGGAACTCTTCATTTCCTCCCTCGAAGGATTTATTCAAAAGAACATTGATCCAGAAAAGTGGTTTCAAGCCAGGAGGAGACAGCTGTTCAGGTCAGTATTAAAAATTTTAGCCATAATCTGCCTCTTCCCTTCTCGTCAGCTAGAACACTTTCAATAAAATTGTAACCGTATATTACTACGGTATTACTCAGGTGCTCGCGTCCTCGATATACACAGCCACGTCTGCACTCCACCCTGCCATAACTTTTGTCTAATGCTCTCAACGATTATCAGTTTAGGTATTTTTTAACGAAAGTGTTCTCCAGTTAGCACCCTGCTTATGAAGTAATGCATCAGCAGATTCCGGCCCCCAACTTCCACCAGGATAAAAATCTAAATCCTTAGAAGATACACTCCATGCTTCTTCAATATGATCGATAAAATTCCATGCCTCCTCTACTTCATCACTACGGGCAAAAAGAGTAGCATCACCATTCATTGCATCAAGAAGTAATCGTTCATAGGCTTCTGGATTAGCTTTGGCAAAAGAAGTAGTATAATGAAAATCCATTTTTACCGGTGCAATATGAAGTCTAGATCCCGGTGTCTTTGCGGACATGGTAAAGGAAATACCTTCGTCTGGCTGAATTCTAATAAGCAATACATTAGCATCTAAGTGATGTCCCATCGTATTAAAAAGAACAGGTGGAACTTCTTTAAAAACAATAGCAATCTCAGTCCCTGTCTTAGGCATTCTTTTACCAGCTCTAATGAAAAAAGGAACTCCTGCCCAACGCCAGTTGTCAATACCAATATTAAGAGCAACATAAGTCTCTGTTGTCGAATTTTGAGCAACGCCTGGCTCTTTTTTATATCCTAATACAGATTGATTGAGAATCATGCCCTCGGTATATTGTGCTCGTACGACATTTTTGAACACGGCATCTTCTTTGAGGGGACGTAATGATTTGAGGACTTTCACTTTTTCATCACGAATGGAATCAGCGTGCATACTCATGGGAGGCTCCATAGCAGTAAGCGTTAAGAGTTGCAATAAATGATTTTGAACCATATCACGCAAGGCTCCTGCTTGATCATAATATCCCGCACGGCCTTCAACACCAAGTGCTTCAGCAGCTGTGATCTGAACATGGTGAATATGTTTTGAATTCCAGACAGGTTCAAAAATAGAATTCGCAAATCGAAGGACCATCATATTTTGTGCCGTTTCTTTACCTAAATAGTGATCAATGCGATACGTTGAAGACTCAGGAAACGAATCATGCACAAGCTTGTTGAGATGACGTGCTGTTTGGAGGTTTGTCCCAAATGGTTTTTCAATAATAACTCGTGTCCAACTATTCTCTTGAGGTTTACTCAAACCACTCTGCTTGAGATTATGTAAAATAACTTCAAACTGATCAGGTGCTACAGCAAAATAAAAAAGACGATTTGCTGGCATATCATGTCTTGACTCATAGTCTGATAATTTTTTTGCAAGTTCGAGATAGGCATCAAAAGTATGAAACTCTCCACGATGATAGGATAGAGAGAGTGAAAATTGTTCCCAATGATCGTTGTCAACTGGCGAACGCGAGAATATTGACGTTGAACTTTTTAATTCAGCACGAAATTCTTCATCACTCTTTTCACGACGGGCTACTCCAATCACATTGAGTGCGGATGGTAGATTCCCCTCAACTGCTAAATTATATAACGCTGGAATTAATTTGCGATGAGTTAAATCGCCAGTAGCTCCAAAAATGACTAATGAGCATGGTTCTGGGACAAGCTTACTAAAAACTTCAGGGATAAGAGGAGGTGAAAAACTCATGATATAAGTTAGGGTAGTGGAAATTGTTTAGAAAAATTGGTAACTCGTTTTCTTAGTGCAACGAGAGCATGATCATCATGGCGAACTTGAAGTGCTTCATAAATAAAATCTGCAATCTGAAGCATATCTGACTCCTTCAATGTACGTGTTGTCATAGCAGGTGTACCAAGCCTAATACCACCTGTTTTTAGGATAGATTCTGTGTCAAAGGGAATGGCATTTTTATTCACAGTAATAGCAACTTTATCTAACGTCTCTTGAGCCTCTAGGCCGTTAAGACCGTGAGAACGGAGGTCAACGAGCATTAAATGATTATCTGTACCTCCAGAAACAATCGAAAAACCAAGCTCACAGAGCCGTCCTGCTAATGCTTGAGCATTAGAAACAACTTGACGTGCATAGTCATGAAATGAAGGTTGTAGGGCCTCCTCAAAACAGACCGCCTTTGCCGCAATAACGTGCATGAGAGGTCCGCCTTGAACACCAGGAAAAACCTGTGCATCGAGCTTTTTTGCATATTTTTGACGGCAGATAATAAGACCGGATCGAGGTCCACGCAAACTTTTATGAGTTGTTGTGGTGATAAAATCAGCATAAGGGACAGGACTTGGATGCATACCCCCAGCAACCAAACCAGCAATATGAGCCATATCGGCAAATAAAAATGCCCCAACACTACGAGCTATAGCATGCAAGCGTTCATAATCAATAATACGAGAGTAGGCTGAAGCACCAGCCGTAATCATCTTGGGTCTCACCTCTTCAGCCTGCTTAGCAAGTGCTTCGTAATTAATAAGACCATCCTCTTGACCGACACCGTAGTGAAAGATTTCATATAATTTGCCTGAAAAATTCGCGCGATGACCATGCGTTAGATGCCCTCCGTGCGCAAGATCCATCGTTAAGATACGGTCCCCTGGATTTAATACAGAAAAATAAACAGCCATATTGGCTTGGCTACCACTATGAGGTTGCACATTGATATGATCTCCCCCAAAAAGTTTTTGAGCCCGTTCTATAGCTAGTTTCTCAATTTTATCAACCTGCTCACATCCTCCATACCAACGTCTACCAGAATAGCCCTCTGCGTATTTATTAGTAAGACATGAACCTTGAGCTGCCATGACGGCTTGACTCGTGAAATTTTCTGATGCAATAAGCTCTATATGCTCCCACTGTCGGTATGCTTCAGCATCAATAATAGCGGCAATATCTGGATCTGTTTGTTTTAAAAAAGAAAGCATGGTGGCTGTGGACAATGTTGATTGAACGTAAAAATGTGAAATGAAGGAATCTTAATAAAGATCAAATGTCTTGAAAAAACGCGTACCAGTCCATGGTAATCTCAGAAGAGGTGATAGTCAAATGACATGAAGAAACTGATAGAAAATTCCAAAAGAAGTCCAATCCGAATATTTCATATTACTCTTTATAGCGGCTCTACTAGACCTTTGAAAAAAAACTCTTAGTATTAAATTTTTTCTGAAAGAATATCGGGGCTATGATTGAGGAAAACATATTCCAAAGATAAACTCCTTTGTTTTGAGCCCATAAACTATAAAATAGAAAAAGTGCACTCAACGCGAGCAACCAACTTACGAGCCCTAAGTAGAAGCAAAGCATGTACCACAAGGGAGGCATAAATTTAAAAATAACTTCTTGAGTGTTTAATGGAATATTAAGAGCCAGCAAAGCTCCTGCTGCACGATATATTTTTGAAGGCTGACCATCAATATATCCTCTCCAATCTGGATGAAATGCCTTGGTCACAACAAACCATCCTGAAACATTAGCAGGTACATGATAAATCAATTCCTGATGATTCTTTGATGATGCATCTAACAAACTCATGTGGACAAAGGGAATACCCCCATGTTCTTTAAAATCCGGCAAAAGCTCTATCTGATTATTGCGATTAGCAATACCGGCAAAACCAATTTCATTAGAATGAATTTCTGGCATTTCAAGGCTTAACAAATTTATTGAGGCTAGTTGAAGCGAAGCCTCTGCGAGTGAGTAACTCTCTTCGGGGAAGACAACAAAATCACGTGCTATAAATGCAGGAAACAAGGAATGATGATTTTCTAAAATGAGGAATGATTGATTCTCAAAAGCCACCGAAAAAAGAGATCGGTAAAAACCCTCAGATTGCTTTGATAATAAAGGATCTTCTTTATCAATAAAGAGATACGACGCTCCCAGGAGATTAAGCATTTCTTGAAACTCTCGATGGTTTTGATGAGTATACAAAGAATGAACCCACTTTAATTCAAAATAACGATTAAAAGCCTCATCAGTAAGCGGATGACCTGTTAAAGAGGGTATTTGAAGATAAAAATATCGTCCAGAAAATGGAGCAACACTAGACCCAGAGGCATCTTGTTTTAAAAAACAGACTGCTTTTAAAAAATCATCATAAGTACCATCTCTCAAAGCACCCTGATAATAACAAAACAGGTAGGGAGAAAAATCCAATACCCATAGCAAGAGCAGTGTTGCAGCAAGGATGTTCTGTAATTTTTTTTCATGAAAAGATGCTATAAAGGAACTTGCAAGAGAGCCAAAGAGTATTGCCAAAGAGAGAGAACCACCAATTTGCCAGATAGAAAAAGGGGCCCTTATCGCTTTGGCAAAGGGAAGCAATTCAAGCAAGCTGAATCCAGGAACAAAAAGCAAGACGATCACGATCAATACACGCAGATATTTATCTTGTCTTGGATTAGAAAGAGATGGAGAGAGCTGCCAAACAACAACAACCATCCCAATAAGAGTAATCCAAAAGAGAGGAATGACACTATTTGCTAATCCTTGTGCAGATTGCAAAAAAAGAAAACTACGGCTTATTAGCGAATGTGGTCCCATGCTTAACCACGCAGAGAAAACAAGGAGAACAATACTGGCTGTGACTGTTTTTATTAATTTTTTTTCTTGCTTGCTTCGAAAAACATAAGCGTACCATGCTAAAAAAATAGTGATTATCCCGAGATAACAACCACCATGATCCAAGTTGAAGTTAGGATTCATACCTTTAGTAAGAAGACAATCACGGTCTAAAAAAGCTAATGAACTTTGAATCGAAAAATTATTTTGCCAATCTGAAAATGGCTCAAAAGTAAAAAGAGCAAGCCAAGGATACTCTCTTAAAAGAGGAAGCAGTGGGATGATGGCAAGTGGAATTAGCAATAATCCAGCAATAGCAAGCCTAAGAAGAAATGCTGCAAATTGAGAAGATGTTTTTAATTTGTACCTGTATTCATGGATAAGAAACAATAAAAAACAACAAGCAATAGGCGCAAAACAAATGGCTATCTTTGAAAAAGTCAATAGCAATGCTCCATAAGACATTGCAAGTAAAAGAGATGATTTGAAACTGTTTTTTACTATAAGTTGGTAAAGCGACCAAAGCACAAGAGGAACATAAACCATACTAAAGACAACCGGTAAATGTTCATTAAAACCAAGCCTGAGACTCATCTGAGGACCCAGCATATAGGCAAAAGCTCCAAAGAACCCTGTAAGTTTGCTATCTGACCATGTCGACAGAAAGAGATTCATAGCAAAACCAGCGCCGCATAAAGCAAAGAGGGCAGCGATTTTCCCTCCATAGAGTGGGCCAAAGAAATATCCAAAAAACTTTAGTGGTAAAATGGTAAAAACTGTTGTGAGTTGTGGAACAAGTGATCCTCCTCCCATAAAACAATGACTCCACCATCCACTCCACGGATGAAATGCCTCTGCCTTAGCCATATTTGCTAAGAGCTCCTGATCAGAAGGTCCTTTTAAAAACCAAATTAGCCCTACGAAAAACATTATCCCGAAGATGAAATAGGAAGCATGTGTGATATCGAGCTTTTCGCCTGTTAAGACCTCTTTAATCTCTTCTGTTTTTTTATCTTTTGCAAAATCACCTCCTGAAGTCGACTGATTGATTAAGAGAGTAAGAGGTTTGTGATGTATTGCTATTTTTTTTTTCTTAGGCATCTTGGTTTGTACTCTTTGTTTGTGCTTTTTAAATTTGACCCGGATACTTCATACTAAATCGTAATGAGGCGCTGTACAAAGCTTGTTAGTATAAGACGAGCAAAGGATCGTGGTCCCGGGCTCTATGTGTCCATACCCGCCCTAATCACAATTCAAGACCAACGCAGTAGCCATAGAGCTATTCCACAAGCCTTAATAGATTTAGTATGAAACATTCGGGTTAATACCATCTTAAAAAATCACTAGACTTTTTTTCATTGCTCTTTTGGCGCTGAGATTCCTTATAAGAGCTGATGTTATATGTCTCATAACGCCACACGCTTCCGCCTTGCTCATCATCAAAATTTCTAAGTCTTATAGTCCATTTATTTTTCAACAAGGGTATTACTCACTCTGGCTATACCAAAATCCAAAATAGGCCATTTTTTTTTCTTTGCATAGGCTTCTAATATATGATCGGGATTCACAGCAATCGGATTAGTTGCTATTAGAAAAAGCGGCAAATCATTATGAGAATCACTATAAAACCAGATTTTCTCATAATCCTCAAAAGAACGATTCCTCTCCATGAGCCATTCTTGAATGCGTGTTATCTTCCCTTCACGGTAGGAAGGAGTGCCGAGAAAACGACCTGTAAACTTCCCCTGTGCATCACGCTCTTCTTTAAGCGCTATTAAATACTTAATATTGAGAAGTTCTGCAATAGGGGTTGTTAAAAATTCATTCGTAGCTGTAACAAGAATCACTTCATCGCCTGCTTGTTGATGATGCAAAAGTATTTTTAAACCTTCTTTGACAATTAGAGGACGAATCCGCTGTTCAAGAAACTCGCTGCGCCAAGCATAAATTTGTTCGCTAGAATAGGGTCGCAAGATTTCCATTTGAAACTTTAAGAGTGCTGCAATATCTAGCTTTGCCTGCTGATAGCCTTGATCAAACTCATCCATTTTTTTGCGGTAAAGCACAGCATCAACAACACCACATCCTGCAAGATAATGACCCCATTCACTCTGCGTATCACCATTAAGGAGCGTATGATCAAGATCGAAGAGAACAAGGTCTGATTTTTTCATTTTAAAATGGAAGAATTGCGGTACCTCGGTCGGATAATTTTTTCTATTTTTTTATCCAGAAATATTCAAATAAAGTCATCATTAAGAATGAGCTGCTTCAAAGAGATTAGTAGGACCAAAAGGTATCAAAGCATTTTTTATCTTTGATTGATTTTCATCTAGTCATACGTGTGAGACCTTAAAGTATGAGAAGTACTCCTTTTAGAGCATCAATGATGTCTCTCTTTTAATGAGACTTGAGGTGCGATCATATTCATCGCAAGAATTTCTTAACGAATGGGACTTTCTTGATTGGTAGAAAAAATCTGCGAAGCTGGATGACGTTCGCATGACGTTCCAGCAAGCATCAGAAAGGCACTAAAAACGAAAAGAAAGAAGAATAATTTAGGACAACAAGTCATCTCGCAAAAGTGAATCCTTAGGAAACAACGGCTTTTTTACGAGCCTTGTTAATGAGGCTCATCACGGTTTGAGAAGGTCGAGCACCTACACTAAGCCAATACTCAGCACGTTGAAGATCGACAACAAAATTTTCTCCTTCTTGTTTAGAATCATAATGTCCAATAAGTTCAATAAATTTGCCATCACGGGGAGAACGTTGATCTGCTACTGTGATGCGATAAAAAGGATGGTTTCGTGCTCCTTCACGACGAAGTCGAATAGCTACTGCCATAGTAATATATTAGGTAAATGTTAATTAGGGATCAAGCTACCAAGACGACTAGAGGAAAATCCACGAGAAGATCTGGAAAGCATTTTTTTCATTTTCCCTGTATTCTTCACCATTTTTTTCATTTGGTGAAGACGCAGGATGAGATTGTTTACTTCGGTCACAGAACGACCACTGCCGCGGGCAATACGTTGGCGTCGACGAGCATTAAGAATGTCGGGACGTTTTCGCTCATAAGGCGTCATAGAAAGTATGATCGCTTCAACCCGCTGCAGTTCCTTTTCGTTAACCGCAGTCGATGGAAGCTTAGCGCCCCCTGGCAACATGCCAAGCAGATTCTCTAATGGACCCATCCGACGCAGCATTTTTAATTGGCTTAAAAAGTCATTAAAATCCATGGAGCCACTTTTTATTTTTTTCTCGAGTTGTGCTATCTCGTCGATTTCAAGAGCCTCCGCGGCTTTTTCAACAAGTGTAACCACATCTCCCATGCCGAGAATTCTGCCTGCTAATCGATTAGGATAAAAAGTTTCCCATTCATCTAATTTTTCTCCAGTACCAGAAAATTTAATGGGTTGTCCAGTAATCGCACGCAGTGAAAGTGCTGCTCCACCACGAGCATCACCATCAAGTTTTGTAAGAATAAGTCCAGTAATTCCTATACTGGAGTGAAAATGTTCTGCGACACTCACTGCTTGTTGACCGGTAGCAGCGTCGCAAACGAGCAGAAGTTCCTGAGGCTGCAGCATCTCCTTGAGATCCTTTAATTCTGCCAGGAGAGCTTCATCAATTTCACGCCGTCCGGCAGTATCATAAATGGCCACTGTACCTGACTGCTCTTGAGCCCACTGAAGACCTGCCCGAGCAACATTAAGAAGATTTGAGGATCCTGTTTGAGGAACAAAAACAGGAACATCAATCTGCTTTCCTAGGGCCACTAATTGATCTATGGCAGCAGGCCGAAGAAGATCAAGCGCTATAAGAACTGGCTTCTCTCCTTGGCTCTTTAGCCATTTGGCTAATTTTGCCGAAGAAGTTGTTTTTCCTGCACCGTTTAAACCGATCATTAAAATACATTCTGATTTCTTTAGCGATATAGGCGCAGTATCTCCTCCTAAGAGCGCAGTTAATTCATCATGAAAAATTTTAATAATCTGCTGGCCTGGCGTAATACTTGTAAGCACTTCCTTGCCAAGTGCTTTTTCTTTCACACGCAGAATAAAATCTTTAGCAACTTGGAAGTGTACGTCAGCATCAAGAAGAGCTAAACGAACTTCACGAAGAGCATCATTGATATTTTCCTCAGTAATGCGTCCATGACCGCGGAGATTTTTAAAAGTTTTTTGCAGTTGGCTAGAAAGTGTGGAGAACATAGAGATCAATCCTACAGTAAAAGAAGTATCTAGTGCAAATGATCGTTGATTTGGGTTGCAAAAATTTCTTCTGTCCTCATCTTTCTCACCTAGTCCGGATATTTCATACTCATTTTGACCAGGAGGCCGTGAAGGCTTAGATAGCTGCTTCTTGAAACTCGCTCAACAAAGCTCGTCTCGCCCTTTTAAGGATGCCCTACCTCGTTCTTACAAGAACTTTAAAGCATCACTCTTTTGCAGCAAAAATGATCACAACGATAGAGAACTGCTTTGCCCTTGACTGGTTTCATATCACGAAGCTTTCTATTCTGTTGGGCAAGCCATGATGAAGCTAGAGCGCCTTCTATTAAGATGAGTACTTGATCAGGTTGAAAACCTTTTCTAGTCTGCGCAAGAAGATGCTGTGTATCAGACCATGCGAGTTCACCTAGAATTACGACCTGAGAGAGAGGCATGCGCCAACAACAGAGTGCGGCGAGGAGCTGTGGTACGGCTGTAGGCATTTTTTCTAATGTTCGAGCTGAGGCATGAAAAATTGCAGCCGCTTGCTCTTCGTGGGTTTGATCATCTAACATCCGAGAAAAGCGCAAATGATTGAGAGCTGCAATGGAATTGGCAGAAGGTTCCGCACCATCATATTCCTCTTTAATTCTCAAAAGGAGATGAGCATCGTCTGCGACACTACTAAAATAGCCGCCTTGCGTATGATCCCAAAAGAGATCATTCATTTTTTTTTGTAGTATTTTTGCCCATTGCAACCATGCCTCATCAAATGTTGCTTCATAAAGATCGAGCAAACCTTGAATCAAAAAAGAATAATCCTCAGCAAAAAGAGACTTGATAGATTGTCCGGAAAACCAACTATGAGATAGCTCTTGAGAGGAAAAATCATAGAGATGAGTTTTAAGAAAACGGGCCGTCTGTATTGCCGCATCAATATAATCTTTGCGCCCAAGGGTCGCTCCTGATCGTGCGTATGCCGAAATCATGAGAGCATTCCATGAGGTTAAGACTTTCTCATCACGATGAGGTCGGGGACGTTTTTCTCGTGCCTGAAAAAGCTTTACTCGTGATTCTTCAAGTATTTTTTGCTCGGCATTCGAAAAGTTGTCATTTTCGTGAGTCATGAAAATATTTTTTTCAGCCATCTCATGATGAGGATCAGTTTCAATAGGAATATTGCCTCTTGCATCGACATGATAGCATCTTGCAAAGAGGTTATATTCTGACTCAGAAAGCAATGCACGTATCTCTTGATCCGACCAGATATAGAAAACACCTTCACTCTTGATGCCTGAGGACTGAAGACTATCGGCATCTTGAGCAGAGTAGATTTCGCCACAAGGCCCACTCATCTCGCGCTTCACATAAGATAAAATCGTATGAACCACATCTCCGTATTGCTGATCCCCAGTCAGTGAGTAAGCCTCTAAATAAGCAAGCGCGAGTTGTGCCTGATCGTAGAGCATTTTTTCAAAATGAGGCACTTGCCAGATTTGATCGACAGCATAGCGATGAAAACCACCTCCCAAATGGTCATGAATGCCACCAGCAGCCATTTTACGAAGTGTGAGCAAGACCATATCACGAGCATGTTGTCCTTGTTGAGAATCATGCGCATAGGCATAACGTAATAAAAAAAAGAGCACACAAGGACGTGGAAATTTCGGAGCAGGTCCAAAACCACCCCAAATCTTATCAAAGCTCTCTAGAAAATCGTTGCAAGCCCTTTCTAAAGGGATTCCTTCGGTCTTAGAAAAAAACGATACGTCTTTATTTAAAGCCTGCTCCAAGCTTCTAAGGACTCGCAATGATTCTTGTTCTACTTGCTCTCGATTTGCTTTCCAAAGCTCCGCTAGTTGGGCGAGAACTGACGCAAATCCAACACGAGCATAAGTATTCTCTTTAGGAAAATAAGTACCACCAAAGAATGGTTTAAGTTCTGGTGTTAACCAAATACTCAGAGGCCAACCTCCACTCCCGGTGAAGGCTTGTAGATAGTTCATATAGAGACGATCAACATCAGGTCTCTCTTCTCGATCTACCTTAATAGAAATAAAATCCTTATTGAGCAACGCTGCGATTGCTTCATTTTCAAAGGATTCACGAGCCATGACATGGCACCAATGACAAGTAGAATAACCAATTGATAAAAAAATCGGCTTATCCTCAAGACGAGCTCGCGCAAAAGCTTCCTCACCCCATGGATACCACTCCACAGGATTGGCGGCATGCTCGAGTAGATAAGGAGAGAGTGCGTGTGCGAGATGATTCATGTTGTTTGATGATCAAAAGGCATCGAGTGATTACTTTTTGGGTGCTGGCACTGGCAATCCCAATTTTATATAGACCTTAGGTGTTGCAATACGACCCTGTGGTGTTCGTTGAAGATAGCCTTGCATGATGAGATAAGGTTCATGAACTTCTTCAAGTGTCCCTGCCTCCTCTCCAACAGCCACAGCTAAGGAATGAAGACCAACAGGGCCTCCTGCAAATTTATGGACAATAGCCTCTAAAAGACGCTTGTCCATTTCATCAAATCCCTCCTCATCAATATCAAGCATGCTGAGTGCTTGAGAAGCTGATTGCTTATTAATCACTCCCTTAGTACGCACTTGCGCAAAATCACGAACCCAACGCAGTAGATTGTTAGCAATACGTGGAGTACCACGAGAACGACGTGCAATTTCAAGTCCCCCTGCATCATCGATACGCACATTAAGTAAACCAGCTGTACGAATAACGATTTTTTGTAATTCTTTAGGTTCATAATAATCGAGACGACAGTTCATCCCAAAGCGAGAACGCAAGGGCGAGCTGATCATTCCTGCGCGCGTCGTTGCACCAATGAGAGTAAAACGTGCGAGATTAAGACGCACGCTTCGTGCATTCGGACCTTGATCAATCATGATATCCACGCAAAAATCCTCCATGGCAGGATAGAGATATTCTTCAATGACAGGCTGCAAACGATGAATCTCATCAATAAATAAAATTCCACCTCGAGGCATGGTGGTTAAGAGACCGGCCAAGTCTCCTGCTTTTTCAATGGCAGGGCCGCTTGTGGTCTTGACTTCCACCCCCATGGCATTGCCAAGAATATAGGCCAGGGTTGTTTTTCCGAGTCCTGGAGGTCCACTGAGCAAAATATGCTGTAGCGTGTCACCACGCTGCGAAGCGGCTTCTACAAGAAGTTGTAATCTCTCGACAGCACGAGCCTGACCACAAAATTCGCCAAACAGCGGAGGTCGTAGAGAGACATCAAACGGGGCATCAGGCAAATCTGATTTTAAAGAAGGTAAAATATTTTCAGATGTCATAAAGTTTTCTTCTGCAGGCTATCCTAGCCACGTAAAGGTTCCAAAAAGATTTATATAAAACTTTCAGAAACTTTTTTATACTCGTTACAAATGAAATTTATTAGCAATAAGCAGAGAATACTCTTTGAGTGTTTTCCGTTTTTTTTACTACTCTTCGCGCTCTGTTACTATGGCTATTACTACCGTTGCAGCCTCTATCCATCGGGAGAAGGAGGCATGGAGGGCATTACAGCACTACGCTTACTCTCTCACAAAATTCCCATTATTGAGATTGCTCTAAATTATAATGTGCTCTGGTTTTATCCCATTACCTGGCTTTTTAAAATTGTTGGGCCAAGTTATACAGCACTGAGAATATTCTTTTTTTCTATTTCCACGCTCACGGGACTGCTGGCTTTTTATATTGTCAAAAAAACATCCTACAACCCTTTGCTTGGTTTTTTTGCAGGAATATTAGCCCTGGTGTTACCTGGTCAATTGTTCCGAAACTACATGGCCTTTGTGGTGATGTTGAATATGTTTTTATTTTTAAAAACATTTCTTCTACCTTCGCGTACTTCTAGAACAAATCTTCTCTTAATGGCTGCTACAGGATGTTCTCTTGGATTAACATTTCTCATACGCATCGATCTTGGTTTTTTCTTAAGCTTCGTTTTTCTAGGACTGGTACTCCTCTACCCATGGATTAAGAGTCAACACATCAACAGTCTATTAAAGAAACCTTTCTTGATGGCTTTGGCAGGGCTTGTATTAGGTGTCATCGGTTTTTTGCTTTTCCACATACCAGCCTACTGTGATGCAGAAAAAAAAGGTTTTGTTGCTCCTTTTGTTACCCAATACATTCAATGGCCACACATGATTGTGAGCCAAGCTGGACACCTCTTAAAAAACATGTTGCATCCTCAGGCTGCTCATGCCTCTTGGGCTACCTACACCTCTCAACCTCTGCCTGCAATATCCTCATTAGATGACCAACCGGCTAAAAGCAATCTTCTTCGGCCTGCTTTTCATACAATCGATATGAGAACAAGCATGATGATGCTTAATATTTATCTTCCCATTATTTGCGGGCTACTATTGTTACTAGTTGCCTTACTTTTTTTCCTTGTAGGAAAGAAGAACAAAGAATTGTCTTCTCAAGCTTGGATCATCTTAACAATGCTCGGATGTGCTCTGACACTATTGCCTCAATATTTTTTCTGGCGACCTGATATGGTCCACTTGAGTGAGTTTATGGTCCCTATGACTGCAACACTCCTGGTGGCTATTTCTTTTGTTTGGAACGCGAGAAAAAAAATGAATCTTTTTTTTCAACCATTCCTCTGGTTGTTTTTATCTGTCTCCACCCTGACATTAACACTCTATTGGATCAATGGGTGCCAATCTCAATCAACCGGAGGCATTGCTATTAGCCAAGGGAGAACCAAAGAATTTAGTGGTATGAATGGGGTTCATGTCAGATTAACCCCTCATGAACTCGAAGAAACCACTGCCATCTACCAGAGCATCCTTCAACACTCCAGACCCGAGGACTACGTCATCTGTTATCCGTATAACCCAGAGATTAATTTTATGACCAATCGTCCTTCCTATCGCCGTGATCTTTATTGCGATGATATGACAGCAGTCTCTAACTTCGATCAAACGAATATTGAGGAAATAAAGAAATTTCAGCCAGCTGTAATTGTAGTCACCGATTGGCCCATTAATGGAACGGAGCATTCACGATTTAGCAAATGGGCTTCTACAACTTATGAGTATATCCAACATCATTATTCTGCAGATTATGAACACGGTATTATCCATGTTTTTGTGCGTCCTACAATTCATGCAAGTAAAGATATAAAATAAATAGAATACAGAGCAAATCATGAAACAACGTTGGAATCATATTTTTTTTCTACATGGCAGAGCCTCTCCAGATATATTGCAAAAATATCTCCCTTTTGAATTAGATCTTTTTGAGGGAAGAGCCATTCTCTCTATTGTCCCTTTTAAAATGGATTGCATTAAATTGGGGATGTTTCCTCCTGCTCCCTTTTTTTCTCATCTCTGGGAAATTAATCTCCGAACATATGTCAAGGTAGGTCAAAAAACAGGGGTCTATTTTTTTACTCTCGATAGCGATGCTAGACTCGCTTGCTTTATTGCAAACCACTTCTTTCATCTTCCCTATCGACTCGCAAGAATCCAAGCTCACGTTGATGCGCAAGAGTACTACTTTCACAGTCAGCGTTCTCCCTTTTCTTTTGAAACTTCTTTTCGACTTACTGGCCGCAAAAAAAAGCAATCCCTCTTAGATAAATGGGCCACTAACAGAAACAGCCTCTTTACTTGTAAAAAAGGAAACATCTATGAAGGCAGAGTAAAACATGATCCGTGGTCATTAGAGGAAATCGAAAACCTCGTTGTTAATGATCATTTCTCCAATCAAATTCCTATTCACTCTCATTTTGACCCTCAAGATTCGAGTTACAGTCGATCACTTCATGTTAGCTTTACACCATTTCAAAAAATTAACTGAAGCTTCTAACTATAATCAAACCCATCGCCTCTTAAAAAATTATTTTTTCTTATCCGGCTTTTCTGTGTTTGGAGAAACATGCTTTTTTTCAGGAACCTTCTTTTCAGAAGATTTTGATGAAGTTTCGTTAGGTTTTGTGGATTTAGTTTCTGGAGCATTTGAATTCGCGGCTTGGCCTGGCGCTTCCTTTTGCGCAGAATTTTTGTACCCTTGGCTTCGATAGTCAGTGATATAAAATCCAGATCCTTTAAAAAGTAAACCTGCTCCGGCGCCTATCAGTCTTTTTACCTCACCTTTACCCCAGTTTTTCATTTGGCAAAGCTCCTTAGGACAGGTCGTATATGCTGCTGAGGACATTGATTGAAAAGCATCAAAATGATGATGACATTGATTACATTCGTATTCGTAAGTTGGCATAAAATTAGTAATTAATAGAAAATCATTATAATCACATTGCTTTCAAATGATATGAAAGAACATAGGAATGTACAGAAAGCAAATGAACTAATGTAGCATAAAAAAATAGCTTGCGCTCAAAATTCATGGGTCCTAAATAAAGAAAATTCTAAATTTCATCGCAAAAGCTAAATAAAAACCCTCTTTAGCCCGCATATTTACTGATTCTGCTGCGGCTTGCGAATACTTGATGAATAGTATACCTCAGCTTCGAATTGCTCTTCGGGCAGTATGAAACATGCAGCTGTTGTTGCAATCCATTACCTTTCTTCTCTAGGTAAGTATTCGCGGCGCATCGCGATCAACCAGTATGAAATAATGCGGGCTAGTTTGCAGTATCCGGGTTAGAGCAGTTCTGCAATTTGAACAGCATTGAGTGCGGCTCCTTTAAGGAGTTGATCGCCACAGACCCAAAAAGAGAGCGCATGACTGCTCGTGTGGTCCAAACGCAGTCTTCCTACATGGCATTGATCAAGTTCTTCGACTTTAATAGGCATAGGATAAATTCCTTTAGAGGGATCATCAATGAGATCTACACCAGGGGCCACCATTAATACTTCTTGAGCCTTGGCAAGAGAAAGAGTTTTTTGAAATTCTGCATGAATTGCAATGGAATGGGCGCGATAAACGGGTACGCGAACACAGGTCAGAGAAGCCTTAAAAGAAGGGAGATGCATGATGCGCTGGCTCTCATTTTGAAATTTCATTTCCTCTCGCGTATAACCATTTTCAAAGAATGAATCAATATGCGGTAGTACATTAAAAGCAATTTGATGAAGAAATACTTCCGGCTTACAAGATTTTTGGTCCGCTAAGGCCTGCACTTGCGTCTCCAATTCTTCGATACCACGAGCGCCTATTCCCGAAACTGCTTGGTAAGTAGAAGCGATGACACGGAGCAGTCCAAACTCTTGATGAAGCGGATATAGTGCCATGAGTGCAATTGCGGTAGAGCAATTAGGATTAGCAATAATACCATTGTGTAATTGTATATCGTTTCCATTAATTTCAGGTATCACAAGTGGCACTCTAGGATCCATACGAAATACTGAAGAGTTATCTATCACAATTGCACCTGAACTGACCGCATCAGGTACAAATTTTTCTGAAATAGATCCACCTGCACTAAAAAAAGCAATATCGATGCCCTTAAAACTCTCCTTGCTTAAAACTTCAATAGGAATCATTTCTCCATAAAATGGTAGTGAAGTCCCTAATGAACGTGATGAAGCAAGCAAGCGAAGTTGCTTGACTGGAAACTGACGTCGCTCCATCACGCGTAAGAGTGCTTTTCCAACAGCACCTGTGGCTCCCACAATAGCTATATTTTTTCCTCTCATGAGTGTATTCCTGTTGCCCAAATCAATTTCAGAATTCTTTACCATGTTCTTTTTTGTGCTAGCATCCTGGCCATAGAGCCTGTGCCTCTTGGCAGAAGGCTCTTCAGCCTTGCTTGCCTAAAAAAATTTCAGCACAAAAAACCCTAACATTCATTCGGACGAAGGTATAGTTTCTTTACTTTGTAATGCTAAAACATAAATCATGATACAATGAGTACTAAATCTAATCATTACATTAGAATCAATATTGCTCAACAACACCTAGAGATCTTTTATGAAAAAAACATGTATCTTGAAAACAAGCCTTTTGCCTCCTACAAAATTTCAAGCTCTAAATTTGGTCTTGGAACAAAATCAGGAAGTTTTTGTACACCATTAGGATCTTTTATCATTGAAGAAAAAATAGGTGATGGCGCCCCAGAAAGAATGATCTTTCAAGGAAGAAAACCAACAGGGATCATCGCTCAACTCGGTGGAGAAGAAGATTATATCTTAACCCGAATTCTCTGGCTGGGCGGACTAGAACATGAAAACGCCAATACTCGTGATCGCTTTATCTATATTCATGGAACCAATCAAGAAGAGCTTCTGGGTTCTCCAGCCAGTCAAGGCTGTATTCGATTAGCGAATACCACCATTATAGAGCTCTTTAATAACGTTGAAGCAGGCGATCTTGTAGAAATTGTTGCTTCTTAAGAGATGAATCTTTCTGATCACAATAAAATTAAAAAGGCAAGTCATGAGAGCGAAATAGTCAAGAAAAAGAGAATATTGAGCTTATGCTCCTCTCTTTTGAAAAGACCATCATATCTATCTCTGCTAAAACAAGCACTCTGACCCGAATGTTTTATACAGACCTGCTTGCGGAAACCCCGAAACAAGCATCGATGCTGCGAAGGCTAATGGGTTATATCACCGGCGCTCGGGAGTCCACGTGGGAGACACTGTCTTTAAGGCAGCCCTGAAAGGGCGAGACGAGCTTCAGCAAGCGAGTTAACGCAGGATCTACCCTAGCTTCCCGGCCTCCGCAGGTAATCAGTTTGAAATATCCGGGTTAAGATGTGTAAAAAAATAAATATTCATTTTTAAAAAATGTCCACTTGCCGAGAACCTCTATCTAGTTTTAGATACAGGCTAGCAACCAGCTTCGAAAGGAGGCGAAATTCATGAAAATTACTAAAATTATTGCACTCGTCGCTTTAGCGGCAGCAACTCTTACACTTGGGGCATGTCAGTGCCATAAGCAGGCACCAGCACCAGCAATCACTGGTCGTTCCAAATAAGAGACATCAGATTAGTCTGGTGATTTATTCAAAAAGGTCGGATTACGTTTGTAGTCCGGCCTTTTTTTTACACAAAATAGGTAGTTTATTTCACTTGGATATATCATCAAATGAATTTTAGGGTTTCTTTGCGTAGGAATTTTTAAGGCTAGCAGCAATGTTAAAACGCAAGAGAAAAGTTAGGTTTTTTTAAATTGCTCATGATAAAATTCGATAACCTCCGCAGTACCCTCCCCTGCTTGATATTGAGAGATACGACCATTTACTTTTTGAACAATTTTTTTTACTTCATCATGTGCATTGGCAGGACACGCAACCATAGTGGCAACTTTCCCATCAAGCATCGAAAGATCATTATAATGATCTCCAATTGTTAGAATGTTCTTTGGTTGTAGTGACAAACGAGAACTTAACTCGCTCAAAACTTTCCCCTTGTCATAATTGCTATGACAAAACCTCAAATAAATTCCACTCCGTTGAAAGCAGAAATCAGCCGGATAGCCAGGCAGCGAACATATTTGCTTCACAAGCTCATCAAGTAATTCTTCATTTGTTGCCTCCAGAATTTCCGGAATACCTGCATGATTCTCAAGAATACTTACGTTTCCTTGATATTGAGAAATAAGATTTTTGATCTCTTTAAAAAAAGGACCACTATTCTTGAAGAGTTCTTCATGTAAATGGTCGCAATGTTTATTCCAGTCGACACAAGGCTGCCAGCCCTTTGATTGATCATAGGAATAGAGATGTCGCTCACTCGTGATAAGATAATCGGGAATTACAGGAGAATTAAAATACTCTAAGCCTTCCAATAAAAACAAAAAATCCCTTCCCGTACAAATCGACCATAAAATTCCATCACGATGAATTTTTTCTAACGCGACAGCTAAAACATCAACACAGGACTCATGAGGAATGTACCCAACTGAAGTCCCATCAAAATCTGTCGTAAGGAGTTTTAACATATGAAGTAATCGATCTTATCGACAATGATATTGTCTATATTTTGTGTTAAGGGTTTTCAGCAGCAGAGCAAATCCAATCATACTATAAAAATAACCTTTCTCGATATGGTAGCCGAATCCTTCTGAGACAAAAGAAATCCCAAGAAAAATTAGAAACAAGAGTGTCATTATTTTAAGCGAATGATGACGTAGAATAAA
>Ga0364900_10269_pt1 | contig 19624 bp, 7 predicted proteins | sample ExccelJu500002D3_FD_206974 | JGI IMG/M metagenome (GOLD analysis project Ga0364900, IMG submission 206974) | Enriched cells from Trout Bog Lake Hypolimnion, Wisconsin, USA - BchlTB.July09.5000.02.D3 | ecosystem: Environmental > Aquatic > Freshwater > Lake > Hypolimnion/Profundal zone | place: USA...
TCTGTTGGGATTATGGGGATAGCAATAAACTTTGTACTTCAAATTCAAATTCAAATCCTGCGAGTACGAGTCACGCATATACAAAGCCAGGGAATTATACAGTAGTTTTAACAGTTTGGGATGGCGGAATTAAAAATGTGATTACAAAACCAAATTTAATTATAATCAGGAACCCGCCAAAAGTAAACTTTGTTTATATAGTCAGCGATTCATTATCTTATGCTCCTTTAACCGTTTCATTTATTAATAAGACTGTACGAGGTGATGGAGATTCATTAAAATATTTATGGAGTTTTGGTGATGGAGACTCGTCTCAGGTAATAAGTCCTTCACATACATTTATTAACCCTGGTACCTATTTTGCTGAACTTTTTGTAACAGATAATTATGGATGTAATATAGGTTCTGGTGCTGAATTTATTGTTAAAGATACCGCACAACGGGGCGAAATAAATTACATTACCAGTTCATGTTCAGATAACGGAACATCTACATGTGGATTGTTTTCGGAAAAATATTTTATAATCCAAAATGATACTCTTCATATTTATGGAAATATTCAACTTAATTGTTGTGGAAATAAAACAGTAACAGTCCATAATATAAATGATACAATCTACATACGCACTTTTGAAACAGGTGTAGAATGTACCTGCGATTGTGATTTCTGCTTCGCAATAAATATTCCCAGTATTTATAAAGATTCTATGAAAGTATCATTTGATGGTCAAATGTTTACTGCAATTAAAGGAATTGTATCCGTAAGTAATATTCCATTTGATAATCCAATCAAAATATTCCCCAATCCCTTCATCCGCACAATAAGAAAAAACATTGATTTTATTAATGTAGTTAGAAAAACAAAAGAACCCAAAAGACAAATTCTCATGAACATAACAAAAGAAAGCACCGGCGAATTAACCGCAACATTAAAACTTGAATTAGCTTCAACTGATTACGAAGAAAAAGTAAATAAAAATTTAAAAGATTATCAGAAGAAAGCATCCATGCCCGGTTTCAGACCCGGAAAAGTGCCTTTCGGAATGGTTAAAAAGATGTATGGCAAATCTGTCTTGTTGGATGAAATAAACAAACTGGTCAGCGAATCCCTGACCCATTATATCCAGGAAAATAAAATAGACCTTTTAGGGGAGCCTTTACCAAATAACGAAAAACAAGCCGAACTTAATTTTGATGAACCGAAAGATTTTGAATTTTATTTTGACATTGCCGTAACGCCTGAAGTCGTGCTGGAACTGTCGGATAAAATAGAATTGGATTATTATAATATCGAAGCGGATGCAAAAATGATTGACGGGTATATCAGCGATACCCGTAAGCGTTATGGGAAGGTTCAGACTCCTGAAGTTTCAGAGGATGAAGATATGATCAATGGTAAATTTGTTGAACTGGACCAGGACGGAAATATTAAAGAAGGCGGATTAACCAATACTTTCTGGATTTCTTTAAGTCATATCAAAGATGTAAAAGTGAAGGAACAACTGATTGGCGTTAAAAAAGACGACCAGGTTATTTTTAATCCTTTAAAAGCCACTGAAAATAAAGTTGAAACAGCCGCCATGCTCGGAATTAAAACCGAAGAAGTGGGAGATACCGTGCCGGATGTGCAGTTTACCGTTGCCAGTATCAGCCGGGTTGATTTGGCGCCGTTGGATGAAGAACTTTATAAAAGAGTTTACCCGGATGATGATATTAAAACGGAAGAAGAATTTAAAGAAAGAATTAAAAAAGAAATTTCTGTTTCTTATTCAAAACAAGGCGATGTAAAATTGTTTAACGATGCCGTAAAATATTTACTCAATGAAGTGAAGTTGAATTTTCCGGAAGATTTTCTGAAAAGATTTTTATTGGAAAGCAATAAGGAAATTACCCAGGAGCATATAGATAATGAGTTTGATAAATATATGGAATCCCTGAAATGGCAGTTGTTAGAAAACAAAATAATTAAAGATGGCAGCATTACAGTGACAGATGAAGAAGTAAAAGAATATTACAAAGGGTATATCAGGAATATGTTCGCTCAATACGGCGGCGGCGACCAGGACCAGGAAAAACAGGAACAGCGTTTGAATGACTTTGCTGAAAAAGCATTAGAGAACAAAGAAGAAACGAAAAAGATCTTTCATACGTTATATGATGATAAAATTTTAAGTTATATAAAATCAAAAATAAAATTGGTTGAAAAAAACATTTCAATTGAAGAATTTAGTAAATTAGTCTCTGAAAAATAATTAAATCTGTTTGATTATGGATACAAGTAATGAATTCAGAAAATATGCCACGAAGCATTTAGGCATTAGCAGCATGACGCTTGACAACTACATCACTTTTCAAGGCGGTTACATTTCGCCCACTATCATTGAAGAACGCCAGTTAAATGTTGCCACGATGGACGTTTTCTCGCGGCTGATGATGGACAGGATCATTTTTCTCGGCGTACCTATTGATGATTATGTTGCCAATATTATCCAGGCGCAATTACTTTTCCTTGAATCTACAGATCCTGTAAAGGATATCCAGATTTACCTGAATACCCCGGGAGGTTCTGTTTATGCCGGTCTTGGCATTTACGATACGATGCAATATGTGGCGCCAACTATTTCAACGATATGTACCGGTCTGGCGGCATCTATGGGCGCTGTTTTGTTATGTGCCGGTGCAGCGGGTAAACGTACGGCATTGAAACATGCAAGAATATTGATCCATCAGCCGATGGGAGGCGCAGAAGGACAAGCTTCGGATATTGAGATCACCGCCCGCGAAATCCAGAAAATGAAGAAAGAACTTTATGAGATCATCGCCCAGCATTCAGGACAGCAATATAAGAAGGTCTGGAATGATGCTGACCGCGACTACTGGATGACCGCCGAAGAAGCGAAGGAATACGGGATGATTGATGAAGTGCTGATCACCAATAAAAAACTAAAATAATTTCTCTGTAATGAATCGGGAAAAGGGTAGGAGGTGAGAAAAAAATTATGGCAAAGACTCAGGAAAAATGTTCGTTCTGCGGAAGAACAAAGGATGAAGTAGCTCTTTTGATTTCAGGTTTAGATGCGCAGATATGCGATGTGTGCCTGGAACAGGGATATTCTATATTAAAAGAAGAATATTCTTCAAAAAATAAGAAGCATTTCTTAGAATTAAAGCTGCGCAAACCTGCGGAGATCATGGAATATCTGGATCAATACATCATTGGTCAGGATGAAGCCAAGAAAGTGTTGTCAGTAGCTGTTTATAATCATTACAAAAAGATTTTAAATCATTCCAAAAAACAGGATGACGATGTAGTGCTGGATAAATCCAATATTATTTTTGTCGGTCAAACAGGAACCGGAAAAACTCTCATGGCGCGCACGATCGCTCATCTGCTTGACGTGCCTTTTTGTATTGCCGATGCTACAGTTCTGACGGAAGCCGGTTATGTGGGTGAAGATGTGGAAAGCGTTCTGGTGCGTTTGCTGCAGGTGGCGGATTATAATGTTGCTTCTGTGGAAAAAGGAATTGTTTTTATTGATGAGATTGATAAGATCGCCCGGAAAGGCGATAATCCTTCCATCACGCGGGATGTATCGGGCGAAGGCGTTCAGCAGGCATTGCTGAAACTGCTGGAAGGCGCCGTGATCAATGTTCCCCCGCAGGGCGGACGAAAACATCCTGAACAAAGAATGATACAGATCAATACTCAGAATATTCTTTTTATCTGCGGCGGCGCTTTTGACGGGATAGAAAAAATAATCGCCAAACGGGTCGGATCGAATACGATCGGTTACGGAACCGGGAAGAAAAAGGTTGACCGCGATAATTTTTTGAAATACCTCGCCCCGATGGATTTGAAAAGTTTCGGACTGATCCCTGAAATAGTAGGTCGTTTACCAATCATTACTTTTTTCCATCCTCTTGACCGGAAAGCATTGAGACGGATTCTTATCGAACCTAAGAATGCTTTGATCAGGCAATATGTTAAATTGTTTGACCTGGACGGTATCGAATTATCTTTTGATGAAAAGGTATTCGACCTGATCGTTGATAAAGCGTTGGAATATAAACTGGGCGCACGCGGCTTGCGTTCTATCTGCGAAGCCATTCTCACAGATGCCATGTTTGATTTACCTTCTGATAAAACCGTGAAGAAATTTAAAGTAACGCTTCCCTATGCCAATGAAAAGCTTGAAAAAGCCAATATCTCGATGTTGAAAGTAGCTTAATTAGCTGCAAGCTGCAAGCCTCAAGTTAAAAGTTTCAAGTTAAAAGTTTCAAGTAATTGCCTCTTTCATTTTTCTCCTTCAGTTAATTTTCTTTATAATATAATAGTTTAAAATTAATCATGATGATCTTGTATTGAACGTTACGTGCATCAAAGATAATCAACAAGGGCTATTTACATGCTCTTCGTTTTTTCAGTGAAAAGTGTCAGAAAAACAGACTATAAAATAATTACAATTACATATTTGTATTTTTGTAGTATAATAAATAAACAATAATCTGTTAACAATTATTCTTACTAATTCTGCTAATTGTTAATTCAAATATTTATTTTTGTAATTGAGTTAATATTAATGCACACGCACAAAATCTGTGCATAAGTTCTTTTCGGTATTTAAAATATATAAAGGTAAGAAGCAAAATGATGCAGGATTATTGTAAATAGCTTATACGTATGTCAATAAAAAAAATGTATTATCAGTGCATCTTCCTTAATAATTTAGGTTTCAATTTAAAATCGCAGGAATTTTTAAATTGTATTAAAAAGTATAAATAAGCGGTTAAATTTGGATATATAATCTTGATAAACAGATATTTATATATAAATGATAAAATGGGTTATTCCCAATTTTATAACTGAAACCCTGTTAATTAGTTTTTTTATTTCAATTATTATCCGCTTAATACATTATAATCATCTTTTTTTCATCTGTATAAATTTTTGTTAAACAATAGTAATAACTTAAAGCTATGATTTCACTGATAAATGCTTTAGGGATCATCATCATTTTTTACGTGATAGAATCTTATTTAAGATACGGGAAAGAAGCGAAGAGTTTTAAAGCCACAGAAAAGGATAAAAACTCTACCTCGTATTTAATGATCCTGATCGGATTAAATACAATTGCCCTTATATCAGGGTTTCTGCTGGATCATTTAAATATTTACGTATTATTTCACAATTCATGGATTGGATGGTGCTGTAATTTGATCATGGTCATCGGATTATTCATCAGGGTAACAGCTACACGAACGTTAAGGGAATACTATACCAGGACTTTAAAAATACAAGCCCATCAAAAAATAATTGATATTGGCTTTTACAGATATTTAAGACATCCTGGATACCTGGGCGTGATAATGATATGGATAGGAGCGGGCTTGTCTTCGCATAATTATTTTGTACTGGTTATGATCTCTTTGATGACTTTCATTGCTTATCACTACAGGATGAACAGCGAGGAAAAAATGTTAACGGAAGCCTTTGGTGAGGTCTATACACTTTATAAAAAAAGAACATGGAGAATCATCCCATTCATTTATTAGAAAAAATGCACGAGCCAGGCATGAATTCCTGAATTTTCAAAATCCGGAAGCTTTGATGCCCCCCAGAATTACTGTTTAATAAATTTTTTGCAGATTGTTTGATTGTTTGAATTTATTATCAGATAGTAAAGCCCTGATGATAATTCATGAACAGGCATATTAATAGCAGATTGATCGCTTAAATTAATAATTTTCACACGGATGAGATTTCCAAGCGTATTATAAATTTTTAACGTAGCATCGCTTTTCATGTTTTGAGGCAGGATAATATTTAAAAAGTCATTGGCAGGATCAGGATAAATCATTAATGCGCCCGGAACTGCATATTGGGTGATACCGGTAGGAACGGAAGAATAATTTACCGTCCATCCTTCATCCTGAATAGAATCATTTGTAACAAAGTGTAGAAGCAGATTATTTCCACTTGATTGAATGACCGGGGGCAGGGTATGACCTGAAAAACGTCCAAGGATAGTTGCATTGGTATCGCTTCCGTCATAAATTGATAAAAAATCATGATTTTCCTCAGTCAGAAAATCAGTGAAAACGAGATTAATTTTATTCGTGTCGGGACTTGTGATCAGCCACTCGCAATCCGTGTTATTCCAATAATAGGAGTATCCGCTGCCATCGTCAAAGGTTCCGGTGGAATCAGTGATGTTGACTAATTTAGAACAGTAAGGATAGTCATAAGGAACAATGTCTAAAATGGCGCCTTCACTCGTTGATAAATTGTATTGACCCGGATCAAGATTCGAAATATAATAATAACCATTATAATGTCCGCTCCAACCCCAATTAAAATGAAAAAAACAAGAATCCTGGTATCCGTCACAAATAAAAGCGTGTCCACCTGAGACTGACGGATCAATACCTTCGTATAAAATAGGAATACCTCTGTCAATATAACTCATGAGCAGGTTATTCCAGTCAATATCACTATTATAATCGCTTCGGTTTACTAATTTTAAACGAAGAGAATAATTAAAATATTGGGAAAAAGCTGTTACTGCATTTGCGACATCAGCGCCTGATTCAGAAGGCGAATAATCCATATCCACTGCTACGCCGCAGTTATATATAAGACATGCCACTGATTTTATGCTTTGAGAGTCGCTCTGGGAACTGATAGTGGTTGTCATGGACGCCCAGTCGAAATTTACTTTTGAAAAATCTGAAGATATTGTTCCATAATGCGGATGGTAATAACTGTTAGAACCATAGCCATGTTGAGGATATTGGTAAAAATACATGATCTGAGCCATAGCAGTGGCAACACATCCTGTATAGCATTTTCCGCCAGGTCCATTGCTTGACGGAGGGCAATAAAAATTATAATCCGTTACCTGGTCCCATTTTGTGGTAAGTAAAGGAGTCGCTGATTTTGTTGCACCTTTTGTTTGTTTTTTATTCAAACAGGTATTCCATCCTTGATCCGGAATAGGTTGTTTTTGATTTTTAGCTGCTGAAATTTGCCGGCTTAAACGGTTTAACCAGTAATTCAATTCGGGAGAAGACAAGGAATCGTTAAATGCACCTTCATCAGAAAATGCTAAAACAGGAAAGACAGACGAATCACCGGAAACAATAATGAATCCTGCTTTATCAATATTGAATATGAAAAATAATGTATCATTATCATTCGTACTGCAGGACTGAAATATTACAGAAGACGATTCTCCTTTATTTTTAGAAAGAAAATGTGTAAGAGAGAATTTTTGAGCGGCAAGCCTGGCTGTTGAAAGATCAACTTTTTGGGCATAATCAGTGAAAGTTAATATAACCGCTAAAAGTATAAATATAACTTTCTTAGAAATAAACATTCAAATAAATTTTTATTTTATGTATTCTCCGATTAACAAAGATAATAAAGTTTAATTAATTAAAAAAAATAGATTTTATTTTTTTACTTTTAACCTTGTATTTTTATATACAATCATATTTCTTAATTATTTTTGTAATGAACTTATAAATAAAAACATATTGAAAATAACTTTTCTCGGCACAGGCACTTCGCAGGGCGTACCGGTTTTGGCATGTGACTGCAAAGTTTGTAAATCCGTTAATCCTAAAGATAAACGACTGCGAACATCCCTGATGGTTGATCTAAACGATCAGACTTTTGTTATTGACTGCGGACCGGACTTTCGTTACCAGATGTTAAGAGAAAATGTAAAAAAAATTGATGCGATTCTTATTACGCATGGACACCGTGATCATATTGCCGGCATTGATGATGTAAGAGCATATAATTATGCGATGCAAAAAGCGATTGATGTGTATGCCAGAGAAAATGTGCTGGAAAATGTAAAAGAAAAATTTCATTATGCATTTGAAGCGAATAAATATCCGGGAGTTCCTGAAATAAATTTACACATTATTAAAAACGAACCTTTTATTATTAATGAAATAACGATTACTCCGATAGAAGTTCTCCATTACAAAACAAAGATATTCGGTTACAGAATAGGCGATTTTACTTACATCACGGATGCTAATTTTATTTCCGAAAATGAAAAGGAGAAAATCAAAGGTTCGAAAGTGATTGTATTAAATGCATTGAGGAAAAAATTTCATATCACTCATTTCACTTTGAATGATGCGGTAAATATTTTAACCGAATTAAAACCCGAAAAAGCTTTTATCACCCACATCAGTCATGAAATGGGCTTATACAATGAAGTTACCAAGGAACTTCCGCCAAACATTATGCTTGCTTCTGACGGATTGTCCCTGGAATTTTAAAGCTGATTATTCTTTAATGATCTTCTTAACAATTGAATTATTTGTCAATTGTATTTTTACAAAATAGATACCTGTCGCCATCCCTGTAAGATCAAGCTGCTCCAGATTATTATTCCCTGAAGTATTAATACTTTTACTTAAAACAACCTGGCCGATAGAATTCAATAGTTCTATTGTGAGTTGTTCATTTGAATTTACGAAAGCTATATTTATCTTACCTGAAGCAGGATTCGGATAGATCAGAATGTTTTCCTCATTATTTTTTTCAATAATATCAGTAATGACAACGAGAATAGTATTTGATACTGCAAAACCACAATCATTTGTAACCACTACATGATAACTATCAGTAACTTTAGGAATGTAAAAAGAGTTTGTTTCATTGTTAAGCATACCGGTTGTATTGAACCATTGATTTCCAGATGAAGCATCTGAAAATAAAGTGTCATGCATTTGAATAATGTGTGGGGTTGCCGGTAAATAATCGACCAATACTACTGATTGAGCGGTATTTGAGCAATTATTGTTATCAGTTCCGGTGACTAAATAGGTTGTAGTTAACGTTGGTTTTATTATTATGGATGAACTGGTGCCTAAATTATTATTCCATATATAGCTGGAAGCTCCTCCTGCTGTAATAGTCGTTGAAACTCCACTGCAGATTGTAATACTTGCATCTGTTACTATAATAGGTAATGGATACACTAAAACTACTGCCTGTGCAATATTTGAACAATTATTAAAATCGGTTCCGGTAACTGTATAAGTTGTAGTCGCCATCGGGCTTACACTTTGCAATGGATTAGTGCCTAAGTTATCGCTCCAAGAATAGCTGTCAGCGCCACTGGCAGAAATATTCACTATTGATCCGGTACAGGTAATATTGCCTGAAGTTAAAATAGCAGGTAATAAATTTACTGTTACAATAGACTGCGCAATATTTGAGCATCCGTTTGCATCTGTTCCGGTTATCGTATAAGTTGTCGTTAATAATGGATTCACCGTTTTTGAAGAGCCGCTGCCAAGATTATTACTCCAAGCGTAGCTATTTGCTCCGTCAGCAAAAATATTGGCTGTATAGCCGCTACAGATTATTGTGTCGCTTGCTGTTACGGTGGGTAAGGGATTGATAGTTATAATTACCTGGGCAGTTGACGAATTTGTACAACCGGGAGCAGTTCCTGATACTATATAAGAAGTTGTAACATCAGGAGCTACAGTTTTAGAGTCTCCGGTTCCTAAATCGTTACTCCAATTGTAAGTAGCGGCGCCATTCGCAGAGAGAGTGGTAGAATTTCCGGCACAAATTGGATTTAAGCCTGATATATCTGCCGTTACTATTAAGTTATTTGATGTTACTGTTACAAGCGTTTGTGCAGTATTTACACAATTATTCATATCGGTTCCTGTAACAGAATAAACTGTAGTTTCAGTTGGACTTACTGAGACAGATGAGCCATTGCCTAGATTACCGCTCCATAAATAATTTATAGTACCTTCAGCTGTGATAACCGTTGATCCACCGCTGCAGATCAAGCTATTTAATGCTGTTGCAGTAACTACAGGTAAAGGATTAACGATAATTATTGCCTGCGCTGTGTTTATACAACCAGTAGCAATAACTGTTCCTGTTACTGTATATGTTGTGTTAGTAACCGGACTCACTGATTTGAATAATCCGGTTCCTAAACCGTTGCTCCAGTTATAAGTGTCAGCGCCATTTGGTGTAATTGTTAATATGTCTCCGTTACAGATTGTTCCACCTGTTGCAGTGATAGTTGGTAAGGAATTGACCGTTACGACTGCCTGTGCTGTATTTGAGCAATTTTTTGAATCGGTTCCTGTTAAGGTATAAGTTGTATTTCCGGTTGGATTTACTGTTTTAGATGAACCACTGCCTAAATCATTGTTCCAAATATAACTGGAAGCGCCACTTGCGAAAATATTCGTTGATGCTCCGATACAGACGTTGCCGTTTGTGGCATTCACTGTGGGTAATTGGTTGACATTTACAACCGCTTGTGCTGTATTTGAACAATTATTTATATCAGTTCCTGTTACAGTATAAATTTCAGTTATCGTTGGCTTAACTATTTCTGACGAACCACTTCCAAGATTATTATTCCAGGCATAAGTATTTGCACCACCGGCTGTAATACTGACAGAATCGCCATTACAGATGGTGCCTCCTACAGCTGAGACAATCGGATTAACATTTATTATTACATTAGTTATTGCCGTAAGCAGATAATTAGTGTTACTGGTTGCAGATACAGTATAAATGCCAGTCATTGCTGTAGTAGCATTATTGATAGCCGGATTCTGACTTGTGTTTTTAAAACCATTTGGACCAGACCATGAATATGATTTCATTCCGTTGATTGCGTATGAAAGATTAATAGTGTTCCCTGCGCAATAAGTAGAAGTATCGGATATGATGTTTCCAAAATGAACTAAAAATCTTTTATCTGAATTAACAATATCAGAATAGAAAGTATAACTTGAATCCCTTAAGTTGGCGCTTACATTTTTCTTGAGGTCAATAAGAGTTATAATGACTGTCGAATCAAAATCCAGAAGTGGTGTTGAGATGGTATAATTACCTTTAACTTTTGCTGTTAACTCAACCAGAATTGTCATATTGGGAAGCTGGGAAAGGGGAACAAAATTATTGGATAATTGTATGCTATCCGGATTTGGTGTTAAAGTATTGATTTGTGGAGTACTGTCTGCAAAGCTGAATAATTTAGGAGCATCAAGCATAGGATCAAATCCGTCAGTCGCATCTGATCTGAAACCAATGATACTTTCATCCGAATAACCAAATCCTGATATGTGTAATGTTAAAATATCTGATGGACTTCCTTTAGATTCATTAGTGCCTTTTTTCGATAAAGATTGATTATAAGCGACTCTAACTCTGTTATCCATTCCCCATTGACCCGAAGCAGCCATAGTTCGTACAAACGCTCCCTGTAAAGGCGCTAAATACCTGCTGCCGCCACTTGCTCCCACGTGAGTAATATTACTATAGGTAGCAAACGTGCTGCCAGTCCAGGTATAGATGTATCCATCAAGATTGGAGCAATTCCATCCGTTGGCAGCTTCCCAGTCAATTGTACAAGGATAAGGGTTACCGATCATGTTAAATCCTCCTCCGTTACCGTTATTAATTACCGGATAAGTTATACTTCCATTATTTAAAACGCTTGAATTTATCCCGCTGAAGGTAATCGTTGCAGGAGTGGTAATTGAGCTACTGGCTTTTACAAAATAGCCTCTTGCTTCTTTCAGTGAATCCGATGTTTTAAGGTAAATATAGGAATTGGTCGGCTCATCAAACTTAGTTACATAATAACCCGTGAGATAAGGAGCGGCCTTATCTGAACTAAATGGTGAAGACAGACTATGCCAGTTAGTATTGGCTATGTAACTCTGTATCCAGATATAATTACCTACATTTAACGAAGCTGAATTATCCTGCAATACAAGTTGTCCGATAGCGGATGGGCTGGATGCGTAAAGTCGGAGATATTGAGTGATATTCATGGCTTTAGCTGATTGAATAGTTAGCCCGCAGCCGGCGGAAATATTTACATTATAGAATGCAGTGGTAGCCGAACCACTATAAAGAGAACCGCCTGTATTGCCGGAAGGAATGTTCCCGTTGAAGGTAATCGTTCCGTTGGTATTATGGTTGAACGCACCGTTATTGGTCCAGTTACCGGCTACATTAAAGTTAGTAGCGGTTAAAGTGCCAGTAATAATCACGTTTTTGAAACTGGTTGCAGTGCTACCGCTTAAAATGGAATTACCGGCAAAATTAATGCTGCCGTTGTTATGATTGAAAATTCCATTATTTACAAAGTCGCCATTCAAAGTTAGGGTATTAGAAGTACTGTTTAGAACACCATTTGCACTGATGGTTAATCCAAAACATGAGACTACGGAGCCACTGCCTATTGTAATGGTATGACCGGAAGCGATCACAACATTATCACACGGTCCCGGAGTAACACCTCCATTCCATGTAGCAGCACTTAACCAGCTGCCACTATTAATGCTTGTGATAGTTCGTCCCCCTCGTAATGATACAACAACATTAGCTGTGCTTGTGCATAATTCAGCATTAGTTACTGTAACAGTATAGGTGGTTGTAACAGCAGGGGAGACGATAATAGAAGCTAAAGTTTCTCCTGTGCTCCATTGATATGTGCCACCTCCTGTTGCCGTAAGGGAAGCGCTTGCAGTGGAACAGATAGATTGATTCTGTCCAGCATCTGCTGTTGGATTAGGATTAACCGTCACTATTGAAAGAGCAATATTAGTACAGTTATTTGTTGTGCCTGTTACATTATAAGTTGTAGAAATAGTTGGATTTACAATTTTTGATGAACCGTTACCAAGTCCATTGCTCCAGCTATAAGTATTTGCACCATCTGCTGCGATACTTATTGAATATCCACTGCAAATAGTGCCTCCACTTGCTGTAACTGTTGGTAAATTATTAACTATTACAAAAGCCTGTGCAGTATTTGTACAATTGTTTGCATTAGTCCCGGTTACTGTATAAATAGTAGAAGATGCTGGATTTACTAAAATTGAAGAACCACTGCCCAGTCCATTACTCCAATTATAAGTATTAGCGCCGCTTGCTGTAATATTGATGGAATATCCACTGCAGATAGTGCCTCCGCTTGCCATAACTGTCGGTAAATTATTAACAGTTACAATAGCTTGAGCAGTGTTTATGCAGTTACTTGAGTTTGTACCAGAAACAGTATAAGAAGTAGAGATGGTTGGACTTACTATTTTTGATGGTCCACTTCCAAGACCGCCGTTCCAGTAATAAGTGTCTGCGCCTCCTGCTGTAATGTTAAATGAAGAACCTATACAGATAGCACCTCCATCAGCTGTGACAGTTGGTAAACTATTAACTGTAATGATAGTTTGAGCCGTATTTGTACAGTTATTTGAAGTACCGGTTACGGTATAAGTTGTAGAAGTGGCCGGAGTTACTGTTTTTGGTGAGCCGGTTCCAAGTTCATTGCTCCAATTGTAAGTATTTGCACCGCCTGCGGAGATGCTAATTGAAGCGCCATTGCAGATAGTGCCTCCTCCACCAGCTGTGACTGTTGGTAAGCTATTAACTGTAACAATACCTTGAGCCGTATTTGTACAATTATTTGAAGTACCGGTTACGATATAAGCTGTAGTTATTGTTGGATTTACAGTTTGAGATGAACCGCTTCCAAGACCATAACTCCAATTATAAGTATTTGCACCGCCGGCAGAAATAACTAATGAAGTTCCATAACAAACAGATCCTCCATTTACTGTGATTATTGGCTTAGGGTTAACGGTTACATTCGTTGTAAATGTGATGGTATCATTACTTTTAGTGACGGCTTTAACAGTATAGACGCCCGTCATTGCAGCAGTTGCATTATAAATGATTGGATTCTGGGAATTACTTCTATAACCATTTGGTCCCGACCATGAATACGATTTCATGGAATCAATTGAAAAAGAAAGATTAATAGTATTTCCCGGGCAATAGGGACCAGTGTTTGATATGATTGTGCCAAAATGTATAAAAAATCTTTTATATTCACTAACACTATTTGATGAAAAAGAATAACTGCTTGTTTGATTTAATTTGGTGAACGCATTGGAATCTAAATCAATCAAAGTAATGTCAAGGGTAGAATCAAAACTGAAAAGATTTGAGGCCTTGATGGTATAGGTTGCTAATGAACCGAGATTAATTTCAATAGGTATAGTTACATTAGTTATCATATTATTTGGCAAATAATAAATAGCAACTTCACTGCTATCCGGTGAAATCGTATTTGCACATAGTTCTGAACCTCCATAGCCCCACCATTTATATGCATCTAAGTTTCCATTAAACCTTATAGTACCATCAGATCGAAACCCGATTTTGCATTCATCTGAAGAACCATATCCGGAAATTGATAATACCAATAACTGGTTGCTGACAATAAGCGTCTGATTTGTTCCATTTCCATTCTCTGAAATTATAGTGTCACCTAAAATAGAATTGTTTATAGCATATTGAGTAGTCAGCCAGGGATTATTTAATGAACCACTGCAAGGGTTATCTGTACCACTACTGGTTGAAACATAATGTTTAGTTTGATGAGGATTAACAGTAAAGGTAATAGAATTTGATGTTGATGGATTACCTCTTATACATGTTAAATTAGAAGTCATGATACATTGAACCACATCGTTATTTGCCGGTGTATAGGAAAAGGTAGAACTGTTTGTACCTACATTGGATCCATTTAATTCCCATTGAAATGATGGATTTGTACCTCCGTTAGTTGGAGTGGCCGTAAGATTAACAGTAACACCTGCGTAAATTGGGCTTGAAGATATACATGGGTCTGCAGAGATACTTACAGAAGCAATAGGGGGAGGGGTAAAATTACCTTCATCAGCACCTATATCGGGTGCAGTTCCTGTACCTGAATAACCTGTTGTTCCCCAACGGGGTTGCCCGTCAATGTCATCAGTAATGGCAATCGGAGAAGTAATAGGTATACCTCCGCTTTCACAATAAGTTGGTGTACTGCTAGAAATATGAAGGTCATAAGGTGTTGTTGCTGTATTTACAAAAGTAGTATTTTCAGTAACGGAAGCTGCATCTCTTGGTGCTACTAAGGCTTCAAAATTAGCCATGGTTTGATAGGACGTGGTACCATTATAAAAAATTACGTTTCTGGTTCCGGGAGTGCCTGCATAAAAATTATTATTATTTGAATTAGATGCATAATTAGTTAATGTAGCATTATTAAATCTTAAAGCAGCTGTATATCCACTGTTTGAACCCGGTGAAGAAAGATTAATAATATTATTATTAATCAGGGAAAGGGTTGGGGTTGTGCTGCTGTATATACCAGAAGAACCAAAGGTGGTGCCTGTTGAAGTTGCATTCAGGTAAATGGTATTGTAAAATATATTATTTGTTGTTCCTGCAGTTGATCCTGTATTTAAATAAATACCAGCAACAGCATTAGCATAGGTTGACGCAGGAGTTTTTATATCAGAGATAAAATTATTATAAAAGTTATTGGTAATACCTCCAGTTACATAATAGCCATAAGCTAAAGCAGCTGATCCTGAAGAAGTTAAATTGTAAATTTTATTTTTGTAAACAGAGTTTGTAGTTCCACCTCCTATATAAGTTCCATAGACTGCAGTAGATGATCCTATTGAACTCAATGAATTTATATTATTGCTATAAGCATTGATTCCTATTCCCCCAGCCAGATAAATACCAAATAATGAACCGACGCCTGTAGTTGAAATAGTATTGATAGCATTATTATAAGTATTTACATATAATGCCTGTGCTCCTATATATAAGCCATTGACTGATGTTGATGCAGAAGATATATTACTTACCGTGTTACCATTTATCAGGTTAGGTGAACCACTCGTCCCGCTGAATCCATTCAAATATATACCATTTATAGCCCCTGTTCCACAACTAACACTACTGATGGTATTGTTATAAACTGTCAAGGATGGGTTAGAGGCGGAAAAATCTTTACTATAAATACCGTTAAATCCACCGGAATTCAAATTATTTATTGTTATATTAGAAAATGTATTGCCAGATATCGTGTGGCTTGCAGTGCTTGGAGAGCTACCTTGATCAATATAACAATAAAAAGCATTTGTACCTGCCGCCGTGCGTGTACAGGTGTTTGTGATATAATTATTTTGAACTGTTTTAGTCCCATTAGCCGGTGCTGCATAATTATTATTTATCAAATATATTATACCTGTAGTATTAAGACTGAGATTGTTAAAATTATTAGAATTGATCGTAGAAATTAGTGGTGTGCCTGTATTATTAATACCGGTGAATGTGCCAGTTCCTCCTGTTGAGCCTGTAAAACTTATGCCGCTTATGGAGTTTGAACTTATTGATAAAGTTGAAGTAGCCCCGGCATTCATACAACTTAAAATAGTAACGGCACCAGAGACAGTTGCAGCTGAAAGTGTGCCTGAATTTATTATATTGTTATTAAGATTAATTGTACTTGTTACAGCTCCTGTATTTGAAATTCCGGTATAAGCTCCTGTTCCTGCAAGTGTATTGGATGCAAGTGTATTGTTATTTATATTTAAACTGGCTGTAGCTCCTGAATTAATTATACCTGTAAAAACTGAAGCCCCTGACCCAAATGATGAACAGTTTTGTATAGTATTCCCTGTTATAGAAATAGTACCTGTTGCAGAATTGTTAATGCCAAAAAAAGTAGTAGCTGCAGTCGAAGTACTGTTTGTACCTATTGCAATAGAATTGGCAGTAGCGTTGCCAATGTTGTTTCCTGAAATTGTAAAATTACCTGCAGCGCCAGCCGTATTAATTCCATAGAATGTATATCCAACAGTGGCAGAACCATTGGTGGCTATCGAAGCAATATTATTATTTTGAATATTTACTGAGCTGATGGAATTTGCATAAATACCTGCTATATAAGCACCCGACGTTGTACTTGTGATTGTAATATTTCCTGTGCCGCTTGTTGTGCCAATTGTATTGCCGGAAGTTGTACCGATATTAACCGAACCGGCAAGTATGCTAATCCCTGAAAATATGCCGGGTGCGGATGTGACTCCACTACTGGTAGTTAAATTAATTCCACTGATGGTATTATTTTGAACATTACTTGCCGTGGTAGTTCCTACATTAAGATAAATACCAAAAAAATTATTCGATTGTGCGGAATTATTAATAGTCCATGTTCCACTGCATAAAGTTGCACTTCCCCCAATATAATTACCTGTTACAGTAAAATTATTTCCGGAAATATTATTAATATAAATGCCGTAATATGAAAAAGCTCCGCTTGGAACAATGGTCGTATTTTCATAAAAACTGTTTCCGGTAATACTCCAGGATGTTGAATTTCCAACAATATGGAATCCATAAGAAGTGGCGCCGGCATTAATAAAATTAAATATATTATTATTTGATAGGGTGTTACTACTGTTTAAATAGGAAGCTGTACCTGAAGAATAAACTATATTATAAGGTCTGTTGCTACCTGCATTTGTAAAGTTGCAATTGTTTATTGTATTGTTAGAGTTGCCAATGCCCGCAGTAGCTGTTGAGAAAAATATAACACCTCCTGAAACATTGGTTGAAGAACCTTGTACGGTGCAGTATTTTAAAATATTATTTGCAGCAGAGTTTATAAATGTTATAGTGGAGGCGGCGGCACTTGTATTTGTATTGGAAATTATTAAGCTTGTTGTAGAGCCTGTGCCATTGACCCTTCCATCAATAGTAACATTGTTAGCACCATTTAAATTAATAAGAGGAGTATTAAGATTACCGTTGATCGAAAGACCTGAAATGGTTGGATAAATGTTAATCGATGAGTAGCTCGCACTGCCACTGCCGCTGGCATTGAGTGAGGCAGAGGCTGTTTCGTTAGTATTTGTTATTATCTGCAGTGTAATAGCGCCCTTAATAGATCCGGCATTAATGGCATCAAAAGCAGCTTTTAGGGTAGTGTAAGTTCCACTTGTGCCTACTGTTTTTGTTGTCTGTGCATGTATATTTTGAGCAAATACTTCTACTATTAAAGTGAGAATAATTATAAATAGTTTGTTTTTTTTCATTTTATAGTTTTTAGTATATTCTATCTATCTTTCTTTAATTTCTTGTCTTGCCAAAACAATTGTACATAAAAAGGATTATTATATAGACTCAAAAGTCCCTATAAAGGTTGCATATTTGATATATGTAATTTTCATTTAAAATAAACTATTTTTTTGCATTAAGCATTAGGTCTGCCGACAGTCAGCATAAATTTAAGTACTAAATCTTCCTGTTGTTTGTCGAGTTTGGCTCTAATAGCCATTTTGGGAATTACCTTCTGTAATTTTTCCGTCGTAAATTTATGAGGATTTTTTAAACCATGACATTTATGGCAACGGTTATTAAAAACATCCTGTCCGGATTTTAAATCCTGTAGTGTAATTCCCTTCCATTGATTGTTAGCCCATACAACATCTGCATTCGTTAAAACAATGTCTTTTATTTCTAATTTTTGTTGTCCTTTATCACTATACGTAAAGGAAAATAAAGCACTGACTGACAGCAATGCTAAAATCAATCTTATCAGCTTCATACAATAAATAATAGTAAATTAAAAATTTATGCTAATTTAATTATAAAATTTTAAATGTCAATTTAATTTGTCTATTTAAAACAATAATATGACAAAAATCATACATCAAGTCAATATCAATAATTTAAAATTTAGACAATATCATTTTTTTAATCCCAAAAATGCTTTTATAAATTCGTCTTCTTTTAACATTCCATAATATCCCTTTTCAACGCTCGCTTCATTGTATTCATTTACATCATCTGGTTTTTCGTTTGGATTATAGATAATAAAAGGCACAGGGTCATTTACGTGAATCCTTAGTTCTGCCGGAGTTGGATGATCAGGGAGAACAGCGATGGCAACAGGTTCAGTCATTTTTACTGTTTCTTCCATAACATATTTTACAATTCTGCTATCGAGGTATTCAATAGTTTTTATTTTAAGGTCAATGTTTCCATCGTGTCCTGCTTCATCACTTGCTTCCACATGAACGTAAACAAAGTCAACTTCTTTCAAAGCTTCCACTGCAGCTTCAGCTTTGCCTTCATAATTGGTATCAAATAATCCTGTTGCACCTTTAACTTTGATAACCTTCATGCCTGCATACACGCCAATACCTTGTATCAGGTCAACTGCTGATATTACAGCGCCAGTTTTCCCATACAATTCTTTTAACGTTTTCATTTGCGGTTTATAACCTGCTGACCATGGCCAGATTGAATTTGCGGGGTCTTTACCTTTTTCAATACGTTTTTTATTTATAGGATGTTCCTTTAAAAATTCTTGGGATAAAAAAATAAGATTATTTAAAAGTATTGCGGTTTCTTCTCCATCAGGAGAGGTCGGTTTAACAAGCACTTCTTTAAATTTTGTTCCAGGAACATCATGCGGAGGAGTGCAACTGATTTTATTTTTGCCATTTTTTATTACAAGTAAATGACGATAGCTTACTCCGGGATAAAATTTAATTTTATCTGAACCAAAATTTTTATTTAGAAATTCTATGATCTCATGCGATTCTTCAGAACTGATATGTCCTGCTGAATGATTTTTTATTTTACCATCTTCAATACAAATCAGGTTGCAGCGCATGGCTAAATCATTATCTTCCAACTTAACGCCCATACTGGCAGCTTCCAGCACACCGCGTCCGTTCAACACTT
>Ga0364900_10272_pt1 | contig 19527 bp, 23 predicted proteins | sample ExccelJu500002D3_FD_206974 | JGI IMG/M metagenome (GOLD analysis project Ga0364900, IMG submission 206974) | Enriched cells from Trout Bog Lake Hypolimnion, Wisconsin, USA - BchlTB.July09.5000.02.D3 | ecosystem: Environmental > Aquatic > Freshwater > Lake > Hypolimnion/Profundal zone | place: USA...
ACCCGTTTCGCCAGTCCCATAACCATTGGCGGATCTGCCATCGATAGTATCGGTAGTAAGACCCGTGCCCGTTATAGTCTGACCATTAAATTGCGTCGAATTCGCTCCAATTCCAAGGCCCACGTACAAGCCAGACTCAGGAACAAGGGATGTGGAAACATCTTGTGCATTTGATTGCACCGAGTAGAAAATTGCACCAATGCAGGTAAACAATAAAGAAATTCTTTTAGTCTTAGTGCTCATATGTAGTCCATTATTTAAAGCAAGGTTGACAGCCTGCGCAAAAGAGCGAGACAGTTAAAATTTTTCAAGGAAGGATTCTACAAGAGTACTGTCTTGAGAATATACCCAAGCGAGAGACTGCTGATGGCCGAAAGTAGTCACTCCTCTAACTTTTTCCTAGTCCACGTTACTGTTGTGTCTTTTGTGGTTGGGCGTGGGGCTACATAGCGACTGTCTCTCACCCTATCCTCTATAGCAGCCTCAAAGGTCTTTTGAGCCTCTTCCTCGGCTTTGCGTTTAGCCTCTAACACTGGCCTTTAATAAGTCGCCACGCCTAAAGAGATTGCCAGCTCGCCATGATCTTCAATCGGATCTCTGACGACATAACTATTGCCCCTATCTAAATAGCGCTGCGTTTTAATTTGCTCTTTCAATCTCTTGAATTTGTGCACAGTCATGCCCTCAGGTATTGCATCTTCCTTTTTCTGTTTAACCCAGCCAAAGAATTCTGCACCCTCGCTCATGTCTATTTAGAATTAGAACGTGGTCTTATTTGAATAGCCTTTTGCCTTTAAACATTCGAGGTACACATCAGATGTCCCAAGCTCAGTATTGTTTGCCCCGTAGTAACTTGCAGCTACATTTAAGCAGTGCTGTTTATCCGTCGCCATTTGTGCCTCTGACTGACCGTTTTCTGGGGTGATAATTTGCTGTCCAGCGCATGCAGCTAGAACAAGGCCTGCTGATACAGCAGCTAGAGTTAACTTGATGTTTTTCATTTTGGGTTCCTTTGGTTGATGTTTATAGCCATGATTTTACAAGCTGCATGGAACGAAGATTTACTAGTGTACTTTCCTTACAGGCCATACTGTAGCTAATGTATTCCAAAGACAAGCGCACCGTATCTAATCGTTTGAACTGTTTAATTGACGGTATGGGGTGCAGATCAATGAGATTAAGTGCATCTACTACCCATCTTTTTGGAACTTATTTTGACTATCTAGGCACCTCCACCCTTTTTATTTAAGGGGCAAGCCTTTTGGGCCCCATCGACGAGGTGAGGCATGAGACTCTAGAAGAAAGCAAGCTAAGATAATTTTTTATAAATGTCCACTAACGACCTTGATTTCAACCCGTCGATGCAACAGTTTGACCAAAACGACCTAAGAGAGTCTGGAAACAAAAAATATCCACGGTGCCACGGTGTGTGGGCCTCATTCGGTGTTTTTTCTAAATAGTTGAAATCTAGAGACAAGCTAGCGGAGCACTCACGATGCGAACCCTCAGCACCCTTAGATTTCCATCTTTATGGCATGACTTAAAGTACCTCTATAGTCAATTTTATTGTTTAAAATCAATAACTTGTTAAATTACAATACACTTTTAATCATGGCAAATAAGTGTATCTTGACCAAGTAATGCAATTGCATTACTATTTATAAAGCCTATCTCCCTCCTCTTATTGGAAGCGCCATCATGAATGCCGCCGTACTCGAAACCGAATCCACCCTTACAGACCGTTACCAAACCACCGTGCCAGAGCCCGTTCGTCAGGTCTTAAAACTGGGTAAGCGCGATAAGGTGCACTACTCCATTTTGGATAATGGACACGTGCTCTTAAGTCGCGGGCGGCAGACTGAGTCTGATGATCCAGTCTTGGGTCACTTCTTAAATTTTTTATCCAATGATCTAGCAACGCATCCCGAACATTTACAAGTATTGGATGGAGCTTGGGTTAAACGCTTGCAATCTTTAGTTAGCGACGTGCAGTTTGATTTAGATGCGCCACTACCAGATGATGAGGCTTAATTATTTCTTTAAAGCCATCACCACTCATTGTTTCTGGTTGGACCACCTTTGCCCATCCCTTATTCCTTGATCAAGTTCAAGCATTAATAGATGAAGTAGAAATACTGAAACAAAAAAACCCTTCTACCTACCAAAATAAAAATGCAGCTAAAAGATTGGCTGCATTTTTAAAACTTACCAATGAAGTCATTCCGCAAGATCCAACCTTGGATATATACCGCCAAGGTAACACTCTTGGCGAACATCATAAGCACTGGCTAAGAGCTAAGTTTTTTCAACAGTACCGATTGTTCTTTCGATATCACGAGGCAAGCAAAATCATTGTGTATGCCTGGGTTAATGATGAAAATACCAAGCGCGCCTACGATAGTAAGAATGATGCTTATCGAGTATTTACGAAAATGCTAAAGCAAGGTTATCCACCAGGTGATTGGGAATCACTAGTTAGCGAGGCGAAGATTCAATCAAATCAACTTACTTAAATAAAATAAACTAATTTTTATCGGCAAGAATCTGCGCTTGCTCCGTCTTGGAATCCTCCTCCAGACTCGTAAGCAGCCGTGGATTGATTCCGCCAACATACTCAAGATTACCGATTTCATTTGCCATGAATCAATTTTAGATTGAAAAAATTAACCTTACCCTTACGGTGTAAGTAGGACCTTGCTCAACGACTGCTTCCGACCCAAAGCAGACTGCCAGATTTGACTGACTTTATAAGGGCTTCATCTTTTTTGAAACATTCCCCGCTAAAGACGGATTAGTGACATCAAGCTCTAAAACAGGAGAACCTTTGTCGAAACGCACATTCTTAAAGCTAAGCCAAATTAGGTTAGGCGCAGAACTTGATTGAAAGTAATAAACCCCATTTTTTGAATCTGCCATAGTCGCCCAAAGGGTTGGCCAGATATCGGTAGAACCACTACCAGCAGAATCTCCCGCTCCCCGAGGCACAAAAACGGTATGAGCTACACCAAATAGGTTGGCTAATGCTTGCTCATTTGTTTTAGGTTCTGGCAAAGTCTTTAAAAAAGCAGTAGCTCTTACGAAACGAGCGGATGGGTCCGTATCTCCGGGTAAATATTGCTTGCCTCCAAAGCCACTGTACTTCTTGAGGTTCTCTAATTGAATGGATAAAGGCGGCTCATTTGTCATCACAACAGTACTAGGGCCACGAGTAATGACCGCTTTTCCTTTTATGAACTCAATTACAGCCGAATCGCCATTCTTGTCAGCAATAGATAAGTGAACAGGCCACTCTCTGTCAGATGCTTTCGCTGAAATTACCTGAATTTGTTTAAAACCTTCCAGCGCCTCAGAAACAGTGGAAAAGTTATCGAGCATAAACTGTGCCAGTTGAATATTAGCTACTCCAAGGCGTTGATCCCGAACCTCATACTCAGAGCCATCTAAGTAGAGCAGGTTTGCAGTGAAACCTTTTTCATTCATACCATCCGAATTTGCGGCGCCTAAAGAGCGGATCGCCACGCTGCCATATTTAGACACCCAAGAAAGACCACCTGCAAAATTTGATTTCGTTGTGATGCCCCTGGGATAGATCATCATCTTGGCATGATCGTCCATATAAAGATCCATTGTTCTAGCAATAATCGTTCCTTGAGAGCTGACATAGGCAATCCGACTACAGGCTTGTGCCTGCTCCAAGAGCAATAAGCCACTGATAATGAAGGCAACACATATTTTTTTAAGAAGCAGATTCATTGATAAATGCCTATCTTTCACTAAGGGGTGGGAAATACCACTTACCATTTCTAATGGGCATATAAGCACCATCGTCTACGCCCACTTCGTTGGCGATGATTGCATTTAGATTTTGGTTTAAAGCAAAGATCAAATCACCATTTTTTTTCATATCCACAGCAAGATTATGAATTTCTTCCGGGTCATTTTTTAAGTCATAAACCTCTAAATCATTATTTACGAGCAATGACTCCATCGTCTGGGGTGTATTGAAATTGTTAGGGGCAAAATATCGACCAAAACGATATTGCCCATCGTAAATACTTCTAATTGAGGTTCGATTAGAAAAATTAGGGGGATATTTTGAAAGCATGGCCAACTGCTGTGCGGGAGCAAGAGCGCGATATTTCTGATTTTCGATTGTGAGTGCAGCCCACTTTTTACCCTGATAAGACAACATGTCGTAATTAAATAAAGCAGTTGGCCTTACAGCATCGCCTTTTGCTTGACCTGGATTTTTTAAAAGCATTGAAAAATCTTTGCCTTTTAATCCTTCACAAGCCTTCTGGCGTAAGTTGGCATCCTTTCCGGTTAAGCCAATAATGGTTGGCACAATATCTAATTGCGAGGTTAACGCTTCACACTCCAATCCACCAGGATAGGCAGGATGAATAATCATCAAAGGCAGGTGATTTTGCTGACGATAAGAATTTGTGCCTTTACCCCGCATTTGATGATGGCCGGCTAACTCACCATGATCTGAGTTAAAAATAACAATGGTATTTTTTTCCATGCCATTTTGTTTGAGCATATTCATAACAGCTTCAACTCTTTGATCACAATCCCGAATGGCATTGAAGTAATAATTTTGCAAGGCTCGCCAACGTCGATCCTCATTGGGCCAATAACCAACCAATTCATTTTGAACTTCTTGGTAAATCTTTTGTCCCACTGGCCTCCCCGGAGAATCAAAAGATTGGCTCCTAGTTGATGGTAGCGGCACATCATCCCAAGTGGCACTATAAATTTCATCCTTTGGCGCCCTGGCAATAGTAGTTCCATGCGATTTACTCTGGATGTCTTCATCAGGCAAATCAGAATTGAAATACATCACATCGTGAGGATTGACTAAATTCACAGCCAAAAACCAAGGCTGACCTTTTTCTTGTAATTCCAAAGCCCTGGTTCTAAACCATGTATTAGTAAAGGCGACAGTCGAATCATCGAATTGATAACCTCCTAAAGTCCCATCCACTAGGTCACCTAAGCCAAAGAAATCTTTAAAACCATATGTCTCTATGGTTTTTTGATATTGCTTTAAGGGAACATCTACAGGATTTGAAGTTAAATCCATATTGGCAGACAAATGCCATTTTCCTTGATAGGCTGAGTAATAGCCCAACTCAGTCAAGCGATCGCCAATTGTTTTCATCTTGGTTGATAAATCACGCTGCCAAACATAATTAAGATTATCAAAAATTCCAGTTTGCTGAATGTGATGACCGGTATAGAGAACTGAACGCGCAGACGAACAAACTACAGATGCAGCATGGTGGTTTATAAAAGTAATTCCTTTTTTCTTTATGGCTTCCCGAGCTGGCACTGGAAATGGCCATTTAGGAAAATAATGCTCTTGATCTACCAAGATATAAAGAATGTTATATCCAGCAGGAGGTACATCGGGTGGCACGACCGGATCAATTTTTTCCGAGGAATTGGCAGAAGATGCCACACTGGCCTCAGGCATTAATGTTGAGCCTAATAAGGCAGCCCCAGATCCCAGGAGGTTTCGTCTAGAGGGGTTTTTTAGTGAATCATCTTGCTGAGCCATAAAGAGCCTATGTAAATATGGTTAGATTTATTTTTAACATCACATAATGCTAACGTAATATTGCACAACTAATATGAAATACTGCTTTTTATAATGAGCTACCTTGTTACCGATAACCACGCATAAATATCATGTCCTTTAAAGATACCTTTTCAATAAGGCGATTTTTGTTCTGTATTTTGATGGTTTTATTTCATCAGTATGCTTTTGGGGAGCCTTTAGCCGACCCATCAGAAGCAGATTCAGATGGTTTGAACACCCATGTTTTTACTAACTATGGCAATGTTCAGTCGAGTCAGCAACAATTAATTTTGCTCAGAGATAAATCTCCGTTGCCATTCTCTATTTTTAGTAGCGTACAAAAATGGACTACAGGCCCATCTCAGGATAATTTATATACCCAAATGGCACAAGGTCTCTACCGAGTCAATGACCAATGGAAAATTATAGCGAGTGAACTTTATCAAAAACAAGGGAACATCAATCTAACCAATACAGTATTGGGTGTAAATTATCAGCCCGATAAAGATTGGAGCATTAATGCTTCTGCTGGAATAGGAACTGGTGATTTATATACATACAAATACTCCCTGCTATTTTCGCCTCAATATAAATTACCTATATTTGATAATGGCAGAAAGATTTTATCTGCAGAGGCAAGCATTAACTATCAAGAATTTAGTCTTGGTAATTTCACTCAAGTAATCCCAAAAATAAATTGGCAACCCAGCCAATACATACCGCCAATCAGTATTGGATATGCGTTTGGTAATTTTCAAAACTCAACTCCCACTACAGTTAACCAATATTACGAGCCCAAGACCCTCAATGGCGCAATGATCAGCGCAAGCCTTCAAGCAACAGAAAGATCGTTTTTAATCATTTCTTACTATCCCTATAACAAGAATCTAACTGGGGGTAAAACTATTACGCAAGATACGGTTGGGGCTACCCTAAATTATAAAATTACTGAGAAGTTTCATATTGCCTTGTTTGGTCAATATCAAAATGCAAGAGATGCAAGCATTGATCTTGCTTTTGGAGGTAGTTTAAACTTTGCCTTCTAAGCGTCCAGACACGGATTAGAACGTCTGTTACTGGCCGTTAAGCGGACTATCGGCGCCAAAAGAAAGGCCGTCCTGCAGGATGGCTTTGGTAACAAGACTGTGTATTGCCACAAAGCCTATTAGACTGTTGGCATTTGGCGGAGAGGGAGTCCAAATTCACACTCTATGTGAGTCTACCATCGCCCAATAAACCCATGTAATACAGGGCTTACAGGGTAACCCTACTCCAATCTAACCCATTCAACTTAACTAAAATCTACGTTTAACTGGTGGGTAGATTGGTGGGTAGATTGAGCTCTAACCAAGATGATAAAAAGATAGTTGTGGGCTCTCGAAAGCCCTCTTTTACTGCACGTGGAATTATCTCAGTTAACAAACCTGGCTACCATGCAGACCCTGAAAATAAAGGCCTATATCAAGTCCGACCAATGCATCTGTGCCATGCGAGCCATCGCGATGTAACTCTACTAGCTTATTGAGAAAGCCCTCCCTGAGCACTTCCAGCTGCTCGTCTAATAGGTTAATCAGTTGCACGCGCTCGTTATATTCAAGCTGAAAGCCTCGCGCTCAACCCTCACACCTTGATGCCGTTACTAAAGAGCCTGTCATAGTCTATGTACAGCCCATCCACCGCCTTGCGCCATGGGAACGAGGCCTGCTCTGTCATATTACGCTTATTGAATTTGACCGTCTCCTCGCCAAAGGCCCAGCTAAAGTTACTGCCATGTTCTTTGTGAATGTTCTCGACTACGTTTTGCTTTGCGCCTAATAGACTCTTACGACCTTCCATGAGCTTTTTAAGGAAAGGTCTCTCTACGGCAATTTGATCGACTGGAAGATTACGCAGGTACTCATCTAAGGAAACCTTAGCTAACTCCTGTAAGTCAGTATTTGAAATTAGCATGTGCCACCCCATCAATAGTTATTTATGAAATTAGTTGGCTTCACACCAATTGATGGAACGTGAGTTCATCCATTGCTACGCTGCTAGGTGCGACTCTAGCTTTAACGCAAAGGTGTGAAGCAGTAGCTTGAGTGTTTAGCTTTCGCTACGTGATTTCATTATTGGGGTGCTTTACATAGAGTCGGGATATTTCTGGAGTTTTTATTCAGTTTTATGATTTATTGGCTATGGGTCTTTATGCCCAATGTGTCATTGCGCCACCTTGGGCATAAAAGAGCGTTTCTTTGTTTGTGGCCGTCAAGGGTACGCAAGACACCCCTTTGGGGTGCCCTTGACGCAATAGCGTTGTTATTTAGCCTAAAATCCCTACTTCTTATATCTATTTGATGCCTATGGGTATCGTTTTGTTTAACTAATTTATACCTATAAGCTATAATTAAGCATATTAATTAATACCTATAGGTATCAATATGAACAAGAAATTCGCCAACTTACAGCTTCATCAAATGGACTTGGCCCTAAGCAAGTTAAGGGAAGCCCGCCCTCCTACACGTCCAAGTAGCGGCTGGGTGAAGGCTATTCGCGAATCTTTAGGTATGTCAGCCTCTGCATTGGCTCGCAAGCTAGGCATTACGCCTGCCAGCATTACCAAGCTCGAAAAGGCTGAGGCTGATGAAAAGATCACTTTAGTCAGTCTTCGAAAGCTAGCTAGCGCCTTAGATTGCGAGTTGCACTACACCCTAGTGCCACGCAAGTCTTTAGAGGAAATTCTGGAAGATCGCGCCATTACGGTTGCGCGGGAGCGCCTACGCCCTATCTCTCATTCGATGAGCCTTGAGGACCAAGCGGTGGAAAAGTCTGCTAGTGAAAAACAACTCCAACTGCTGGCAAAAGAGATTTTGGATGGTCCCAGGAGAAATCTATGGTGATGCATTTTCAATATCCGCCAGGAGCTACACCGATTGATCCAGATGAGGCCCTTGGCCTCATCCCTAAACACATCAGCACTCAAGCCCAATTAAATGCTTGGGAAGAGTTAAATATCGATGAGGGTGCTAATTGGATTGAGCGTCAAAAGCTTATTCAATGCTTTGATGAAGGATTGGTACGTGAGTTACATCGCCGCATGTTTAACCAAACATGGTTGTGGGCTGGCACGTTCAGAAAGAGTGCCAAGAGTATCGGTATTGATTGGACTCAGATTTCTGTAGCCCTGAAAAATCTCATAGATAACACTACCTATCAGATTGAAAATAAAACGCTACCTTTAGATGAAATCGTTGTGCGCTTTCATCATCAACTGGTATTGATTCACGCCTTTCCAAACGGCAATGGTCGTCATGCTCGATTGATGGCAGACGCCTTAATAGTCAACCTTGGTGGGACAAGATTTTCTTGGGGTGGCAACACTTCTATTGCCTCCCCAGGTGTTACCCGTCAAAACTACCTAAGCGCGCTACGCGCTGCCGATAATGGCGACATTGCACCTCTCATGAAATTCGCTAGGCAATAGGGCTAAATGCCCATATTGCCCAGATGCTGGGCGCTTCGGTCGATCGGGTTATCAGAACTAGCCAGCGGCGCTCCTAGGGTTGAGGTTCGGGCTCGGATGGGCTGAAGATGTTGTATTGGGGTAATCCTTGCATTAGAAAAATCTGGCTCTTGCATTTCTATTGAGTCATATATTGATTCAATCATGGACTGCCATTGCTCCGGTTTATTTGTTTGTACAAAGACCTGCATATAAAAAGGATCGGTGAGGTACTTGTAAAAACATTGAGCCTTATGGGACGAACTCACCAGTCGTTTTGAAGCAATTCAAAGAAGTGGTGAACTTGAAAAAATGGCTGAATTAGATGCGTATCGAGAAACTAAAGCCTATTGGATTCAACGTTATCTACTATCCGCAAACCCCTTGAGAACTCTGGCTTTTCTGAATCTACCCAGCTCATATCAAGACGGTCAATATCAAAACGAAGGCTGCGAAACAGGTTATTGATGGAAAAACGAGTGCCATTTAAGTATGTGTAATCACGCATAACACCTCCAAAAATTAGATAAGCAACTAATATGGGTTAATTATGATTACTAACTAGCTCAAATAATGAGCCTTACATATCATTCGGCAAATCTCTCTCGCGTCCAAAACTCCCTACCCTCGACCTTCCCGGTACAGATTTTTGTTTTGCGATGAGATTGCTCTGATTGGACTGCTTCAACAAAAGCTTTCTCTTGAGCCTCTTCATCGGCTTTTAGTTTTGCCAGCTCCGAAGCAGGCATAACCTCTTTGCTCTCAATCATTTCCTTGAGAGTCTTCATGCCCTTAATTTTCCCTACAAATTCAAGATCGTCCATGGTGATATCTTATCCAACCCCGAGTTGAGGCGATATAAAGCCTAAATCAAGCTATGTTTTACTGGTGGGTGATTAAGTGAAGAGATAAAGAGTCTTATAAATAAAGGCTCTCAGGTCTATTCTGGCGGAGAGGGAGGCTAGGCTATACGTTGTATGGCTTTGGACCCTATTAACCTTAAATAGACAGTATCAGACAGTCTAAATAATTGATTTGAATAACTAAATAGTTAGCACTTAAGTGTTAATCGCCCTAAAAAGGCTTGAAGTCATACATTGGAATCTAAAGCGATCTACCTCATTCCAGAGGTCGATTTTGGTAACTAACTTTGGTAACAATGGAGAATTAAATGACAATCAAGCTCGACTTTCAGACAGTCAAGAATATTAAAACTGCTGGCCGGTATACCGACGCATTGGTAAAAGGTCTGCATATCTGGGTAAAACCAAACCTCAATAAGTATTGGATCTTTCGATACACGCACCAAGGAAAACAGCACAACATTGGCCTAGGATCCTTCCCTACCCTGACCATAGCGGAAGCCCGTATTAAGGCCCAAGAAGCTCGGGATGAGCTTGATAAGGGGACAAACCCTGTAGTAACTAAAAACGCCTCTAAGGCACTTAAAGAAGGTCCAAAAACTAAAAAGATCTGCTTCAAAGAATTTGCACATTCCTGTATCCAGACCAAACGAGCTGAATGGACTAATCAGAAGCATGGGGATCAATGGGAATATACGCTAGAAGAATTTGCCTACCCAGTCATTGGCGATAAACATCTCGACGAAATCACCATGGAAAATGTACTTGAAATCCTGACACCGATCTGGACAACCAAAACTGAGACGGCATCAAGACTGCGTGGCCGACTCGAATGGATTTTGGCATCAGCAACAACAAGGAAGTTGCGTTCCGGGATTAACCCAGCTCTTTGGAGAGGCTTTTTGCAAACTATCCTGCCAGCTCCTAATAAGATCAAAACAGTTGAGCATCACAAAGCCCTTCCCTATGGCCAAGTGCCAGACTTAATAGCAGAGTTACGTGAGATGGACACAATAGGCGCTTTGGCTTTGGAATTTACTATCTTGAATGCCTCAAGAACAGGCGAAGTCATTGGCGGATTAAGAAGTGAAATTCGTGATGACATTTGGATCATTCCAGGAAGTCGCATGAAGGCTAAAAAAGAACACCGCATACCACTTTGTGAACGGTCACTGGAAATACTCGTAATTGCCAAAGCAAAGGATGAGGATAGTCATTACTTGTTCTCCCGCAACGGAAAGAAGCTGAGCAATATGGCTATGCCTATGGCACTTAGGAAATTTGATCTTGAGGCAACCGTACACGGATTCCGCTCATCTTTTAGAGACTGGGTGAGCGAAGAAACCAATCACCCATCAGAAGTCGCAGAAATGGCGTTGGCTCACACTATTGTCAATACTGTAGAACGGGCTTATAGGAGAAAAGACTTGCTTGAGAAACGTCGTTTGTTATTAAATGACTGGGAAAATTATTGTAATACGATTAATCAAAATATTCTTGAATTGAAAGCGGCTTGAAGATGAATATAAAAAAATACCGCTCTTTGAGCTCAATTGAGGATATAGATGCTTGCATACGGGATCTCAAAGACCCAAGCAATCAATATTCTGGCGATAAGAAAAAAATGATTGCAAAGCTTATAAAGCTAAAGGAGGTATCAGCAAATAAAGATCCTTTTGCGTTATTAGAGTTTGCATTAGAGGATCAAAAAGATCGTCCATTTAAGCGTGGAGGCAAAAAGGTCAGGGAAGGTTTACAAGATAAGCTTGATAAATTCAAGGTTGAATATGTAGTTGCCAAATATATAGACTTAATGTCTCCACAAGGACCGATAAAAAAATATGCATCCAAAGAGGAGGTAGAAGATAGAAAAAAAGAACTTCAGTCAAAAATAAAAGAAATTATCAAAAAAAGGGATTTTGATGCCCTAGAGAACGCCTATTTAAATTTGTTAATAGAGCATGAAAAAGCTGAATATAGGATTACTGCAAATCAAAAAGAAATTAGCTTTTTGTATGAAAAGCTAGAAGAAAAGTATCTAAAGGGTCGAATATCTGCAGTCGAGAATCAGACGCAGGGAGTAAAACGAAGAAATCAGAAAGATACCGACTGCAAAAGAGCAGGTCTAACTCTCCTAAGAAAAAACTTAAAGAGGGAGCTGACCGAGAGTGACTTTTCACATTATGTAGTCGTGATGGAGGATAAGGATTTAATACAAAACAATCCCAAAAAATTAACTTCAACCAAAGATGGTTGGGATCTTGCCACGCTTAGGAAATATTTCGCTGATGAAACAAAACTAACGCCTATATGGAGTAAAAAATTATCCGGCGAGATTAGAAATAAATACCCAAAAGATACAAGAAGACAAATGATTCAAAACTAAATAGTTAGCACTGAAGTGTTAATCGAGCTTTTTAAGCTGTTCGTTTGAAAATTCTATTTATGTTCAACAAAACAGGAGTAAACATAAATGGAATCAAGTATCAAACTGCTGCGGATTAGCGACGTAGCAAATAAAACAACCCTCGCTAAAAGCACCTTATGGCTGAAAATTGCGAAAGGTGAGTTTCCAAAACCCATAAAGATTTCACCGGCCATCAGCGTCTGGAAAGAAGCTGATGTCGATTCTTGGATCGAAAATTTTTGCAACCCTAATTCGCATAGGGAGGCCGCATGAACTTAGATCAAATGCCAAATGAATTAAAGGCAATCAATAACTGGGTTCTGGTTGCATTAAGGCCAAAGCCAAATGGCGGCTTTGACAAGGTTCCCGTCAGAATTAACCAAGGTATTGCAATTGATTCTACGTGGAGCAAGCCAACGAATCGCCTGCCCTTTGCGGCGGCAAAAGCTTTGCTAGATGCCGAATTGCTATTAAAGCCATCTGAGCAGCGCTTTCAGGGCCTAGGATTTGTTTTAAACGACACGGAGTATATGTGCGTTGATTTAGACAAGGCATTTAGCGGCAACGATTTAAAGCCTTTTGCCAAGGATATTCTTGCCAGCCTTCATGGCTTTGTTGAAAAGTCAGTAAGTCAAACTGGCTTACATATATTTATCAAGATTCATGGTTGGGATCTTGGAACCAAGCGAGGGAAGTTTGCCGATGGCTCAGGAATAGATGTGCTTTGCGGTGGTACCTTTGTAATGGTTACCGGGGATGCTATTGATGATGCAAGCTACACCATAGGAGAATCGCAAGACTTTTCCGAGCTACACAAATGGCGCAAATTACTTAATGGTTCTGAAAATACCAACACCTTCATTAACCAAGAAGTTCCATTTGATCACAACATACCAGTTGCCAGTTGGGACATTGAGCGAATAAGAACTGAACTATTACCAAGACTTAAAGATTTTGCAGATAGGGATAACTGGCGTGATGTCTGCTTTGCGCTGCATCACCAAACAGGTGGCAGTGTCGAAGGCTTAGAGCTTTTTCATGAGTACAGCCAGCGCATGCCTGAAATGTACAACCCCGACGAAGTTGAGACACTTTGGAGGAGTGCCAAGATCAACCCCAATCGCCTTAACAAGACATTCAGATGGTTGCTGCAACTAATACGCCAAGAGATTACTCAAACTCAAACCCACATCATGGGCGACTTAGATAATGCGCGGTTTTTCAGGTCAATGTTTGAGGGCGAGTTCTTGTTTTGTCACTCCAATCGCAAATGGCTACGATTTACCGGCATGCGATGGGAATGGTGTCAAAAAGATGAACAAATTGGTGCCGCCAAGTTGGTAGCTGAGCAGATTATGGATAAAGCGGGCGAACTATTTAAGCTTGATCCAACAGGGGCAACTTCAAAAGCATGGCAGTCACATGCTAAAACTATTCGCAATAATGGTCGCATCATTGCCATGCTGGAGTTAGCCACCAGCGAACCGGGAATGAGCATCAGCAATATTAGCGACTTAGATAGCCAGCCAATGCTACTAGGCGTTAGTAATGGCGTGTATGACCTCAAAGCGATGAAGTTAATACCTGCCGATCCCAAACTACTTATTAGCAGACAGGTACACGCTAATTACAACCGTATCGCGACCTGCCCTCTTTGGCTTAAGTTCTTGGATGAAATCTTTATTGGCGACCAAGATGTCATGAATTACATCCAAAAAGCTTTGGGCTACTCTTTAACTGGCGATGTGTCTGAGGAGTTACTTCATTTTTGCTATGGGCATGGCAAAAATGGTAAATCGGTCATGGCGAACGTCATTGTGAAGATTATGGGCGACTATGTTCAGACTGCCAATTTCGATCTGCTTGCACTAAAGGAGTCTGGGGCTACCAATGATGTTGCTCGTCTTGCTGGTGCTCGTTTAGTGATGGCTAATGAAACTCGGGAAAACCAACGACTTGATGACCAAAAGCTAAAAGCGCTTGTCTCAACCGAAAAGATTACTGCACGCTTTATGTATGCAGAGTTTTTTGAGTTTTGGCCACAGTTCAAGATTTGGCTACGTGGCAACTACAAACCCATCATTACCGATAGCAGTAACGGTGCATGGCGCAGGATGAGATTAATCCCATTTGAATATCAAGTGCCAGAAGATCGAACCGACCATAAGCTTGAAGACAAGCTCCTGGCCGAGAAGGAAGGTATTTTGGCTTGGATGATTGATGGCTGTCACCGATGGCAACAGGAACGCTTATCAGCGCCTAAGCGCATTGAAGATGCTAGTCGCGTTTATCAAGATGAGTCAGACATGCTAGGTGAATTTTTGGAGGACTGTTGCGAGGTTGGCGCCGGTAAAACAGAGTCTCAAAAAGCAGTATTTGGAACCTATCAAATCTGGGCTCGAAGCAATGGCACCCACCCTGCTACTCAGAAGTCATTTACCCGCCAATTAGGTAGTCGCGGGGTAGATACAAAGCGAATAAAGACTCATGGTGATACCAAACGCTTTTACGTTGGTCTAGAACTTAATGAAGCAGCGCAAAAGGAATGGAAGCGAATGGACTTTTAGCGGCGAAAGGTCTGGTGGTGACGATAGTGACGATTTGATACCCAATTCCCAAAAGTATTTCAAGCACTTCTCTTATGAAGCACTTTTAGAAAACGACTCATATTTCGACACTATCGTCACCAAAATAATCAAATATAAATAACTAGGATATAAAAAATGAAAGCAACAAAACAGCAACTTATTAATGAGATCAAACTACTTGAGCACAAGTACGAAATGCTTGTCTGGTATGCCAGAAAATCAGAGCAGCAAATTGCAACAATCGAAGGTGTTCGTATTGCAGCCGATGAAGTAACTAGAGACTACACCGAAGAGGTTGCATCTTTGAATTCGCCATTATTCGGAGACTGGCAGCATGGATTTAATAGCGGGATGTTGGCAGGCATGCGATTCGTATATGACGCCTTGAAATACGGGATTGATGATGCTCGCAATAGCTTTCCCAATCTGAACTCATAGATATACGCGCGCGCGAGGGTCTAGGTCACGTTTGGACATGATTTTTAGGCCCTTGTTCCAATTGTTAGCAAATAGGCACATCACTAACCCAACAATGTTCTCAAAAGTTGATTGGGCTAGGTGTTTGCTTTTTAAAAAATAAAAATTGCCAGATAAAAAATGGTTTAAAAACAACCTAAAACTGGCAAAAACTTGATTAAAAGGTAGGAAATAATGGAAAAAAGAACTAAAAAACGCAACAAATTAACAACTAATGCCGAAATTGCAGAGCTTGCCTATGTGTTGCACATATCAGCAAACCGGCTCAGGTTAACAATCTCCCAAATTAACTTACCCGCTGCTTATCGTCTGCAAATTACAAGGCACGTGCATTGGATGATTGGACAAGCAAAGTCGTTAGGCGATGAGTTGATTGCCCCACAACCAAATGCCTTTATGACAAAGGAGTCGACTGAGCGAATTGCCGAGCATTTGGGTGTATTTGACTAAAAATTAAACGGGCTTGCTTTCATAGGCACCATCTAGGGGAGGTAAGCCCTTCAAGTAAAAATGGGGTATCGATTTTTAAAGAAGGTGAGGGTCTACCCCACCATCTCAATTGATCTGAAATTAGACCCACAGACCAATGTACTCCAAACTACACAATTGGTAACTTCTTTGGTAACAATAGAAGAAATGGTCCTGGGAGCCATAGCATTTAAAGGGCCTTGGCGGACACCGCCTCCGCAATGACTCCTAACGACCTTGGATTCAACCGGTCAACGCAACAGATTGGGCAAAACGTTCTGCCGGTGTTTGATAGTTTAGTGTCTTTCTAGGGCGTTCATTTAACTTCCTGGCTATGGTATTGAGTTTGGCTTGTGAGTAATTGGCGAGACTCATTCCTTTGGGGAAGTATTGTCTTAGTAAGCCATTGGTATTTTCATTCGATCCTCGTTGCCAAGGGTGCTGCGGATCACAAAAGTACACCTGAACATCAGTAGCCAAAGTAAAGCGTTTGTGCTCAGACATCTCTTTACCTCGATCCCAAGTTAACGATTTATATAACTCGTCCGGTAATTTTCTGGCGTGCTTAATTAAAGCGTTGACGACAGTTTGACTGTCTTTTCGGGTAACCTTGACGAGCATTACATAACGGGTCTGTCGTTCAACGAGAGTAGCGATCTGACTATTGGCATCTCCATACAAAAGATCGCCTTCCCAATGACCAGGCACTGCTCGATCTTCTGCCTCGGCTGGCCTTTCTCTAATAGAGACTGCATTAGCAATCTTGCCAAGACCGACATCCTTAAGCGTGTGATGGCGCGAGCGGCGCATGATCCGAGTGCGTCGTAAATGCTGCACGAGCTCTTTCTTTAAGGCTCCGCGGGCTTGGATAAAGAGGCTTCGATAAATTGTCTCGTGTGACACCTGATAGCTTTCATCATCTGGATAAGCCTGCTTTAACCATCCGGCAATCTGTTGTGGCGACCATTGCTGAAACTGCAGCTTGTCTGTCACGATAGTTGCCAAGGGCTTGTTCAAGACTAGTTTACAAGTCTTAGGACGAAGGGCTCGATCCCATGCAGCACTATCGGCTCCGGCTGATCGGTATTTTTCTGGCCCGCCATTACGCTTCACTTCGCGACTGATCGTGGAAGGTGATCTGCCTAAAAGCTGTGCGATAGAACGAAGAGATTGCCCAGTTGCCAGGCCACGAGAGATTTCTTCTCGCTCGGATAAGGTAAGGGCTAGCATAGATCGAGATCGTTCTGGTGGTCTAATGCCGCCACTTTCAGACAAAATACGCTGGATAGATGAGTGACCCCGATCAAATAACTGCGCTATCTGATGAAGGTTATCGCCTTTTTGCCACCGTTCCCACATTAAAGATTTCTGGGTGGCTGTGTAATAAATTCGAGGCCGTTGTTTCATGGGCAACACTCCTTTTGCTTACGCAGTTTGTAGTGTGTTGCATCGATCAGTTGAATTCAAGACCCAGAGCAGTCACACAGAATTTCTTATAGATGTTCCGCCTCATGAGATTTTGGAGGTAGCCCTCCATCAAATTGAAACCCATCTGCAAATACTTTGATGCAGGCATTGACAATCCCAGCGTCAAATATCGTTCCACTACCTGCCTTAATAATCTCTAAAGCCACCTCAAGTCCCGGTGTTGCTCGATACGGCCTACGACCAGTCATTGCCTCTACGGTATCGGCCACAGCGATCACCCTAGCTTCATAAATAATATCGCCATCCCTCAACTGATTTGGATAGCCCGAGCCATCTAAACGCTCATGATGCTGAAGAATCATCTGCGCCACCGGCCAAGGAAACCTCATTCCCTTCACAACATCGTACCCAGCTTGCGCATGATTACGTAGCATAGCCATTTCAAATGTATTTAAGGCATCCGGCTTGGTAAGAATCTCCGTAGGGACTGCCATCTTGCCAATATCGTGGATTTTGGATGCAAAGCGAATACCGTCAATCACATGGGGTTCAAGCTTAAGCTCCTGACCAATCGCAACTGCAAGTCTTGATACCCTAACTTGGTGACCCGCAGTATAGGAATCTCGCTTTTCAATTAAGGCAGAAAATGCACCTGCCATCTCTTCAAAACTCACGGATACCGCATCTTTGTAATCCGCTAAAGCCTGTTCAGCCTCTTTTTGCTTGGCAATATCTCGAATCAGGCACTGAATGATTGAATGGTGATCTAAATCATAAATATTGCTAATGAACTCAACATTCAACAGCTTCCCCGCTTTGCTTTGGAGAGGCAAATTGTTATAGCGAACATAGCCGTGCTTCTTAAGAACCGCAAAGGAAGCTAATGCCGCCTCCTTATCAACAATGGCGCCAATCTCCCACAATTCCTTGCCGATGAGCTCCGCCCTAGTAAAGCCCAATAAATCCGTAATAAATGGATTGGCATCTTCAATCTTTCCATCTTCAAAGTTCAGAACTAAGATGCCATCTTGTGAGGCTTCAAACAGCCGTCTGAAATGATGGGCCGATTCAATCAGGCGATGATTTTCTGGTATTTGCATGAAGGCTACTGAAATTGATAGTTAGTAGCTTTAATCATAAATCCATTATGGAATTGATCAAAATATATCCCGCTCCAAATGACCAAAATAATTGATTCTATGGCTCTTAGTGGCCGATAGCGGACCATCGGCAGCATAAGAAAGCACTCCGCAGGATGACTTTGGTAACAATTTTGGTAACAAGGGAGTTGTATTACCGCAAAGCCTTATAAAACTGTTGACATTGGCGGTGGGCCAAGTCAGCACCCATATTGTCTCAGCATCCCACCCTGCTTTCAGGGAAATTTACAGGGTATTTTGGTAAAAATGAGCCTGATTTTTCCAAAAACAGATGGCAAACCCAATAAATATATGGTCATTTGATCAAATCCATGATTTGAGAATAGGGAATAACAGGGAATTAAAACTGACCTCTTTAAGATATTCTAGGCAAATGGCTCTACTTCATTTTGCATTTGGCGACTTTGCACGCAAAAAACAATTGCCTCAACAAGCAGATGAGTTTTGCAGCAAGATTCTCCTTAAGAAGCAACTAAGGGGATCTCTATGTCCAGAATTTATACCCCTCATAAACCATCCAAATGCTTTGTGGGCGAAATCAGAGTCCGCAGTACTCACCACCGAAGGAGCAATAACTTTTTCAGACTGGACAAACTCTCCGCCAGTCAGTCTTTTACCGCAAGATATATGGATGATTTGCTTTGCCGATTTGCCGCTAAATAAGCTTGCTGGATGGCCCCATGTAGAGCACTATGGCAAGCTTGCCATAGTGTTTAGCAATAGATTTAGATCACGAATTAATGCTCGACAGGTTTTCTATTATCACCTTCGTGATCTAGTCAAAGATCCAAAGGTGATTTCCTACAATCAAGCGCTTAAAGAAAATATATCAGCTGCAAAATTGAGAGATGAGCTTCTTGCCTATAGAAAGCCAGCGATCTTATGGCCCGAATTTAGAAGGCTATTTGGGGTAATTAGCCTTAGACATGATGAAAATCGGGCTTCGATTGAGCATATAACCTACTCAAGATATAGGGATGGCTATGTTTTCTCTACAGAAGCAGAAGCCAGGGTAATCACAAGCTCAACAAACCCATATATACAATTCGAAGAATCGGACGTCTTACAAAT
>Ga0364900_10156_pt1 | contig 18928 bp, 3 predicted proteins | sample ExccelJu500002D3_FD_206974 | JGI IMG/M metagenome (GOLD analysis project Ga0364900, IMG submission 206974) | Enriched cells from Trout Bog Lake Hypolimnion, Wisconsin, USA - BchlTB.July09.5000.02.D3 | ecosystem: Environmental > Aquatic > Freshwater > Lake > Hypolimnion/Profundal zone | place: USA...
AGGCGCGGGCGAGCGAGTATTGCACCTGCGGAAACAATTCGTTCGTCGGATAATTTTTCAGCCAGGCCTCATAATTCGTGACCGCCGCCGGCCAGTTCTGCTCGCGCTCGAACGTCCGCGCCAGCGCCAGTTCCACCTGCGGCAGCAGCGGTGAACCGGGATACTGCCGCGCAAATGGCAGCAACACTTCGCGCGCTTTTTCCGGCCGGCCAAAATCCGAGAAGGCTTCACCGAGCAGCAACTGGCCGTTGTCCGCCAGCTCGCTCGCGGGAAATTTTTCCAGCATCTGACGCATCGCCGCCGCCGCGCCGGCGGCGTTGGTCATTTCAATGTTGGCGCGCAAAATCTGATAAAGCGCCCGGTCACCCAGAGATTTTTCGACCTCGGGAAAATCCGCATAGCCATCCAGCACGGCCTGATAATTGGTGGTGGCGGCGGCAAAATACTTTAGCGCAAACAAAGCGTCGCCGGTCTTGAATTTTGCCACCGCCTGATCTTCCGAGCCGGGCAGCCGCTGCGCCGCTGCGCGAAAATCCACCAGGCTGTTCGGGTATTGCTGCGCATTCCAGTTGCACCAGCCGCGATCCAGGCAAGCCTTGCCGATGAACGAGCTGTTGGTGAAGGTGCCGATAAACTGGTCGAAATTGGTCTGCGCAGCCGCCAGTTGATCCGATGACGCCGTGGTCAGAAATTGTTTCAGATGCAATTCCCCCAGCGTCACCAGCGCCAGTTCTGCCACCGGTGAATTCGAAAACTGCGCCAGATATTTTTCCAAGCTCGCCGCCGCATTGGTGACATCATTTTGCGCCGCCGCCAGCGCCGCGATTTTCAAGATGGCCTCGCGCTGCCGCGCCACCGGCACATCGCCGGTCAAATTTGCCGACCACGCGCCGACGGCGGCGGCGGGGAGATTTTTTTTCTCCAACACCGTGGCGTGCATCGCCACGCTTTCGGCCGTTGGCCCGGCCGCTTTGGCGGACGCCATCAGGTTGGTCGTCACCGCCAGCGCCGCATCGAGGTCGTTCAAACCGAGCTTGACCTGATACCGCAGATTCAACCGCTGCCAGTCTTGTTCCGGCGCGAGCAGCTTGGGATTCAGCAAGTCCAAAAAATTTTCAGCCGCCATGAAATTGCCCTGGCTCAACTTCGATTGCGCCAGCGAAAGCCGGCCATTGCTGACCAGCGCATTGTCGGCATCCAGCTGCGCCGCGCGGGCAAAAATGCCGTTGGTGGCTTCCAGCAACGCATCGTGCCGCGCCCAGTCGGGAAACTGCGCATAGGCCGCCGCCGCCTCCACCACCGCCGTCAGGCGTAACGGCGAAGCGGGAAATTTTTTGACCAGCGCGGTAAACGTCGCCGCCGCGTTGGTGTAATCCCCTTGCGCAAATTGCGCCTCGCCGAGCCAGTAGGTGAATTGATCGGCCAGACTGCCGACACTGGAGGCGTGCGCCGTCAACAAATCAGCCGCAGCGGCGTATTTGCCCTGCTTGAACTGCGCCTGCGCCTGCGCCAGCAGCGCCGGCGGCACCTGTTCGGATTTGGGGAAATGCTGGATGAACTGCGCAAACTGCGTCTCGGCGCGGTCGTAAATTCCGTCCTGAAAAGCCGCCGCCGCCGCCGCAAACGCCCGGTCCTCGCGCGACGCAGCCAAAAGCTGCCCGCCGCCCAGAACGAGCGTGAACAAAATCAAAAGCCAGCACCGGAAAAAAGCCATGCGCCGAATCTAAACGACGCGGCGCAGTGACAAAAGCGGAAAGAAACGAAAGCCGGACGGCAGAAATTATTTTTTGGCCTTGGCCGCCTTCATTTCCTTGGCGGTTTCTTCCGTCATCTGCTGAATTTTTTGCATGATCGGCCCCATGCGCTGCTGCATGAGCGCCATGGTGTTTTTCATCAGCGCCGGCTGCTTGTCAATGAACGCCTGCCCGGCCGGCGACTGGTAAAAGGCGATGATGCCGTCAATTTCCTCCTGCGTAAATGTCTCGCGATAGACCTGAACGAAGCCATCTTTGATTTTGGCCCAGCTCAATTCGTCCTGCATGATGGCAATCATTTTGGCCTGCTGCTTGTCCATGATGGCCTGCTCGTCGGCGCTCACAGGTTTGCCTTTGGTCACCTGCTGCAAACTTGTTTTCATGAAACCGTCCATCTGCGCCCAGACGGAATCCATGAGCTTGCCGGCTTTGGACAATTCCAACAGTTGATTGATGGAAGCATCCGTCGGCGGCGCGGCTTGGGTGGGAGTGGAAAAAGCCAATGCGGCGGCGATAAGAATAGCGGGGAGGAATTTCATAAGCGCGATTCTGCGCTGACCGCCCGAATTGTCAAAACTTTTCCAACCCGCCCGCTGGATTAGCCAAGGACGCTCTTCAAATAATGCCCGGTGTGGCTGCCGGCAACGTGGATGATTTTTTCCGGCGGGCCTTCGGCGACAATTTTTCCACCGCCGCTGCCGCCTTCCGGGCCGAGATCGAGAATCCAGTCCGCCGTTTTAATCACGTCCAGATTGTGCTCGATGATGACCAGCGTATTGCCGGCGTCGCGCAGACGGAACAGCACTTCCAGCAACTTCGCCACGTCGTGAAAATGCAAGCCGGTCGTCGGTTCGTCCAAAATGTAGAGCGTCTGGCCCGTCGCCTTGCGCGAAAGTTCCGTCGCCAGTTTCACGCGCTGCGCCTCGCCGCCACTCAATGTCGTCGCCTGCTGGCCAAGCCGGATGTAGCCGAGGCCCACTTCCGCCAAGGTTTGCAGCGGATCAAAAATTTTCGGCACCGCACGAAAAAATGTCACGCCCTCCTCGACCGTCATATCCAAGACATCCGCAATGTTTTTGCCTTTGTAGGAAATCTCCAGCGTCTCGCGGTTGTAGCGTTTGCCGTTGCACGCCTCGCACGTCACGTAAACCGCCGGCAGAAAATTCATTTCGATTTTGAGCACGCCGTCGCCCTCGCATTTTTCGCATCGCCCGCCCTTCACGTTGAAGCTGAAACGTCCCGGCTCATAGCCGCGCACTTTCGCCGCCGGCAGTTTGGCGAACAAATCGCGGATGTGATTGAACATGCCGGTGTAGGTCGCCGGATTGCTGCGCGGCGTGCGCCCAATCGGTGACTGGTCAATCACGATGACCTTGTCGAGCGATTCAAAACCGCGCAGCGCCTTGTGTTCGCCGGGCCGCTCCTTCGAGCCGTAAAACTTGCGGAACAGCGCGCGCTGCAGGATGTCGCTTACGAGCGTGCTCTTGCCGGAACCGCTCACGCCGGTGACGCAGGTGAACGTGCCGAGCGGAATCCGCACGTCAATGTTCTGCAAATTGTTTTCCGTCGCGCCGATGACTTCCAGCCAGCCCTTTTCTTCCGTCGGCTGGATTCTTTTTTTCGGAACCGGAATTTCCAGTTCGCCGGTGAGGTATTGGCCGGTGAGCGATTTTTTTACGGCCAGAATTTCCGGCAAAGTTCCGGCAGCCACCAATTCGCCGCCGTGAACGCCGGCGCCGGGGCCGAGATCTAAAATATAATCCGCCGCGCGAATCGTGTCCGCATCATGCTCAACGACCAAAACCGTGTTGCCCAAATCGCGCAAGCCTTTCAGCGTCGCGAGCAGCCGGTCGTTGTCGCGCTGGTGCAGGCCAATGCTCGGCTCGTCCAAAACATAAAGCACGCCGACGAGCGCCGCGCCGATTTGCGTCGCCAGCCGGATGCGCTGCGCCTCACCGCCGCTCAACGTGCCGCTTTCGCGGTCGAGCGTGAGATAATTCAGACCAACATTGCGCAAGAAACCGAGCCGCGCGCGAATTTCCTTGATGACTTCGGCGGCAATTTTTAATTCAAATTCGGTTAGCTTCAACGCGGCAAAAAATTCGTCGGCCTTTTCCACGGACAACGCACAAACATCCATGATGGACAGGCCGGGAATTTTAATTTTCGATTTTTTATTTTTGAACTGCGATTTGTATTCCTCGCCACCGAGCGTGACGGCGAGAATTTCTGGTTTCAACCGCTTGCCGCCGCAGACATCGCAAAACTGCGGCGTCATGTATTGCTTGAGCCGGTTGCGCATGAATTCGCTTTCGCTCTCGGTCGCGAGGCGCTCCAGATTCACCAGCACGCCCTCGAACGGCCGGTCAATCGTGCTCACTTTGCCGCCGCGCCAGAATTTGAACGCCACGTTGTCCTCACCGGAGCCGTGCAGCAAAACGGTTTTGAAATTCTCCGGCAAATCCTTCCACGGCGTCTGCAAATCCACGTTGAAATGACCGGCGACACTGCGCAACATCGCCTTGTAATAAATGTTCATCCGCTTGCCCGCGCGGCGCCACGGCTGGATGGCGCTTTCCAACGGCTCGTCAAAATTCGGCACGACGAGCGCCTCGTCGAAAACCATTTTCTGACCGAGACCGTGGCAGACGGGACACGCACCGGCAGGCGCATTGAAGGAAAAATGTTTCGGCGTCGGTGGGTCGTAGCTTTTGCCGGTCGCGGGTGAACACATTTTGTTCGAGTGCAACGTTTCGATCCAATTTGTCGCGTCCGTCGCCGTCGGCAATTGATGCAACGTGAACATCACACCTTCGCCAAGGCGCAGCGCGGTCTGCACGGAATCGCCAAGGCGGACGCGGATTTTGTCGTCAATCACCAGACGGTCAACGACCGCTTCGATGTTGTGGAATTTCTTTTTGTCGAGTTTGATACGCGCGGCTTCCTCGCCCAGCTCCAGGATTTCGCCGTCCACGCGAACACGCACAAAACCTTCGCGCGCCAATCGTTCAAAAACGTCGCGGAACTCGCCTTTCTGCCGGCGCACGACCGGCGCGAGCAGCATGACTTTGGTTTTCGACGGCAGCGCGAGGATTTTGTCCACGATGTCGCTGGTGCTTTGCGTGGAAATCGGCACGCCGGTTTCCGGGCAGTGCGCTTGGCCGATGTGCGCGAATAACAAACGCAGGTAGTCAAAAATTTCCGTGGTCGTCGCGATAATCGAGCGCGGGCTGCTGCCGGAACTTCTCTGTTCAATTGCGATCGCCGGCGACAAACCTTCGATGAAATCCACGTCGGGTTTCTGCAACTGGTCGAGGAACTGCCGCGCGTAGGCGGAAAGGCTTTCGACGTATTTGCGCTGGCCTTCCGCGTAAATCGTGTCAAACGCCAGCGACGATTTGCCACTGCCGCTCAAGCCGGTGACGACCACCAGCTTGTCGCGCGGAATTGAGAGCGTGAGGTTTTTGAGGTTGTGTTCCCGCGCGCCGCCGATCTTGATGAATTCCTTGCTCATGTTGATGAATTTCCCGTCCACGGGAAAACTCACCCTACGCCACGCGGCGAAAAATGCAAAGCCGGAGTTGGTAAAAAATCCAAAATCCAAAATCCGAAAAGCACCACCTCGCCCCGACCCTCGCCCCCGTTTCACGGCGGAGAGGGAGAAAAATTTTAGGGCAGCAGAATCAACTGATAGAACTTCGTAAGGAACGGCGTGTTGGTGTCGAGGAACGTGAACTGGCCGTTGGTCGAGGTGATATTTCCAAGGATCGCCGTCCAATTTGGCGGTGCGAGGTTAGTCGTCCACTGCACTTGGAACTGCTCGTTCGTCCAGCCGCTCCATTGCAAGGTCATGCCGTTGGTGCCCAGCACGACGCTGCCGAGAACGGGAATCGGATTGACGAACACGTTGAGCGTGTTGGTTGCGCTCAACGGCGGTATACCGCTGTCGGTGACAATCGTGGTAATGGGGTTGGTCTTGCCGGCATCGGCGAGCGAGGTAATCCAAGTAATGACGCCACTATTGGTATTGATGGTGACGCCGAGCGGCGGACTCACCAGCGCATAGGTCAATGTCTGCGCGGGCGAATCGCTATCCGTAGCGCTATTGGTCACGGTGAGCGTGGCGGTGGGCGTTACGAAATAATTCGTCGGTTGCGAACCGAAGACCGGCGCAGTGTTCGGCGCATTTGTCAACAGCAGCAGCCGGTAGAAACGGTTCGTGCCGAAGCTGCCGCCCGTCTGCGAGGCGTCGTCAAAGAAGTTGAACTGCGCGTTTGTTGGGTTCACCGGCACAATGGTGGGGTTGAAACTGATGCTCGGCGGATTCGTGAACGGCGTCCAGTTGACCGGCGCGAGCGATGGCGTCCATTGCACTTGGAACAAATCATTGCTCGGCGCGAACCACGTCAAAAGGTAGCCGTTCGTGCCGAGGATGTTCGTTTGGACGATGCTGCTGATATTCACCAAATTAGTCGCGGACAAGATTAGATGGAAATTCACTTCTAGCGCGTTCGTCACCGCGAAACTATTAGTGTTCTGCACGCCGAGCCAATAGAGCGAGTTGGGGAACTGAAGCGGCACATTGGCAGTGCCGATGACCGCCGAACCGCCGGTGCTGTTCGTGATGAGCAGCGAATCGTTGGTCGCGCCAACACTCGGCGGGGCATTGGTGGTGAGCCAGACATTCACGCCAGCGGGCGCGGCGAAGAGCAGCGTATTCGTGGCGAAGTCGGCGTTCGTCGGCACATTGACCAGATAATAATTCACACTGTTGCCCGCGAGGACATTCGTTTGCGCTGCGCCGTTGGTGAGCGTGAGCGGCGGCAAGACGGTCACGGTGAAGGTATTCGTCGCGCTCAAGGTCTGGTTGGTCTGCGCCCAGATGTTGGTGTCGGTCACGAACACGGTGACGGTGTAAGCATTGCTGGAAACCTGCGCGGGCGACGGCGTCCAAGTGAAAATACCGTTGGTCGGATTGATAAACACATTCGTGACGCCGGAGACCGACACGGAGTAAGTCAGCACGTTCGCCGGCAAATCCGCGTCGCTCGCGGTGTCGGTGACGGTGAGCTGGTTCGCGGCGTTGATGACGTAGTTGGTCTGGCTGGGAACATTCGCCGGCCAGAACGGCGGCGTGTTAATTTCATAGACCACCACGGTAACGGTGTTCGTCGCGCTCAAGGCCGGATAGCCATTGTCCGTGACCACGTTGGTCAAAATGATTGTGCCCAAGCCCTGCGGCTCGACGTTCGTGAACGTGATAACCCCGGTGTATTGGCCGATGCTGGCCCAGCTTGGCGGGTTCAACAATTTGTAGGACAAAATTTGCGCGGGAACATTCGTGTCCGTCGCCGCGTTGGTGAACAGCACGTTCGCCGGCTGGTTGGTCAGGAGGAAAATCGTCACCGTCGGCGAATTCGTCCAGAACGGCGCGTTGTTGGTCTGGTTCAAGCCAAACAATGAAGTCAGCGCGAGGTTGTGTTGTCCACCGCCGCCGGCACCGGCGACGGCGAAAACATTGCTTAAATTTGTGGGATAACCGATATATTCCACACCATTAGGATCACCCCACTGCACTAAAGTTCCATCATTTTTCAAGGCGAGGCTATCATAACTACCACATGCGACCGCAATGAAGTTGCTTCCTGACGGAGTAAGAGAAACTTGGCTAACTGAATCGTCGCCCCACGAAACTATCGTTCCGTCATTACACAAGGCAACACTATGCAAATAACCGGCAGCCACAGCCACCACATTGCTCAAACCAACCGGGATATTTGTTTGACCGGAACTGTCGTCGCCCCACGCAAAAACTCTGCCGTCATTTTTCAGAGCGAGACTGTGATAACCGCCCGCCGCTATGGAAACAATGTTCGACAAACCAGCAGGCAGATTGGTCTGGCCAAGAGAGTTGTTACCCCATGTCGTAATCGTGCCATCGGTGCGTAGCGCGAGACAATGCAGTCCACCGCTAACCGCGAGCACTACGTTTGTCAAAGAAGGCGGCACATTCGTCTGACGAGATAGATTCGATCCCCAAACAACCACAGTGTGGTCACTACGTAAAGCCAAACCGTCCTTTTCGCCCCCACTGACAGACACAGCGTTGGTTAGATATGACGGCACATTCGTCTGACCAAGGATACCGCCACCCCACGCAACCACCGAGCCGTTGTTGTTCAGCGCAATGCTGAAGCCATTGCCCGCACCGATGCCCGTCACGAGATTCGTCAACACGGCGGGAAGCGGCGTGGTCTGACCGTTGACATAGTCGCCCCACGCGACGACGTTGCCCTGATCAAAAATCTGGTCGAAGCCAAAGGTCATGCCAACGGCGTTGCTGGCGACGAGGCGATAATGGTAAGGCAAATTCACCGTCAAACCGGTGACGGTGCTGGAGGTATAAATCACGTTGAAATTAAAATTCGAGCCAACCACGGACGCCGGCGTGACGAGACCGTAGTTGGTGCTGGTGCCCCATTGGAACCACGCGGTCGTCGGCAAACCGTTCGGCGTCACCATGCCGTCAAGCTGCGCCTTGGTGCCGGTGGTGGATTGCGCCGGATGCGTGAACGCAAACGGCAGCGCCACCGGCGTGACGGTGACGGTGAAATAATTCGTCGCGGACAAAACCTGATTCGTAAGCGCGTAGGCATTGGTGTCCGTCACAATCGTCTCGAAGGTGTAAACGCCCGGCGTCTGCGCCAGCGTGGGCGTCCAGGTAATGATGCCGTTGGTGTCAATCACGGCATTGGTGATGGCGGACAGATTGGTGATGATCAACTGATACGTCAGCGGATTCGTCGGCAAATCCGCATCCAGCGCGGTGTTGCTCACGACCAGCGTGGTCAGGCCGGGGATGGTGTAGTTCGTCTGGCTCGGCGTGTTCGTCGGCCAGAACGGCGGCGTGTTCACCTCGTTCACCGTCACGGTGAAACTATTGGTTGCGCTGGTCGGCGGCGCGTTGGTGTCCGTCGCGATGGTGGTGATGGTATAAACGCCCGGCCCCTGCGCCTCGCTCGGTATCCAAGTGATGACGCCGTTGGTGTCAATGGCAGGCGCGGTGTTGGTGGTGTTGGCAAAACTATTTGTCCAACCGAGAAGGTTCATCGCGTTGGTATTGACCGTGAGGAACACCGAATAATTCAACGCGTCGGCCGGATTCGGCGGCGTGGCGTTGTTTGTCACGGTGAGCAATGTCAGTTCGTTGAGGTTGGTGTCCGACGGTGTGCCGACAAAGATTGGCCCGACCAATTCCGTCACGAGAATGGTGTAGCTGACCGGCGCGCCGGAGGCGTTGGAAACAGCGAGATACCACCAGCCATTCGTGAACGACACCGGCGCGGTGTTCGTAAGCACGAGAATCAGCTCGTTCGTGGTGCCGCCATTGGTGCTGCTGTCCGACGGCGTGCCGAGCATTGGCAGCGGCAAGCCGTAGCGCGCATACAAATTGACATCGCCGGATGGATTCAGGATTTCATATTTCACGCCGTAGCAATTGGTCGAAACATCGTAGCGATAATAATCCAAGCCCGTCGTCACCGTCAGGTTGGTGTAAGGCACCAGGTTGGTCAGCGTGATGATGGTGCCGGTCGTCACCGGCACGCTGCTGACCACGACACTCACCGTCACCGGGCCGAAGTAGGCCATCGTGTCGGTGTTCGTGATGTAATAATCAAACGACGCATACGGCGACGCGTTCGTCGGCGTAAAGATGGCGATGCTGTTGCTCAACGGCCCGGTGTTGGTGACGGAGCCGAGGACATTCGTGAGATACACCGTGCCATTGACCGCGTTGGTCACGAAGAAAGCCAGATGGCCGGTGTTGCCGGACAGCTTGTAAAGATCCACGGCCACGGGGCCGTTATTGGTCGTGACTGCGTGCGGCCCGGCCAGCCAATTGAGGTATTCCTCCAAGTCCGTGTAACCGGGCGAATGAGTGGACGGCAGAAAATCGCTCGCATTCATCGGGTCCTGACCAAAAGTAATTTCCCAATAATCAGGAATGCCGTCCTGATCCGAATCCAGCGGCGGGGCCGTGGAAGCCAGCGCGGGCCAGCCGCCCACCTGACTTTGCGAACTGATAATCGTGCCGGTCTGTGTGCGAACGCCGTTGACGATGTTTGTGTCCGCCGCATCGCGCGCCATCAGCGCGTTGCCAGCAAACGCCAGCACCCGCTCATAAGCCTTGAAGGCCTCGTCCGTGCCCACGCGCACCAGCGGCAACGGCACGGTCAACTGGGTAATCTGGTTGGTAATCCGGTTGGTGAACATCTCCCACTGCGTGTAGCCGCCGTTCAGCACACCATCATAGTTCGTATCAATGAGGTTGTTTGTCTGGAACATCCAAGTGTTGGTGCTGCCGCTGTGGAACGCGATCCACGGCTGGAACGAATGCGGCCCGGCGATGAGATAATTGCAGGTGTAATTAAGCTGGTTGGTGGCCCCGTTGGGATTATTCGTGGGATCCACGGACGAGAAACCGGAGTTGGTGCCCCAGTTGTAAATCACGTTGTTCACGAAATCGAGACTCACGTTGTCGGCCAGATGCGGGCTGCCGGCGTTATTGTCCGCGTAAAGATTGTGATGAAAACTCAACGAGCCGTGGCCGAGGCGGAGTTGCGTGCCGTCGAATAAATCGCTGGCGCTGGCATCATACAACTGTTCCGCAATCACGGACCATTGCACCGTTAGGTTCGTCGAGTCCAAGGCAGATACCACCTGCCGAGGCGCCCACGTCGCGGAAACGTGGTCGGCAATCAAATTCGACGCCGTGATAAACCGGAGCGCGTCGAAGCCGTTCGTGTCGCCGGGCCGGAAGCGAAGATAGCGAATGATGACATCGTGCGCATTGGTCACCGACGTTTCCCAACCCGCCACCGTGATACCGTCGCCCGGCGCGGTCTGGCCGGCAAGCGTCAGATATGAATTCGTGATGACCAGCCGCGACTGCAAATAAATCGTGCCGGACACATCAAAAACCACCGTGCGATTGTTGGCGCTGACGGCATCACGCAAGCTGCCGTAGCCGGAATCGTTCAAATTGAAAACGTGATAAACCGCGCCGACCGCGCCGCCGCCGGAACCTTCCGCGCCGGGGAACGCCGGGAAATAACCGTTCGTGTCAATCGAGGCGACAATCGTGTAGCTGATGTTGGTGATCTCGTGGTTCGGCACGCCGAGATACCAGTCGGCGATGAGATTCGTCAGCGCCGCGTTGGTGTAAACCCAGATCATTTCCGCACTGCGACCGGGATTCTGGCTGCTCTGGTAAAACGGCGGAGACAGCGGCAGCGCGTTGGTCTGCAAGGTCAGATCGCCGTTGCCGCTCAAGTCATAAAGCTCGAAGCGCAAACCCGACACCGCGTTGGTGACGTGGAAGCGGAAGAAATTGGTCAGCGCTGCGCCCGGCCCGGCGGTGAAGGTGAACGGCACGACGTTGGTCAGATCAATGATGGTCGGTGTGGGCGTGTCCAGTTCCTTCGCCAGCACGGTGTAGTTAACCGCGCCGCTGTCGCGCTTGATGACGCCGAGATACCACGTTCCTGCCGAGAGGGGCACCGGCGAGGAATTGGTCAGCACATAAATATTTTCATCCGCATTGGTCGCATTGAAGCTGCCGTAGTCGGTGTTCGTCAGGTTCGGCAACGGCACGCCCTTGCGAATAACGAGGTCGGCATTACTGCTCATTTTTAGCAACTGGAACGTGGCCGCATACGCGTTGCTCGTGACCGCAAATGAAAAATAACGCAACGCGTCATTGGTGGTCAGTGTGCTGGAATAAGGAACGCCGTTGGTCAGCGCCGTGATGTCGTAATCCACTTCCAACACCACCGAGGCAGCGTGGATGCCGGAATTGCGGACACCAAGATAATAGGACGAACCGGCCTGGCTCGCCGCCGTCAGCGGGAACTGATTGACCGCCAGCGGCGGCACACCCACACCGACGAGTGAACCCGTCAACAAAGTCTGGTCGCCCGGACTGGAGCCGGTCGGCACGTTCGTCGGATTGAAAAGCAAGTCCACCGCCACATCGGACGAGACGAGAATGTTCGTGGCCAACTTCGCCCACGCCGGCACCATCACCGAATAATAAACCGTCTGGCCCGGCCCGACAGTGCTGGCCGTCGGCGTCTGCGGCATCAGCGTGGCCGAGATTTGCGCGTTGGATTCGAGGATGAAATTCAACTGCCAGTTCACCAGCGACGAGAAGTTGGTGACATACGCGCCGGCACGGTTGTCCCAAACCTGCAACGTCCAGTCACCATTGGCCTGACCGCCGGTGAGGGCATCATTCAGCGATTGTTCCGGCAAATAATACAGGTTAGTCAGCGGCGCTTGGGAAACAGCGAACGAATCCAGCAGGATGCCCGGTTCCACGCCGGTGATGCGCAGCGGCATGGTGTTGGAGGTCGCCGTGAAGGTGTAGCTGTTCTGTTCCCATTGATTGTTCACGCCAAAAATCAAATTGCTGGTGGTGCCAAAAACCACTTCCGCCTCGGCCAAGCCGGGTTCCGGCGTGACCGACGGATCAAACTTGCCGGTCAGCCCATTCGTGGCCGTCGCCGAGAGCCGGTAAATCGCGGCGATTTCCGCGCCGGACAAGGCGCGTTTGTAAATGCTCATTTCATCCATCTCGCCGCCAAAATAATTATTCGTGCACAGCGTCATGTCGCGGCCCAGCAACACATCGCCGTCCGTCTTCGGCACAAACGGCGCAAACACGCCGCCCGGCATAAAGAGGTTCGTAGTGGCAACGTTGGTGCCGTTCAAATAAAGCATGGCGAGGCCGCTGTTGGTGTCGAAAGTCAGCGCGACGTGCTGGAAGACGTTGCTCTGGATCAGGCCGGGCGCGGAATAGACTTCGTGCCAGACATTGCTGGTGTCAATGAGGTTCGCGTAAAGGCAGCCGTTGGTGCTGACGAGCTGGTTGGTGCCGCCGGGCATGGAGTTGGTGACGGACACCCAGAACTGCACGCCGTTGGTCTGAATTTGATCCACCTCGACCACGCCATAGACGGTATTCGTCGCCGCCGAGCCTTGAACGAAGCCATTGTTATCCGCCAGCATCCACAGGCTGGCGGGCAGATTGGTTTCGCCCCGCATGAAGGTGTATTTCCGCGTGCCGTCGGTATTGTTGGGCTGGCCGCTCATCCAGTTCGTGTAGGCGATGTTCGTCAACCCGCTTGACCAGACAAAGGTCGTCGGCGGATTGTTCGTCAAACCAAGCCATAAATTACGGTTCACATCGCCATAGTCGGCGAAATTATCGAAGACCCAGTTCTGTTCGTTCGCCGTGTCCAGCGTCACCAGATGGCCGCCGAGCTGCGTCGCCCACAATTCCGAAGTCGTCCAATTGGTCGCCCCGAGCAGGTAATAATAATGCTCGGTCGCGCGATCCAAATACGGGCCGGCGAGGATGACGATGTTCGTCACCGCCGCATTGGTCGGCACATGGGCGAGCCACTCGACGAGCGGCTGCGGATGCGCCACGTTGGTGGGATTGATCCAGCCTTCGACGGTGAAGCCGCCGCCCTTGCCGACATCCAGCAAGGTGCTTTGCGGAATCTGCACATAGGTATTCGTGCCGGCGAATTCAAATTGTTCGCCCGCATCCTGAAAGCCAAACGCCTGCCCGACTTCGCCCGCCGGGAAATTAAACCGCCCGACCAGCGTGCCGTTGTTGGCATTCTTTTCCGGGTCAGAACTGTCGGTGGCATCGCCCTCGCCGCGCCACCAGCTCGCAATGCCAGGGCCGCGATACCAGAAGGTCACGTTGTAAATCCGGCCCGGCACCGTGGCGAGATCACGCGTAATTGTGCCGGTGGCCAGCGCCAGCAAATTTGTGCCGACGTTGTCACCGATGGAATCGGACGGATCGGTGACGACGCTCACCTCGTTGCTGACCAGCGTCACCACGTTGGTCACTTGCACATACTGGTTGTTAGTGAGGTTAAAAACGGTGCTGACCGTGACCAGATTGGTCGGCAAGTTCCAGCCGCCGAATGCGTCATAAATGTTTGTCGGCGCAAAATAATTTCCGTTGGTCGCCAGCTCGAAATCGCACAAGGTGTAGTTGGAAGACACTTCATCAAAGCTGAACGGCGTCGGCGCAAACTTGATGGGCACGTTGGCGAGGTTGGTATCGTCGGTGAATTCCAGATACTCGTAATTGGTCATCGGCGCACCGGCGGTGTAAGTCCAAGCATCCCCGCCTTTGCCGTAGGGGTTGCCAAACTGATTCATGATGATGGTGATGTTGGTGTAGCCCCCGGGGACATTGACATTGATGGTCGTCGGCACCGTATTTTGCGCACCGCCACCCAAGGGAACATTGTTGGTGAACCCGGTGTCATAGAGAAAATCCGGCGAGCCAAGATAGAAAGTAGTCGGGTCGCTGCCGCCATAAATCGTCATCTCATCCGGCACCGTGTAAAAGTTATAGATGATCGGCACCGTCTCACCGAGAATCGAGACGCCCAGATAATTGGTTTCAGGCGCGGCGTTGCCGTTGGCGGTGGTGTTCAAAACGTTGGTATAGACAAACACGGCCCCGGCGCCATTGGTGTCGGCACCGCCGCGATTTTCCATCAGCAGCACACGCTGGCCGGTCGGGCTGACCAGCGTGAAAGTTAAATCCGAAATGCGCGGCGAATCTACCACCAAGCCGACGCTCACGGACGAGATGAGCTGCGTGACCGTGTTCGGCACGGTGATGGTGGAACCAGACACCGCATCGTCCAGCAAAGCGGTCGGTGAACCGCTGGCATAGCTGAATGTGTTGTCCACACTGGAACCGAATCCGAGCGTGGCCGCCAGTAGCACCGTGACGTCGTTGTCGCTGGGATTGTAAAGACCGATAAAATAACGGCCCATATCGAGTGGCGGTCCGACGGAAATCGTGTTGCCCGGCGGCACACCGTTCGTCAAATCCGCCCGCTGGTCGTAATCCGCCAGCGTCGGCTCGTTGCCGAATTTTTCATACATCTGAATTGCCGGAACGGCAGTAGGCGGCAGGTTAGTCGCATAAAAAGTCAGGTTGGTGTAGCCCGGTGGCACGTCCACATAATCAACGAACCAGCCATGGGCCGGCACCACCACCTGCACGCCCGGTTTTTTTAGATCACGGTGCGGCTGGATTTTCAAAGTCAGCACGCTGACGCGGCCGGTCTGCGTATAGGCATCATCTTCCTCGCTCAAAATCCACAAACCCGGCGTGGACTTGCCCCGAAAATTCACCAAGCTGCCTGGCCCGGCGGATGGCACGGAGCCAGCAATGGGATTACGGCTGTCGTCATAAACCTGCGGCGCGGTGCCGAAGGTGTTGCCGGACAAATTGTGGCTGTTCAAGATGGTGAAGTTGTTGCCGAACGAGAGCGCGCCGAACAAGTCGCTGGCATTCTCGTGCTCGTCCAGATTGGTCACCGTCACCTTGGCAATCTTCATCGGGTAGATGGCCAGTGCGAACACATTGGTCAGTCCAGGATTCGGATTGCCGCCATCGGGAATATTCACCGGCAGCAGCATCCCGTTAACAATCTGGTTGCCGTTTTTGTCCAACTGACTGAAAGGCACCGAGGTGAACACCGGCAGGAACGCATATTCTGCCGCCATGTGATCCTCGGACTTAACGCCGACATAATAGACCTGGCCCGGCGCGGAATTGCTGAACACCACGAATTCCGTGCCACCCTGGCCGAGCGACGCGCCGAAGCTGTTCGCTGTGGCTGTCACCGTGCCAGCGAGGCAGTTGGCCACCACCGCCGGATTCAAGTTGGTCAGTGTCGGATCGGTGCTGACATACAGATCAATGTCCGCCTCCGGGCGCGTGGCATTCGCTGTCGTGTCGGCCAGCGTGCCCAAGCGCGGAATCGCCAGCGTGGCGGAATTGAACACGATGAACCCAGCGTTAGTCACATCCACGCTGCTGCCGTCGCTGTCGAGCGCGTTGTTCGTCACCACATAAAAATGCCACTGGTTGGTCATGCCGATGGTGACCACGCCATTCGGCCCCCAAACGGTGTTGGTGCCAAGCGACAAGTTGTTTGTGCCCAGCAGCGGCGTGTTCTCGCCGGCAATTTGATTGAACAGCGGTGTGTTTGTGCTGGCGACGAACGTGATGTCCTGATAGCCCGTCGGGTTGCTCACCAAACCGCCGTCCGTCACGGTGAAGGCATTGGTGGCCACTTGGTTGCCGACACACGAAACCACCAGCGCAAAATCCTGCACCGTGTTATTCGTCTGCAAAGTCACGGCGTTCACGTTCACCGACCGACCCAGCACGGTCACGGAATAATGTCCTGACAGGAACGGCGGCAGCAGGACCTGCTTGACGTTGTTGATTGTATCCAAGTTCGGCGGGCTGTTGGTGTCCCACGCCTGACTAAAGCCGGTGTCGGATGAAAAATCATTGCCGTAATACACCTTGCCGGTGTCCAAATTGGTCACGATTAGATCGAGGTTGTTGACCAGCTTGATGGCGGCGTTGGGGTCGCCCGGTGGATCCGTCCACACCAGCGTCGTCTGCAAGTCCAGATACGGCGCGAGTGAATTAGTGTTCACCGTCACGAGATAAGTGTGCGCATCGCCGGTGGCCAGTGCAGTGAGCGGATCCTGATCCACAAAGAACAACTGCGAGTTCGTGCCGATGGTCAAGTTCGTGGTCGTCACCGGCAACGAGTTCGCGAGGTTGGGCAAACCCCAGCCGTCAAAATTCATCTGGTTCGTGACCGCCAGCGTATTGCCGCCAACCTGCCGCGCGCCGTTGATGAGCAGCGCCTTGAGCAGCGCCGGGCTGGGCGTGACGCTCAAAGTGTTTGTGAAAAAATCTTGCATCAACGCCAACAGACCGGACACCGCCGCCGCCGACATGCTGGTGCCGGTCTCGTAGCGGTAATAGCCACCCAAGCTGTCGTTCATGCGCTCCAGCACTTGCAGCCGATCGCCAAGGTTATTGGTCACATATACCGTCACAGTCACATCGTAGTTAACAGACTGGTTAGTGGGATTGCCCACCGAGACGTTGAAGCCCCCGCTGGCCAGAGTGTTGGGCAGCGTGATGGAATTGATGCCAGGCGGAATGACAAAAGTGGTGTTGCCCACAAAATCATTGGTCGTCGGCGTCCCCGTCAGGTTGGCGTAAAGCGGCATGGCTGGAAACGGCTTCGGTGAATACTGGTTCGCCGTGACGTTGATTTGCACACCGACCGCGTTCGGCGGCACCGCCACCGGATAACTGTTCAGCGAATTGGTCGCCACGATCTGATACTGATAGGTCTCCGATAACGCGTTCGTGTCGCTGTAATAGGCGTTGGTGTCCCACTGGCTGGATCGCGTCGAGACCACGAAGGTGCCCGGCGCCACCACGTCCGGCTTGAACCGCCCGTAAGCTCCCTCCGTGCCCACGCCCACGTTGCCGCGCGAGGAATACCACGCCACCTGCGTGCCAGAATCCGTCCACGTCTGCCAGTAAGGGCCCGTGTTAGTAATCAGATCGCCAAAGCCGTCGTCCTCCACGACCGTCACGATGTTCGTGATGTTGCGCAACTGTTCCAGCGCCCCGACCGTGATGACATTCTTCGCGGTGCCGGGCGACATGATTGAATCATAATCGCCAAGCGCGCCGTCGTTGTTGCCGTTGCCCGCCCCGCCAGCCGAAAACACAAACAGCACCGGCTGCGAACCGGTCGTCAACGGCAACGCGTCGCGCGTCGCCGCGTCATAGCTAGACGCCGCCAGATCATAAGCCGCATCGCCGTTGTCCCAACTGTTGTTGGAGATCAACGCCCCTTGCAACGCGGCGTTGGTCTGCATGACATAATCCGAGTTGCCATAATTCATGGAAAACAATGTCGCCGCCGGGGCCTTGCCCCGAAAATCCGCATTGGTGATTGAGCCTTCCGCATTCGCCCCCACGTTCACCGGCGACAGGCTCTTGGAACCGTTGCCAGCAATGATGCCTGCAACGTGCGTGCCGTGGCCGTTCAAGTCGCTCAAATCCGCCGGCGAGCCAAACACGCGCCCGGCCAAATCGGGATGCGTCGCGTCCACACTGGTGTCGTTCACCGCCACTAGGACGTTCAAACCCGTCAAGCCCAGCCAGTCATTGGTGCTGCCCGAAATCGTGTCCGGCGTAACCCCCAACATCACGCGCGACAAATCGTTCGCCGTGTGACGATGATACATCGGCTCCACCGCCTGCACGCCGGGCAGTTGCGCCAGGGCCGTCCAGTTGGCCGGAGCCGTCACGCGCAGCACCGGGCCGAACGCCGAGCGATCGCGCCCGATGATGGTGGCGCCAGATTTCAGCACCTGACCTTCCGCCGTGGCATCCGAAGCGAACAGGCCAAGGCTCAACGCCGTGCCGGGCGGCAGTGGCGACTGCGCCACGGCCAGACCGAGCAGCGACGGCTGCACTTTGTAATAAGGCTCAAATGGCAACACCGCCTGCACTAGCGAACTGCCCGCCAGCGCGCCGGCTTGAGCAGCGGTGGCCTTGACGAGATAAGCGTTGTTCGGAATATAGGAAACCACCGATGCGCCCGCTCCGGCCAGCAGCGCGCGGAATTGCGCGTTCACCACCCCGCGCGCTTGCACAATGTAGGCACCGGGATTGGCCCCAGCCTTGAGGTGCGCCGGAATGTCCAGTGCCAGCCGCGCATCCGTGTCAATCAACGCATTCTGCAACAGGATCGCGTGCGGCTTGGCGGCGAGCTGGCGGAGCGACTGCACCGTGTTCGTCAACCGGAACGCCAGCGGGTTGGTGCGGTTGAGCGTGGAAATTTGCGGCGGCGCGGACAGCGCGGCAGCACTAGCAGCGGTGGCAACGGTCATCGCCGGCGGCGCGGACGCTTTCATCACTCGCCCGGTGGATTCGCGCACAGGCCAGAAAAACCAAGCCGCTGCCAGCGACAGCAGGCAGAACAAAATCAAAACAACTTTTCGCATAACAAAATTCAATTTAACCGACATTCAAACTCCGGCCCAAGCTCGCGGCATTGCTTTGCCGCACCCACTTTGAGCTTGAAAAAGCCAAAAACTTTCCAAATCCGCCCCAATCATCGTCTCGAACAGACCGTCCATCGTCTCGAACAGACCGTCCATCGTCTCGAACAGACCGTCCATCGTCTCGAACAGACCGTCCATCGTCTCGAACAGACCGTCCATCGTCTCGA
>Ga0364900_10250_pt1 | contig 18914 bp, 30 predicted proteins | sample ExccelJu500002D3_FD_206974 | JGI IMG/M metagenome (GOLD analysis project Ga0364900, IMG submission 206974) | Enriched cells from Trout Bog Lake Hypolimnion, Wisconsin, USA - BchlTB.July09.5000.02.D3 | ecosystem: Environmental > Aquatic > Freshwater > Lake > Hypolimnion/Profundal zone | place: USA...
CTACGACGGCGTGCACAAGCACCGCACACAGATCGGAGAAGGCTCGTTCGTGGGCAGCGACTCGACGCTGGTGGCGCCGGTGACGGTGGGAGACGGGGCCTATATCGGCGCCGGCTCGTGCATCACCAAGGACGTGCCCGCCGGGGCGCTGGCCATTGGCCGGGCGCGCCAGACCAATCTGGAAGGGTGGGTGGAGGCGCGGCGCGCCCGGCGCGAAGCCAAGAAATAGAAGAACGGCAGCGCCCGATGAACAAGGTTGATTGAGGTTCGTGCTTTCCCACCCTTTCCGCAGAAAGCGCGGAAAGGATGGGGCACGGAGCATTTGCGGCGGAGCAACGGGTTCGTTTCCGGGGTATCCTGCTTGCGCGGAGTTGCCTGCTCCGGGCGAGCAAGGGAGCGGCGATTCGTTTCGCGAGCGGCGCTGGGCCTTTCCATACAACCCGTCCTTTCGGTTCAGGGGCTGGAGCTGTCGTTGGCCGCTCCGACCTGCCGATATTTATTTTGATTCCCGCGAAGGGAAAATACTTTATTTTGCGTTATGCATCGCACACCCTGCGGGCGTATTCTTTGCCTTCCGGAACAACCACAACAGAGCCACGCCACAAGAAGCTCGAGCCAACCGGGGGCGGCATCTGTCCTGGATGGACAGCCGCACAATAGAGCATGAAGCGATGGAGCAGGAACGATTTCCGGCCGCATCCGTAGTGAAGTAGAAGAAGTATTTTTTCTTGCCGATACAATATTTTTGCGCGTGCTGGCTTGGCGCGACGTTTCTGGCCATCAGGCTGCGCTAGGCAGCCGTTTGATCGAAAGACGCCGCGGCGGTTATGGTTCTGGCTGGCGCAGACGATGGGGGATTGGGCTTGACAGTGAACCTGGCAGAACCGGAAGAGTCGCACCCGGCGGTGAAGTCGCCTGCGGAGTCCCATGCACGCGCAGCCTCGAAGCCGCGCGAGGGCGCATGGATCCTGGTGGTAGACGACGAACCGCACGTCCGGTCGATGATCGGCGCCACGCTGGAACGCCGGGGGTACGGCGTGCAGAAGGCGGTGGGCAGTCGGGAGGCGTTGGAGATTCTTGGCAGCGATGCATTCGACCTGGTGCTGACCGACATCGTGATGAGAGATGGCAACGGCATGGCCCTGCTGGAGTGCATACAAAGGCAGCATCCGCAGCTTCCGGTGGTCATGGTAACAGCGGTGCACGACATCGGCGTGGCCATCGACGCGATGCGCCGCGGCGCGTGCGACTACCTGCTCAAGCCGTTCGAGCGCGAGCAACTGCTCAGCACGGTTCATCGCGCGCTGGATCACCGACAGGTCATGCAGGAGAGCCACAAATACCGGCTGGGGCTGGAACAGGCCGTGCAGGCCAGGACGGAGATGCTTCGCCAAGCGATGGAGGACCTGGAGCACTCCTACGATGTGATGCTCGAGGCTCTGGGCGACGCGCTGGACCTGAAGGACTCGGAGACCGAGGGGCATTCCAAGCGAGTGACCGCGTACACCATTATGTTGGCGCGCGCCTTGGGCATCGCCTCGGAAGAGCTGAAGATGATCGCGCGCGGCGCCTTTCTGCACGACATTGGCAAAATGGCCATTCCCGACGAGATCCTGCGCAAGCCCGGCAAGCTGACCGCCGAGGAGCAGGTAGTGATGCGCGAGCATTGCACGCGCGGCTACAGCATGTTGCGTAAGATTCCTTTTTTGAGCGAAGCCGCCGAGATCGTCTTTACCCATCAGGAGCACCACGATGGCACTGGCTATCCCAGCGAATTGCGCGGCAGCCAGATTCCCATCGGGTCGCGCATCTTCGCCGTAGCCGACGCATTGGATGCCATTACCAGCGACCGGCCCTACCGCAAGGCGCGCAGCTTCGAGGAGGCGCGCACGGAGATCGAGCGCTGCTCCGGGACGCAGTTCGACCCCCACATTGTGGATGCCTTCCTGGAGATTCCCAACGATTATTGGCACGAGTTGCGCAAAGAGATGACCGGCCAGAACAAACGCTTCTTGAGCTTTGAGATCGCCAACGGGCCTGCCGGATCAATGGCGTAAACTGTTCTCCCAGCTCCCGCAATGCTTGCTTCCCTTCCTTTGCGCCTTTGCAAGAGGAGGGGACCGAAAAACCTCTTGCTCCGGTTCGGCATCGCACTCAAGGGGAGAGGGCCTTTGCGTCCGCCCCCAGGAGAAGAAGCGATGGCGATGCTTTCCCCGACAGAAATTGCATTTCGTCTGAATGCCGTACCGGCCTGGCGCGCCGATACGGGCGAACTGGTGCGCAGCTTCCAGTTTGAGGATTTCCGCGCCGCGATGGCCTTCGTGAACCGGGTGGCCGACCGAGCCGAGGAGGCCGGCCACCACCCGGACATCGACATCCGCTACAACCGGGTTCGGCTGGCTCTGATCTCCCACGATGCCGGTGGACTGACGACCAAGGACTTCGATCTGGCGGCGGCCGTAGACAAGCTGCTCTGACAGGTGGGCGGGCAACGGACCTGTCAATCAGAAATCGTCGGCCGAATCGCCCCCAGGGCTGCGGAAATCTGAATTGTGGGAGAAATCCTCGGCCTGGCGGAGCTTGGAGAGGGTCTTCCGGTACCACCATGCGGCAGCGACGCCTCCGGCCAGAGCCGAAGCGGCCGCGACCACGCCCAACTTCAACCAGTCAGGAGACTGCGGGGACACGGCGGCCAGTTGAGAGGAAGCATCAGATTCTAAATCGTTTGCCATAATGATGAAGGCCTCGATCCAGGCGCAAAGTAGATCGCCTTACTCTTCTTTCGCCTGGGTTTTAGATGCGCCGCGGGTCCAAAAGGGAGCAATCGGGATCATCTGGAAATTAATTTCGATTTTTGTATTTGACATCAGTCGGTTCTATGCTATGTTGTATATATTCCAGTTGTGGAGAGGTAGAGATACCTTCTCCCCTGCTGGAAGTAGTTTGCGTCACTGGCCTCCCGGCACGAACAGCAAGACCGTTCGTGCCGTCTTTTTTTGTGCCCAGGGCATGCGACGACCGATGGCAAGCGGCTGCCGGCGGCCATTTTCAGCTGCTTTGGTTCCGGTTTAAGATGAAGTGCAGGGGGAATTGCATGAACAAGTGGATCAAGGGCCGCTGGGTTCTCGGGTTGGGCGTCTTCACCATTACGGTTGCCAGCTATGCGCAGTGGTCGAACCCGGCCGACGATGTTCCTGCCTACCATCCCTCCGCCCCGCTTAAGGTGAGCGCGACGCCGCCAATCCTGTCGGGCGCGCAGTTGACCGGCGAGAACTTCCGCTACCCCTGGCAGGTGCACGTCTACCAGCAGGCGGCCAAGATGGGCAATGTGCTCTACCAGCTTCCCTGCTACTGCCGCTGCGACCGCGCGCTGGGCCACACCAGCCTGCGCAGTTGCTACGAGGGGCTGCACGGCACCGAGTGCTCGACGTGCGCCAAGGAAGCCTTCTTCACGGCGAAACAGTTGAAGCTGGGCAAGACGGTGGCGCAGATTCGCGACGCCATCATCCGCCGCGAGTACGAGTCGATCGATCTGGAGAAGCAGTAGGGAGCGGCAAAAGCCGAATCGGCGTAGAATGGGGAATGCAGAACGAGCCAGTTGGCCCGGCTCGCACCTGGGCGTCTTGCAGTGGTTGTGGGCAGGATGCCGGCAGTAATGGGGGCGTCACGGTTTCGACGGGATCGATTGCGGCTTTGGAGTCATGCCGGGGGGTGAGCACCCGTAATCGCTTGCAAAACTAAAGTTGCCGACTACAGTCTGCCACTTGCTGCTTAATTAAATAAGCAGCCGTCTTCCACGGCTTCGCCTACGGGCTGTGCGCGGACGTCATACAGTAGGCTGGCAGAAGCGGCTCGGTCCGGGCGGCCCATGCGAGATCAATCGGACTAGCTTTCGGCGCATCTTGTCCGTTCTGAGCGTCGCCGGCGAAACCCAAAGGGAATCGGACAACGCATGAACACTCCTGGCTGACAGCGATTTCGGACGCGGGTTCGACTCCCGCCGCCTCCACCAACATAAACTATTGATTCTAAAGGCTTTACTGGATTCAAAAAACTCGCGTGTGTAGTACGTGTTATCGTGGCTTCATGCTCACGATTTTCCGTCGCCATATTGAGTCCTGCAAACATGCCTCGAAGGGGCGCAAGCATCGCGCTTGTGGTTGCCCTATTGCGGTCGAGGGCAGATTGCGCGGGCGCATGATTCGCAAAACCCTCGACGTGAGGAATTGGGAAGCCGCGCAGAAGATCGTCCGAGAGATGGAAAGCGGCAAGCCTGGGGAAATCCCCAAACTTGAGGACGCTGCCAAACGGTTCATTGAAGACTTGACCGCCCGTGGGCTGTCGAGTGACACGATCAAAAAGTTCGAGCTGTTGACCAGCGAGTTGTCGGCGCGATTCCCCAGTTGGTGCGTTGACCAGTTCACGCCGGACGATCTGGGGAAGTTCAGGGAAAAGTGGAAAGTGAGCGCGTCCACGGCTCGAAAGAAATTGGAGCGCCTCCGGTCGTTCTTCAAATTCTGTCTTGAGCGAAAGTGGATTGAGACGAATCCCGCAAGCTCGCTGCGCGCGCCGAAAGAAATCTCGATAGAGAAGAAGCCCTACGACACCGCAGAGCTTGAGAAGATCGCCTGGGCGATTCCCCTCTTCCCGAGAAAGGGAATCTACGGAGAGGACAATAGAGAGCGCATCAAGGCGTTTGTGTCGGTCCTCCGGTGGACGGGGCTTCGCATCAGAGATGTCGTCGAATTGAAGCGTAGCGCGATTGACAAGAAATTTATCACCGTCCGGACGCATAAAAACGGAAAACCCGTCCAGCTTCCCGTCCATCCCGAGATGGTCGAGGCGCTCTCAAAGATGAACGGGGTGGAGTATTTCTTCTGGTCGGGCGAAGGGAATCCAAAGTCCTGCGTCGGGGATTGGCAGAGGACGTTCAGGAGATTGGGTGTGATCGCCGGAGTGCATATTCACGCCCATCGCTGGCGTCATACGTTCACCACTCAACTGCTTTCTAAGGGCGTGCCAGTCTCCGAGGTCGCGGCGATTTTAGGAAACAGCCCGAGGATTATTGAAAAGCATTACAGCCAATGGATTCAGGCCCGACAGGAATCGTTGAATGCCGCCGTGATGCAGACCTGGCAATGAGCATCTTCTCATTCAATCGTTTCTGGTTCTTCTTCTTGCAAGCGAAACATACTGCCTTTTGAGGGTTGCAGTATGGGGAATCCTCGCGCTCGATGGTCGCGCCACATTTGGTACAAGGCGCGGTCATTCTCTATTCGCGTCTTCCATTTTCTTCTTGAGTGCCGCAAGCGTCGGCAATACATTGTCGTCGTTCATTACAAACGGAACAAGACTGTGGCACTTTGGACAATTACACAAATAGCATTTCGAGTGTTCTCCACGCTGACACGCTTTTGAGATGTCGTTTTCTTCATTCATATTTTTGATGATTTCCCGCTGATTTGCCATGCGACTTTTTACAGGCCGGATGGTCTGTTTTGAAAAATCGACGCTCGCGCTCTGAGCGATGGAAAATCAACCCGCAAGACCGTAGCTATCGGTTGCTTGTTATCCGTGGTGTACCCACGCCTATTCCCATCGCGCAAAGCACGATGTCATATCGCGGCTCTTTTGTGTTTCACCCTTCGCTGTGTCTCGTTGCCGATTTGCCTTTCGTGTTGGATCGCAGTGATTGAAGATGGACGGGGAAACCGTGCGCCCCTCTCTGCCCTCAAGCCGGAGGACATTCTCCTGCGTCATTCAGAGGCGGCTCGTGGCCGCGTTTCCGTCTGCGGTGGCTCTACCAAACTACCAAGTGATTCGCTGGTGGGGAAGTTGTAGGCGTGCGCTGCCGCCTCGTTATTCCTGTAAGCAGGGGATTTGGGGCTTTCCCAGATCGTGTAAGCAATCTGGAGCCCCGCGAGCCTTACAGCTCTCCTCCCCCATCAACGAACCACATTCCGCATTACAGGGTCGCAAAGTCGCAAAGCGTTGCCCTGCTTGTTGCCCGGATTGCCCGGCGCAACTTCACTCTCAGATGAAACAAAAACCGCTTACAGCTCGCCTCGTCCCCGTCCTTTGCGAGTATAGAGACAAGACGATGTGTAAACGGTCTTGGTGCAAAAGGACTTTGGAAGTTGTGAGCGATTTCTGATTTCAGTATAGGGAACGTTCTGGCAGGCACAAGGTTACAACCTGGGGATAACTCATCCGTCGAGCTTTTGGATGTGCCAACACGTCCAGCGATGTCCGAGTCCGGCGTCGATCATCATGTCGGCCATGTGGATCGCGTCTGCGGGAATGAGCGGCGAACCTTTGAAATTGAAACGGCGCTCGGCCTCTTCCCAAGTCGATGTTCCATTGAACTGAAGAATCCCGTGGGAGATCTGGTGATTCGAGTCGGGACGGGAGATGTTCACCCCAGAACTCTCGCATTGTATGAGTTTCGCTATCTTTGAAGGGTTGTGGACATCAAAGGGCACCGTATACGCCCAGCTTTGACCAGAAATGAGGCTAGACGGCGTTTTGACTGGCTGGATGGCGTAAGAGGTTGGCAGGCAGAGAATCGACGAAATAAGGGCAGTTGCAGCGCATAGAGTGTTCAAAATTATGGACGGTGCTCTCACCCACGTCCCGCCCTAGTTCGGGCATTCCCTCATTGAAGGGGAAGGTTGGTTGACGACCATTTAAGCCTAGCAAAGCCCCTGGAAACCGCAACGGCGGCTGTCCACAGTATAAAAACCTCGGTTAAATGGATTGCCGGCGCCCTAAAAATCGAAATAAGGCAGGTTACGGACGCTCTCAGAAGTGCGATACTGTATGGTATTCATTCCAATACAGATCGGACGACCGATGGCGACGCAGCGTTTTACTGGACCACTCCTTGCCTTGTATGAAAGCGCCAAGAAAGCATCAGAGAGAGATTTGCGCAGTCTGGAGACCTCGGACGCTCTCCTTGCGGTCGTCGTTGCCTGTCTACGGTTCCTTGAATCGAGTTGCCAAACCGTGGAACTCAATTCGACGATTGCAAACAAAAAATACATGGCCTATGTCCAGACGACCCAGCCGGACGCTCTTTCGCGTCCGATGATTATCGATCAATTCGAGCCTGACCCCGATGTGGTTGCCCGTGATTGGGTGGCGTGGCGGGAAAATCGTCCCGTGGGAGCCATAGAGTTGGGCAGGATGACGTATACGATGGCAATGGCATATTTCGCCGCCGTTGATCTCTTCGACCGTGGAAACAAGAAAGGTCCGGCGACGTATTTTGAATGCCTCATCGGGCACCTCTTCGCCAGGAGTTTTGGCGTCATCCCCACAAAGAAGGCGACAATTCAGGTTGGGACAAAGAAAGTTCGCCTGACTATGGACTTTCTTTTTGATCTGGGTGAGGGGCAAGCAAAAATCCATCTGCCAGTCAAGACATCAACGCGTGAGCGCGTGGTACAGGCTTGGTCGCATCAGCGGATACTCGACGCTTCGTATGGGGAAGGGTTCTACACCGGAACGCTGGTCGTGTTCTCAGAGACGAAACTCGACCTCAAGACGCGAACGGTGGTTGAGATTTGCGTCCCTGACCAATGGCTTGCCTATCAGACGAAGCTGGCGCGCATGGAACGGATTTACTACTTCGATATTCCAAAGCGTTATGCAGACTTGTGCGCTCAATTCCCCACGATCCAACTCAAGCCGTTCAGCGCGTTTTTTCTGGAAATAGAAGAAGCTCGGCGCGGGTTTCGCGCGTGAGATGGGGACGGTTGGGAAGACCCTTCCATCTGACTTTCCCATTGGACTTTCTGAATACGATAAAGAACGAATGATTCTTCCGGGCGTGGGCTTGTATCAAGACTCTGCTTACGCCTGGGCGGTTGTTGCGCATGAGAACAAAAAGGTCTTCGGTAACAAACCCATAAGTATTGAGTTCATTGATGAGTTCGACGTGGGTTAATCGCTGCTGATTGGCGCACACTTCGTCTCCGCACTTCACGATATAGAACCCTTCATTGCGGAGCACGCGATGGGCTTCCTTGGCTTGACGGAAATATAGATCTAAAACGGCATCGTGGTATTTCTTCGTGCTGTTGATGGCGTTGTTTTGATAATAGTCTTCGTAATTCTGATGGTCTTTGTGGGCGCTACCGCCGGGAGTATGCATATAGGGTGGGTCGAATACCACGCAATCAATCGTCTCCGGCTCATAAGGTAACGCGAGCGCATTGACCTTTGACTTCAAATCGGTCGCGAGGAGGTTGTAAGCTCCTTTAGGAACCTTGCGCCAGAACACTCCTTTGCCATACGTTACGTCGGCCACCGTACTTCCCTCGGCGACGTAGAGGGAAAGAATCTGGGGGAAGAGATCGTCATTGTTCCCTACGCACGCGGAATGGACCAGTTCATTTGTTGCGATACCATTCGCCGCTTTGCGTTTTTCTTTCACTTTGAGGATGGGTTCCAAGGGATTCTCCACGCTCAGTTTAGCATCAAAGACGCTGTGCAAAATAAACACCCCTCAACTTCGAGGGGTGTGCTCCGCTTCTTTGGGCGGGGCGTAGGTGGTTAGAATCCACTCCTGCTCATGGAAACAGAAGTAGAAGCAGAGGACTTCCCCGTCTTCGCAGGGAATCTCCTCAAGAGTTCGGGAGTCGCGGAAACATGAGCCGTCACATTCCATTTCTCCTCCTGACAACGAGTACGTAGTCGGGGTCGAGAAACTTCTCGTTGATCTCGGCGGCGATTCGTTCTGGTGTAAGGTTCGAGAACAACATGTGCCAGGCGGTGTGCTTCTTGTGCGGAAGGAGAGAGATGTTCTTTTTCTCTGCCACGCCGCCTAGTGATTTGGGTTTGCGGTGGTGGCGGGTCATCATATGACCTCCTAGTTGACGTGGTTGAAGAACTCGCCCAAGCTGGCCGTCGCCTTGTAGAGCGGGATGGGGTCGAGCTGCTTGAAGGCTCCGGTGAACGCGTTCTGGAGGGAGTATTCCGTCCGTGGAGCGAACTCCGGATACTGCGGGTTGAAATACTGCTGATGGACTACCCGCGCCAAGTGCTTCGGCGCTTCGAGTTCGTCTTCGATGAATGCGCGATAGATGATCTCCTTCGCCTGGCCGTCCGTGAGCTGCGCCTGACGCCAATGGTCGATCTGCTGAGCCATGGGCTTGAAGTGGCGTTGCATCTGGTCCACGCCAACCGCCAATGCGTCTTGAAGGTTGAAGTGTTTGGAGTGCTTCGCCAAGACCGGCTGGAAGTCGCCGGAAAAGGCCATGTTGTCGCAGACGAGGATGCGGACGCCGACCACGAGGCCGAGGCGCATGGATTTGTCGTTCGCGTTGCGAAGGCCGAGGGAAAATCGATACCCGTCGCCCATCGTTTCGAGGTCCATAACGCCAAACAGCTTCATGCCGTCCGGGCTGACCGCGTACTCGTCCTTCACGACATTGATGTGCCGGAAGGACAGGGTTTCCAAGAGCGAGTTCACGAGGTCGATGTGAGCGATGGGCTTGTGGGTGTCAGTCGGTTCGGGTGGAAGAATCTCAACGAGCTGGTCACGAGTGAGCAGCTCAGTGCCGGTATGCGCCATGAGAGTCATGGTGTTCTCCTTATGAAGTTCTCAAGGTTGCTGAGGGCTTGATTGCCCTGTTCTCGCGGCGGGTCGAAGCACCGCGAGAACGGGAGAATCAAGAGAACATCTTTCGGTACAACCTCGTGGCGTCCTTTTGGGAGAGTTTTGCCCACTCCTCTGCTTCCAAACGCATCACTTCCGCGTGGGACATATCGGGATTGAAATAGTGGAGAGCTTCATGGAGCAAATTCTTGACTGGTGGGATCTTCTTCTTTAGGTCTATTTCGATAAGTTCGCCCGCGATCTGCGCAAAGGCTCTTTCTCTTCCAAGCGAACGGAAGTTGAACTTGAGGTTTTTAGAACGGAGGACTTTTCTAACGAGCGGTGTCATTGGTAGAGTTTGCCGTCGGGGGCATAGAAGGAGTTCTTCGCCGCGACTACGGGGAAGAGGGAGAATGTGTCTTCGTCAAAGAAGTAAACCGCGAATCCGTTTATCCACTTGGTCGGCATACCGCGATTCCATTTCGGGTTCGTGTCTGCCAAACACGGAAGCGCATAGCCGGTATGGGTTTCGTCTATCCCTTGCGGGGAGATTTTGGTATACGCCTGTAGGGTGTGATGGTGTCCGAAGGCGACGTTGCGGTTGTAAATCTCGACGATCTTCTTCGCTACGTTCACGGGAGTGTACGAGCCCGATTGAAGATCGCCGTGGATGAAATAGAGCTTCCCTAATTTGAGATGCTTCCGATAGTCGATGACCTCGATGTTCAGCTCGTCGAACGGAAGACAATAGCGTGGCTCAATCATTCCCTCAAGCCCTGGAAACATGTCCACCATCCGGTCGGCCCATTCCTCATGGTTGCCGAGCATGTAGTAGATTTTGCATTTCTTCCCGACTATCTTCCGGTGTCTGCGGAGAATCTTGGCGAAGTTCTCGTAGTCCTTTTTGAGCCTCTTTCCTTCGAGGGAACGGCGGTCGTTGTGTTCTAAGGCGTGATGAGAGATGGCGTCCATGTCCATCATGTCGCCCACATACAACAAAGCGTCCCAGTCGCGGGACGCCATGTATTTCTCAACACTGTTCAAGAGAACCGGATTGTCATTCGGAAATTGCGCGTCAGCGAGTATGAGCGCCGCGTACCTTCTCGGACTGATCGACGCTGAAGAACTCGATCTGGTTGCCGGTCTCAAAGGTATATATGCTGTTCGTCTTATCCCATCGCGCATCGATGAAATAACCCTGCGTCTGCATTATCAAAAGGAAATCTCGCATGACGCCTCGGCGTAGATGCGGGAATGATTCGGAAACGATGCTGATGAGAAGCGGCGCTTCGGCCTTGGTCTGGGCAAGGTCGATGAGAACCAAAAGAATCGAGACGGTCTTGCTCGCTGATGTTCCGCCCTGGACGGCCCTGATACGCTTATTGAGCCTCAGTACCTTTTGTGTCGCGGTCGTCGCGGTGTACATTGGCTAGAATTGGGGTGGGCAGGTCCTTGCCGTTGCTCGTGAGATCGAGTTTGTCGCCGAATTTCTTGGGAAGGACCTTCGAGAGATACCATTTACGGGTGTCTACACGGAGACGTGAGCGCGTGGTGAACTCTCGGTTCTCTACGATCTGCTCTTTGCCGCCGATTTTAACGACCATCGTATCTTTGGAGCTGTCGTCTGCGATGTCGAGCAGCTCATCGAACATAACTTCAGCCTGGGAAGCTCTAGCGCGCGCGTAGTTCTCCGAAAACGTCTTCTTATCCTCGTCCAACAACCACAAGTAGACGGTCGATGTCGCTGGCATATCGTCGTTGTTCTTACAGATCGACAACAAGCTCTCGCCCAACGAAAGGCGTCTGCAAATCTCTTTCCCTAGCTCCTCTGTGTATATCTCCGGTCTTCCTAACATCTATTTCTTTACGTTTAGTTTGTATACGGGAATCCATGCCTCTTGGATGTCCCCTCTTTCGGTGATACGGCGAACTTTTGCCTTCCCCTTCTTCATCTTGAGTACGATACATTCCGAGCCATCCGGCGCGATGACCCACTCTCCGTTCTCTATCGCCTCAAATATATCCATTACTCTAACCATGAGTTATGCACAGTTGTATGTCAAGGGGCGTCCGTCATACTAAAGGTAATGCCACGTCAATCCCGCTTGTCGCCTGATGATCTTCTTGAAGTGAAGCGTCTGTATGCTGATGGGATGAGTAGGGAAGCTATAGCGGCGGTTTTATCTACGCGTGGAATCTCCATCCATCCTACAACCCTGTATTACCATCTTGGCTTGGGGAAGAAGAAGCATCGTGTGAAGTCCTATCTGGATTATCTTCGTGAGGATTGCGCTCGGCGGGGCGTTCCGTTCAAGAATCCACGCTCGCGCGGTATGTGGAGCTAGAACGTATGTCGGACGATCTCAAAGACTACGTAGACGACGGCTACCATGAACACTACGACTTTCAATATCCTGAGAATCTTCTTGTAGGTGTTCTGGTTCATTTGTGGGTATCAAACTCTTTCTTCAACCCCTCTGTAATAATGATTTCTTTCGTCTTTATTACTTCATTTGGGATAAGTCCTAGAAGGAACCTTTCCATGCAGAGATTACATATGACCTTTGGAAGTTCGTCATAATAGCCATCCTCGCTTAGATAAGCGATGTCTTGTTTGCATTGTACACAGGTTATTCTTTCCATATTATTCGATACTTCCGGGCACTTCTACAGTTTGTGACGCTCCGTTTCCGGTGATCGTGAGGGTTCGCGGGCCGGATGATGCGGGCTGATATTCGAATACTGCTCCAATCGTGAAGTCCGGTCTGTTGAACACGGTAACGTCATGGGTGATTTCAACGTTACTCGCGGTAGCCCATTTGTCGGCCACTGAGCTGTGGGTGATCGCTCCGTTATCGTCCGCCGTGAGGGTCAAAGGAACTCCCGCGACCGGCTGGCCGTCTTCCGAGTACACGGCGAATATCTGAATTCCGTCCTGGCTGATGCTGATGCTCTTTGTAATTTCTGGCATGGTGGTTGTTTGGGTTTGTGTTGGGGCTGCTGCGGTACCAAGCGCCTGGGTCGGCTGCGCGGCTTGCGGCGCTGCGGGAGCTGTTTGCGCGGCAAGGGTGGCCGTCTGCGCGAGAACCTGCTGTTCAAGCTTCATAAGCTGTTCAATGAGGGTGATAAGCAATGCCCGCATATCGCTTTCCGTCATTCCTGCCGTGTCTATCGTTTGCGCGTGGGCAATTCCTGCAAAGAGGAACGATGCCACGATGAATCCGATTAGTTTCTTCATGGTTTAGATGTTGATTTATTGAGGAAGCGCGTTGAACTGCTCGATGAACCCGTCAAGGCTGTGTGTGAGGATGTATTCTCCTCCGGCCTTTATGAGCCTACGGGCGAAGTCCATCTGGTCTTCCGATTGTTTGCCGTCCGTTCCTTTGACCTCGCAGCCAATGTACTTTCCATTCTTCACGATGATGATGTCGGGAGACCCGAGCGCGCCAAAGCGCATGAACCGCTTTTTGCCTTTGTATTCGGAAACCATCGCGCCGCTGTTGTTGCGATAGTGGAACTCCCCGCGCAATTCCAAGTAATCGAGGATGGCCCGCTGTACGTCCTTCTCCTTCTCTTTGATGGCGTTCATTGATGCTTGTATTTAGGTTTCTTCTTAGCATAGGGCAATCGCGGGCAAAAGGAAGAGTCGTGGCAGGGGCAAACGCAGGGGTGATCGTGCGGCTCATCGTAGCCTCTTGGCACTGATCCGTCGCAGTCGTTGCATCGTCGGTTCTTGCACTCGACGCTCACGTGCCGTGTGGCGAACTCCTTGAAGTGAAATATAGTGCTCGACATTGCATTTAGCGTTTAGGTTTGTGTCGGTCCTGGCACTCATGGTTTGGATCTGGGTTCCACGGAGTGCAGGTACATATTCTGGGGTCGGTCATCAGAACAGCGAATTGGTTGGCGCGGCCTTTTCTTCTTTCGGCGCGAACGCGGACGGCAGTACCGGGAACTTTGCTTTCCAACTGTGCGCGGCGTTCCCGGTGATCTTGCACCGGCGCTTCCCAGCCTCAAGGATGAGCCCTTGCTGGCGCAGTTCGAGGACGCGCGGCGTGATGCGATTTATCTCCCAGCCCATTCTCGCGGCGATCTCCGCGTTCGTGGCGTCCGGGAAGAACCGCAGGGCGTCGAGCACTTGCTTCTGTTTCGCCCCGAGGTTCTTCGATGCCAATTCGTGCGCCCAGAGTGAGGTGTCCTGCATCATCGGAGTAGTTCAGGGTTTTCGTAGATGTTGCCGATGACCTCAGAAGTCCTGGTCACAGTTTTCAATCGGTAGGGTTGGTCATGGTCTGAATCGAGTGCGGGATTTGGGCGAAGTATAAACGCATCTTCTTTCCACTCGACAACCCTGTTCCGATGTCCAGCGCGACAAAGAATATCCCCTTCGTAAATCTCTTTCCCGTTCTTGTCCTTGAGGCCAGTGAATTGCATGAGGACTATTGCGTCGCGCTTCGCCTGTTCAAATGCCAAGCTGAGAGTTGGGCGAAGTGTATCCCATGACATCATTGACCTTGACTTATTCCCCCACGCCCTGAACTTGATTTCTCGTTGTGCCATGGTTACCAGTGTTTGTTTACCTCAGTGAGCGTCGTTTTCAGGCGCGCGGCAACCTGGATGGAGTTGAGTCCCTTCGCCTTGAGTTCATCGACCTGTTCCTTCGTCACTTCTGGACGGTGCGTGGTCGGTTCATCGGGTGGGAGCGTACCGTCACCATTCGGACAATTGTCACTTCGATGGCCAGCCTTTCCGCAACTCTTACAATGGCGCTTCTTTCCGGCTTTGAGATGCTTTTCTGGTTTTTCCTTTCTGGGTTTGGCCACAGGATATTCCTCGGACTCGTGATAGGTCGCAAGCAGCATGTCAATCGCTTCGACTCGTCGAACAAGGTTCTCACGCTCATCACGCATTGCTTCAAGAAATACAGAGAGTGGTATTTTGCTCATGGTTAGAGTGATTTCAGCGTTTGTTTGTACTCGTTCCCAAACATATCGTCCCGGAGAACGAACTCGAAGATGATGCGCGCCTGTTCGGTCGGTGTCATCGTCTTCGCCTTTTTGATAACGAGGTCGTTCACGTGGATCGATACCGCGTCCTTTATGCCGAGTCTTTCCGCAATTGTTTGTACCGCCTGATGACCGAGAACCTGGCCTGAGATCAGTTGATTGAGCAACGCGCCGATCTGCGCTTCGGAAAGCGGAAACTTCACCCGAGCGACCGCATCCATAAGCTCTTTCTCGTCTCTAGCCTCCTTCGCGGCTTCTTCCTCCTTCTCCTTCTTGCGCGCTTCCTTTTCCTCCGGCGTTAGCTTCATTCTTCCGGCTGGGCTCGCATCTTTCCAATGCTTTTTACATGCGGCATCGATGCATACCTCCGTTTCCCTGCCGATTGAATGCCCCTCGGAATAGATCGCCGGGATAGCGTATTTACAAGCGTCCTTTTTCCCCTTCGCTTCCTTCCACTGTCCTTCCGTAAGAGATCCCTTTACGTCAGGTCGCGCGTAGGTGTCCGCGATCAGGATCATCCCCATAACATTCTGCATCCGGAATGCGATCCATTCGTTCATGTGCGTCTGCCAGCACGCAAGGTCGGTGCAGGCTCCGGCTTTCATCTCCCCAAAGAGCGCCGACCCGTTCGGCTGGCACTCCTTCGTGTGCTTACAGGAAAACGTCTTTGACTTGAGCCATGGTTGGCGCTCCATCGGACTGTGGTAATTGAAATCGATGTGGCGCTTCAAGTCGGCCACCGTCGGACGGTCCCATTTGTCCAACGCGTATTTCAGCGTCTCCGTCTGGTCCTTTTCGGACAGCTTTGCGATCAGGAGCGCGTGGCCGTCTCCGAGTTCCCCGGAACGATACGCCTTTGCAGCAGCCGGGATGAGGTTCGTGAGGAGTATCCGGTCCCGAACATACGCTTCTGATTTTCCGACGGCAATTGAGATGTCCTTTACCGTCATTTTGCGGTCGAGGATAAGCACCCGGTAGGCGGTCGCCTCGTCCACCGGATGCACATCGGCGCGCTGGAGGTTCTCGATGATCTGCACTTCCTGCGCTTCGCTGTCGGTAAGCTCCTGGATGCTCGCCGGAACCTCGGCAAGTTTCAACTGCTGCGCGGCGCGGAAGCGACGGCTACCGGCGACAACCTCGTATCCCTTGCCAACGGGACGAATAATCAGCGGAACGAGGATGCCTTTCTCCTTGATGCTCGCAACGAGGTCGTTGAATTCCGGTCCCTGGAACGACGTTCCGCGCGGATTGGTCTTCGATTCTGCGATGTCCTTTACGCTGACATTCCGAAATGTTGATGCGTTCATGTTTAGGTTTGGTCTGATTGTTTTTGTCGATACCACGGCTTTGCGATGATTTCGTCATGGTGGATCACGTTCATTCTCGCAAAGTGATCCAGTGCGTTCCACATTTCTTCCGCGTGATGGCACCGCTTATGCTGGAACACTGACGTTGGGCAGGTGCATGTGATGTTTGGGCTCTCAAGCGACCCGCCCCAATAGATCGTCGTCGTGTATACGATGGACGCGTTCTTGCTAGAACGGAATGTCCTCGACCGAAATATCCTCTCCTGCCTCCAGGCTTGGACGATCTTCTTCGTCAGTTGGCTCATCGAGTTGGATGGTCGGAATGTTCTCTGCCGACGCTTGGCTTGCGACCTTTGAAATACGCTTGCCGTACTTCCCATTCTTCAGTTTGAACGCCTCAACAAAGAACTCCTCGCCGATCTCGATGTCCTCCAAATCTTCGATGAGGTAATAGAGATTGCCATCCTCATTCTTGACTGGCATGTTCCACTGCTTCTCGACGCCGTTATCCATGATGACCATTTGGAGTTCATCCTGCTCTGCGCCGTTGTAACTCTTCCCCTTGCCCATCTTTTGGGAGATTATCTTCACCCTATGCTGGCCGTTCGGGACCTCAACGTCTACCATCTGGCCGCCTCCGGCATTCACCTTCTTCTTGTCCGTGACAGTGAAGAACTGATTCTTGTCCGCAATCGCGCCTTTCTCGCGCGCCTTCTCCGCCAACTGCTTCGCTAATGTACTCATGTTTAAGATGATTATTTTGATTTATTTGCTGGGCGTTCGACGCTCCAGCTCTACGCTGCCCACAAATCGCTAACGATCTCGTCGATGCACCTTTTTGCCTTGGCAACCTTCGCCTGAGCCTTCTTGCTCGTAACCTCTGGAAACGGGAGATGAGCGAGAATATCTGCAAATCGACCTAACTTTTCCTTATCGGGGCGCTCCGCTTCAATACGCTCCGCATCGGCCTTTGCCGCTGCTTCGGCTGCAAGGCGCTCATCCTCTTTGCGCTTTGCCTCGATCTCCGCTTGAAGCCTTGCCTGTTCCGCTGCTTCCTTCCGGGCCTGCTCGACCTCGGCCTGGTGTTGCTTTTCGCGTTCCTCGGCAATCCGTTTATCCTCGATGGCCTTCTTCTCCGCTTCGATGCGTTCCTGCGCAAGACGCTGTGCCCGCTCCGTCTCTTCCTGCGCAAGACGCTGTTTCTCAAGCTTCTCTGCGGTAAGGGAATTTAAGAGACTATCGAACGTCGTATCGTCCAGCTTCAAGAGGGTCGCCTCGGGAACCTCTGCACCTATTTCCGCAAGTCTCGCCGTGCGCTCCGGGAGCTTCTCCCGCTGTCTCTTCTCGAACTCGATACGCGCCACTTCATCGTCGATCTTCTTCTGCTCGGCAATAAGATGTTCCTCCACCTCCAGAATCGCCGACGTGATGCGCTTCGCTTCCGCATCTACAGCACGCCCATATTCGAGACTCTGCGCCTTCAGTTCGACACGCTTCTTCTCCACGTTCACGCGCTCGCCTTTGATGAACAGGCGCGCTTCCTTTACCTTCTCGTATCCCTCGTGATCGTCCAACCCCTTGATCGTGAGCGGAAGGAACTCCGCACGATACGATTCAAGCGCCGCATCTGTCACGCTATATTCAACCAAATCGGTAATGTTCTTCATGATGATAGTTAATTGTTTTGACTGTCATATCCCCTGGCGGCCTCCGTTGCAGCTTGGACGTTCTGCCCTTCGATGCTCAACAAGATGTCTTCCTTCGTTGTCTCTTGAATGAACTGCGGGCGGCGGGCCGGGTGTGTCTCCTTGTACGCTTCACGACATGATTGGCACGCCCTCGGTCCGTCGCAATACTCGTGATCCCGATAGAACTGAATCTCTTCGTCGGTCATTAGTGTGCGTTGACATATTCTCTCGATGCGCTTCCGACCAAAGCGTCATACATTGCATCCAACAACTCCTCGTCTGGTGGCTCGCTATGTTTCATCTGATCGTCAGCGAGCAACTCCGTGATCTCTTCTTTGCTCATGATGATGTATTGATTATTTTGTTTGATTCGAGGGAGCGGGAAGGCTCTCGTCTTAGCCGCTGCCCCCTCGGATGAGAGTCTTTATTCGTCGCTTGCTAGAGAACGGAGAAAAGAACGTAGATGAGGTACGCGGCGACGAATGCTCCGGCTAAGATGAGCGCGCAACCGAGAACGGTCGGCTTCTTCTGTATCTTGCCAGAGACCGGCTCAATCGCACGGCTCCAGAGAATGTTTGTGTTTATCACGGTTCTTGAAATTGATTTATCTATTCGACCTTTATGTGGTTTCGCTGACGGGAAGGATTGAGTGTCGCGCTCCGCAGAATAGCTATTTCTGCACTATGTATATCGTCTTCCCGTCAACGAACGCCTCCAACTACTTCATCACTTTACCATTCCTGTGCGGTATCGCAAGGGCGAGTTATCCCCAGCCCGATAACTGGCGTTTTTCCGTATAGATCCTACGCTGAGAGATGGTACAGGAGGTAGGCCATGAGCCTAGACTTTCAACGCATCAAGGAAATCAAAATGACGGATGTCGTCGCGCGTTATCAGCTTGCCTTGAGATTCAAGGGCGAGTATGCGGCGGCCTGTTGTCCACTTCCTTCACACAAACAGGGCAACACGCAAAAGAGTTTCTCGATCAATCTGAAGGGGAACTACTGGCGGTGTTTCTCTGAATCCTGCAACACAACGGCTGGGCACAAGGGCGGCGATTGCATCAACTTCGTCGCCCTCATGGAGAACTGCTCGCAGTTGGACGCCGCGAAAAAGCTGGTTGAATGGTTTGGCGTGGGGCAAAGTAAAACGCCCCAGCACATGGCCGAGGCGTCGAAAACGGAACCGAAAACAGAGACGCAAAGTTCTAACAAGAACGATACTGCATCTCCGGCTACGGTCAAGTACATGGCAGACGTTGACGCATGGTTCACCGAACTCTTCAAACGGCAGGAGAAAGAGACGGACGTTG
>Ga0364900_10225_pt1 | contig 18502 bp, 19 predicted proteins | sample ExccelJu500002D3_FD_206974 | JGI IMG/M metagenome (GOLD analysis project Ga0364900, IMG submission 206974) | Enriched cells from Trout Bog Lake Hypolimnion, Wisconsin, USA - BchlTB.July09.5000.02.D3 | ecosystem: Environmental > Aquatic > Freshwater > Lake > Hypolimnion/Profundal zone | place: USA...
CTTCACTCGGGAAAACAAGACGGAACAGCAGATTGCAGATCTACTCAACAACCGAGGAGTCCGGACAGACCTGGACCGAGAATGGACGCGCTCAACCATCCAACAGGTTCTAAAGAATCCCAAGTACATCGGCGACAATGTCTTCAATCGCACCTCGTTCAAGCTCAAGCAAAAGCATGTACGGAACCCTCCCGAGATGTGGATTCGGCGTAATGGTGCTTTCACCCCGATTGTGACTCTCGATCAATTCGGCGCCGCGGCCTCACTGATAGAGAGCCGGCATAGCCGCCTTTCCGACGAAGACCTACTGAAGCGACTGCGAGAGCTTTTCGACCTAGAAGGAACGTTGTCCGGCATTCTGATCGACGAGGCCCGAGACATGCCGTCTCCAGCCTGCTATCGATCTCGATTCGGAAGTCTGATGCGAGCGTACTCTCTCGTTGGATATACGCCTTCGCGGGACTACCGATACCTTGAAATCAACCAGGCTTTGCGCGAGCGTCACCGGGCGATATGCGAGTCCATCAATCACGACCTGAGATCACTCGGTGCGCAGATTCAACAGGATGAGCGTTCCGGCATTCTCACTGTCAATGGTGATTTCACCGCATCGGTTGTAGTGGCGAGATGCCACGAGAGCTATACCGGAAGCTGTCGCTGGCTGCTTCGGCTCGAAAGATCACTGAAGCCCGATGTCACGGTGGCAGTGCGCCTTCTTCCGGACAACGAGAACATCCTTGACTATTATCTTCTGCCGGCCGTCGATGTCCTGGCGCGAAAGCTACGTCTCGCGCCTGAGAATGCCGTAGTTCTCGATGTATATCGCTTCGAGAATCTCAGCTTCTTTTTGTCCTTGGCCCGGCGCAGTCACATTGAAGAGGCCGCATGAACGATCAGGAAATTGCCCGAATCCCAATCTCAGAAATTCGCGTTGTTAATCCACGCTCGCGTAATAAAGTGCGATTTGAAGCGATAGTTACCAGCATTGCGGCGGTTGGATTGAAGCGACCGATTACCGTGGCCAGGAGAGATCCCGCCCGAGACGGAACCTCGTATGACTTGGTGTGCGGGCAAGGACGACTCGAGGCTTTTATCAAGTTGGGTGAGAAGTCAATCCCCGCAGTTATCTTGGCAGCATCCCTCGAAGACCAGTACCTGATGAGCCTTGTCGAAAACATCGCCCGCCGCCCGCCATCCAATCTCGGTCTCCTTCACGAGGTGCGGGCTTTGAAGGATCGTGGATACACGGCGGATGAGATTTCCCAAAAGCTCGGCCTCCATCGCACCTACGTGTTTGGTGTGGTTCGATTGATCGAGCATGGGGAGGATTCTCTGGTTGCAGCCGTCGAGGCTGAACGTCTCCCTGTCACTGTTGCTATCGAGATCGCTATGGGCACGACTCACAGCATGCAACGGGCGCTGTCCGAAGCATATGAGCGCGGCGAGTTGCGAGGAGCGCGGCTCAAGGCGGCTCGGAATCTCGTCGCTAAACGTGCTGCTAAACAACAAGAGACGGGCAGAGTCCCGCGTTTGAAACGCGAGGTCACCAAGGATAGTCTCGTCCGTGATTATCAACAACAGGTGCGAGAACAGAAAGCCTTGATACGGAAGGCTGCAATGACGCGGGACCGGCTGCTGCTCATGTCGTCTGCGATGAAGAGCCTGTTGGCGGACGAGCTATTTGTTACGCTGCTGCACAACGAGGGACTCGCTGATATGCCGGAACAATTGGCCCAAAGAGTCAGGTAGGGGGAAGTATGGCAAAATCCGTAAAGGACGCATTTGAGCTCAAGGTAATCACCGTTCCAATCGCCGGCATTGTGCCGCAGAGAGAACTTTCGCCCGCAATACGCGTCAGCTTGACCTACAAACAGATCACGGCTTCCGTAAAAGAAGTCGGCCTAATCCAGGCCCTTATCGTCTTTCCCAAGGGGGTCGATCAGTATCTATTGCTGGATGGGCATCTTCGGCTAGATGTCATCCTGAGTCTGGGATGGACGGAGGTCGACTGCATCGTTGCAACGGATGATGAGGCATACACGTACAACAAGAGGGTGAATCACCTCCCGCCAGTCGCTCAACACTACATGCTGCGCAAGGCGCTTTCAAAGGGCCTAACAGAGCAGCGCCTCGCGGACGCCTTGGACGTGAAAATTGATGCAATACGCAGAACAACCACCATGCTGGATGGCATCTGTCCGGAGGTAATCGACATCCTGCGGGAAAAGGACCTGCCCGCTTCTGGCTTCGGAGTCCTCAGGAAGATGAAACCATTTCGGCAGATTGAAGCTGCCGAGCATATGGTCGCATCTGCGAAATATACGATGTCATTTGCGACCGCCTTGCTGGCAATGACGCCTCCGGAGCTTCTTGTTGACGCGCCTCATAGCCGCAAGTTCAAGGACAAGCCTGCCGAAGACCAGGCATTACTCAGGGAGGAAACAGACTCGATCGTTCGTGATTTGAAAGACGCGGAGGCATCGTACGGCACGGACATTCTGGCGCTCACTGTGGCCTGCGGGTACCTGCAACGTGTGCTCCAGAACCGAAGAATCGAAAAGCATCTTGAGAAGCACTTTCCGGAGATACTCAGTACGCTCCGAAGCCTAATCGCCGAGGTCAAGCCCGCTGCTTCCGAAGCTATCGCGAGCTGATTTGTGGGCGGTGCCATTTCCCCGGGCCACTTTGGCTTCCCGCCGAGAGCTGGTCTCCGCCGCTTCCGCCTAGGACAGCCCCGCGTGGGGTGCCACCTGTGCGCTGGCATCCTCCTCCCACTGATGCGCGTCCAGTCTTAACTAGTCGTCATATAATAAATATTATTGCGAATGGGAAATGCCCGGCAAGGAAGCGCATTTATGCCACGAATTAAAGATCCCAACGCGCCAACGCTCATCAGGGCTTGTCTCTCCCTGGATGACCCGACGCTGACGCTGCTTGAGAAGATCAGGCACAAGTTCCACCTATCTAAAGCAAATGCCTCGAAGATGATTGTGGGTCTCGCCCTCGAGAAAAAAATCAAGCTGGCAGACGTCACGAAGTTTCACCAGGAGGTCTGGAGCAACCTTTCCTTCGAGAGCGGACAGCGCTTCTCGCAGTTGATCGTCGACTGGACTCCCGAAGAAAATGCTTTGCTCCTCATCTACGCAAAGCATCTGCTCAGTTCAAATAATAGAAGCGAGGCCGTGCGGATATTGATCGCCCACTTCGCAGTCCAGAACAAAATAGCCGTCGTTGGTCAGGTCAAGAAATCCACAATTATCCCTACCTAAGAGCGACCCAGGGCTACTTGTGAATCGCATGAACATGCTCAGCGATATGACGAGATTGCTCAGAGGATCGAAACACAAAGGCAGCTTTGTTGCGCGTTATACATTGCCAGTTCGAGCGGCTTGCCGTGGCCTTGGCGGTCGGTTTGTGCCGTGCGTTGGCGGCGTCTGTCTGGTCGCTTCGGTGTCCGTTTGCTGTCGCTTCGTGTTCGGTCTGCGGCGGTTTGCGTGTCTCGGCGTGGTGCGTTTCGTCGGTATGTTCTGTTCGCTCTGAGGTGTCGTTGCCGTTGTCTGGCGGTGGAATTGCGGTGCGGTCTGAGCGTCTCTTGTCCCGGCGCTGTCCGCTTCCGCCTATGCCAGGTGGGGTGGTGTTGCGGAAGCTACTGTGTCGCAGATTGGCGACCTTGCCGGGGTGTCCTTAGTGCCTCGGCGGGTTCGGTTTCTCGGGCCAGCTCTATCCGTTTTGCTGGCGACGGCGGGCGCGGTGGACAAGGCTTCGGCATCCATGAATTGCGCTTAACTACCAGCCAAAGAGCGGCTCATATTGAGAGATTTAATATCCAGTGAAAATTTCATTGGACGTTTATCGCTCCCGAGTTCTCTCTCATGTGCCCATGATGCCTTCTTTATCGTTGCGACTCCTCGTTCTCACCGCGCCTGATCGGTCTTCGTGGGCGTTGATCGGGCTCGAACGGTCGTTTCTGTGCTTGCAACTCTTCTCCTCTCAAGAGCTTGCCGCCAACTACCATCTGTTTTGCGCTTGTTTTGGGTCTTTTCTGCTGTTGCGGTGTTTTTCGTGCCCGCTAGGGCTGGCGGCGTCGGTGTCGTTCGCCTCCTCATCGGATACGTCCTTGGTCCGCGGTTTCCCGGTGTTTCTTGTGCGCGACGCGTGGTCTGTTCTGGCGCCGGGTCAGCCTTCCTGCTGCGTTTGCGGTCTTTTAGCCTGTGCGTCGGGGCGTCTCTGTTTTTGGTTATGTCGTGCTGGTGTGTGCTCCGTGTGCTCTGGTTTGGTCTGTGTCTCGGCGCTCGTCGGTGCGCTTCGCCCGTTGCCTTGGTGGGTTAGCTTGTGCACCGCGTTGGCGTCTTCTTGGGCGTTTCTGCGGGGCGTTACCTGTCGGCGCGTGTTCGATCGCCGGTGGTTCGAGTGTCTCAGCGCGGTGCGTTCCGGCAGCGGGTTTGTTCTCTGCGAGGTGTACTTGCCACTGTCTGCCGGTGGGATTGCGTGGCGTTTTGAGCGTCTCTTGTCCCCGCGCTCTCGGCTTCCGGCTGTGCCAGATGTAGCGGTGTTGCGTTAGCCTTTATGTCTTAGCCGGCGACCTGTGCTGGATGCCACTCTGCCTCTCGATCCCTTATGCTGGCGTCGTCTGGCGCGGTGGTTGCGCTTACTTTCGACTGAGCGGCAGCGTGCGGAGCAAGGTTGAAATGCCACCCTCGGACGCGCAGTCCTTGGCGAACTTCTTGACCTCATTGCCGCCTTCAGACCGCGTGACGACAACGAGCATCCGTGGGCGTTATGCGGGATTCTGTGGAAGTAATCGGAATTGTTCGGGCATTGGCCGTTCTTGTACCTGCCCGAATCGTACCTTCCGAAGGCTTGATCGGAACCCGCGGGATTTATCGGGATTTTGCGAGAGTTATCAGGATTGATCGGAAGTTTCCGCCCCCGCATCTCCTGTGCCGCCAATAGCTTGCCGCCAACTACCCTCTGTTTTGACCTTGTTTTTGAGTCTTTTCTGCCTTCCCGGTGTTTTTCGCGCTCGGTAGGCTTGGCGTCGGCGGCGCCGCTTGTGTCCTCATCCGGTGTGTCCCTGGTCCGCGGTTTTCCTGTGCTTGTTGTGCGCCTCGCGTCATCTGTTCTGGCGCTGGGGTGGGCCTTCCTGCTGCGGTGTCCGTGGCGGTCTTCTGTGCGTTGGCGGTCTCTGAGCCTGTTCGTCGGGCGCCTCTCCGGTCGTTAGTCTTGGCGCGCCGGGTGCCCTCCTCGTGTCGTGTTTGGTTCGTCTTCCGGCGCGCGCCGGTGCGCTTCGCACGTGGCCTGGTGGTTGGTTTGTGCTCTGCCTTGGTGCCTTCTCTCTGATCGCTTCTGCTGTGTGTTCCCTGTCGCTTGGCGTTCGGTCTCTGGCGGTTGGCGTGTCCCGTTGTGTGCGTTTTGCCGGCAGACTCGGTTCGCTCCGGTGTGTCCTTGCCGTTGCCTGCCGGTGTGGTTGCGGGCGGTCTGAGCGTGCGCTCTTGGCTGCCGTCTGTGCCGGGCGTAGCGGTGTTGCGGTAGCTTGTGTGCCGTTGACTGGCGACCGGCGCTGGGGCTCTTCGGGGTGGATGAGTACGTCGGCGGCTTGGTTTCGCCTGCGTGCTCCATCCGTTTTGCCGGCGTTAGCTGGCCTGGATGAGCCGCCGTTGCGTCGCTCTTGCGTCGCCCCTCTGGCGTTTTATCCCAATCCTTTTGCGTTCACTTTAGCTCCTCTGCCGCATCGGGGCGGGCGCCAATCAGTCCGTGCTGTGCGGCCGTGGATGTCACATTAGCCTCCGCCTGCTCGACCCACTTAAAGCCTCTCGCAAGTCTTTCCCCGGTCCCGGAACTCGTCTCCAGATCTCTCTCTAGTTACCAATCGACCGCTTTTCGTGCGCGGCGTTTCGCAATCTCATCAGGAAGGAGTTGGACCACGAATACCACAGCAGAAAATTTGACCGCCCAGAATATACACATCCGGGGTGACGCTGTTCGCTACCACCTTGACCGTCTCACGCTGAATGCTCACCTGACGTCACTGCTCGACGCTGCACACTTTCAACAGTCTCGCGGTGTGCCCGCGGGTGCGCCGGTTTATACGGTACTGCGCCGGCAGGCCACGGAGCAGCTGCGCAAGTATTGCGCCTGCTGGCGGCTGGATCCGTCGCTGGTTGAGGCGGAGATCCCGTCCGTTGGAGAACTTCGCCGCTTCACAGTACGCGCCGTACCAGTGGGGACAGTGCGCCGTGGGGGATGGCTGCTGACGCTCGGATTGGCCGCCCTGGCAATCTCGGTCGCTCTGAGTAGCGATTGAGCATCGGCGTCCGAGGGGAAGTGGAAATGACGACTCGGGCGCACATCTTATGGTGCTCGCCGCAGCCTCATTCCCGGCCACTGCCATTTCGGCTTCGCGGATTCATTGCTGAACTCCATCCGCTTCGCACACCAAAACAAACATTCTGGCCCACGCATGTCGGCGGCCGTGCCATGGAATTGGCCGGCCACCGACGCGAACCTTCTGGAGGTTTTCATTGATCACTCAGTTCAAAGGGCAGTACGAATTCCTCGATCCGGCGTACTACTGCCTGGCAGAGTTCGACGGCATGATCTACAACTCGGCGGAGGCGGCATTCCTGGCTGCGCAGTTCGATGCTCCCTATTTCCGGTCAATGTTCCGCAATCCGGTCCTTCCTATTTGGCGGGCTCGCGAACTGTCCAAGAAGCTCCAGAGGCGCCGTGATTGGACACCAGAGCTGTCGCTTGAAATCATGCGGCAGATCACTCTAGGTAAGTTTTCCCGCTCTCGGAATCTCCGCGCCCTGCTCCTAGCTACGTGCGACGAGCGGATCATCGCCGAGAACAACTGGCACGAACAGTTCTGGGGCTGCTGCATCTGTGATGCCCGACCTGGCAAGTACGGACGGAGATTCTCGTGCTTGGTGCCAGGCCATAATTACCTTGGGGAGATCCTGATGGCGGTGCGAGGCCAGCTTCAGATGGTGGCGCGCGCGGGGTGACGCGATGATGTTCGGGCTGGGTACGAACTTCAAATCGGCACGGAGGTCCTGCGTCATGAATCCGGAAGTAATGGGGGTATTCCCGTAACCTGCCACATCGGCGGTACTGATCGGTGCTCGAAAAAACGGTCATATTTCGAACGCTATGTCAGGCCCCTCTGCTCTTGGTTTTCACGGCTGACACACAATATAGCCATTCGCGCCGATCTCGGAACATGCAGAGAAGTAGGACATGAGCAACCAATAAAGTTGGACGAAGTGTGCAGAAGGCGGCTCGCCCGCAGCGGCAGTTGTGAAGGCTTCCTCGACCTGCGTTCGGCTCAACGACGACGTGACAATAAAGACCCGTTTGAACAGGTCTGGCGCGCTATGCACCTCCTGAATCTTCTCCTCAATTTCTAATCGTCCACCGCCTCGTATCATTCTCGGGATTGCGGTTATTGCCCCGTCGTTGCGATAGGGTGACTCCCAAGACGCATATTTGGCTGGCATCGCCTCAGAGGGTAGCGCCATGCGCCCGAGGTTCTTAATTGCCTGTCCAACTGAATCATGAAAGGCTGAAGCGCTGAGCGATCTCTCCCCATGCTTGGCGTGGTAGAAACTAACCATCACAGGACGTGTCGCCGTGCTGATACCGATAAAGTCTGCCCACTCGTCGCCAAGGTCGTCGCACAGCAGCACATCATCGTCGCGTGCGATATTGTCGACGATGGCCCGAAATACTGACGCATCACCAAATGCTTGTTGGCCAGCAGCAAATTCTCCTTTTTCGCTAGTCGTTTGGGCAAGCGGAGGCGCAGCTTGTAGATGGCGAAGAAAGTTCATGCCTCCGCCGAGGAGTGCCTCGTCCCGGTACAAGGAGCCATCGATGTATGCGAGCGCGAAATCGCTGAAGAGAACGGTAAAGAGGTTCTCGTGATCTAAATAGCGGGTGAGTGGCCTATGGTCGTGGTCGGTCCCAGCCGGAAAGGCTGTATCTTCAACGAAAACACTCGCCATTGAGGTAAGCGTGAAGCCTGGCAGCGAGATCCTCGTCTTGCCCACTTTAACTGAGCCGATTCGAGCTTGGTCGTCCGGGTGCACAATATGGTTCTTTGCCTGTTCAGGCTGTACGGGGAAGCTTCGGTCGAGTTCCTCGAGAATGTGATCGATTTCGACCTTTGTCATCTCGACGAAGCTACCTTGAGTCTGGCGAACAAGCCGGACGGTCCCTCCCTCTGTCTCATACAACACGCTGGCAAGACTCGGCACGTCTATAGCGACAAAAGTTGGCCTCACGCCACTGGGGATCGCAGACAGGTCGATCGGTCGCGCAAAGTTTCGGATAAATGCCGAAGTCTCTCCGCCGTCGGCGGCGAGTAAATCCATAACCTCACCGGACCAACGTACAATCTCCTCATAGCCGGCCCGGTCAGATCGAATAGAGATACGTCCCGTACTAGGTGTCGCCGAATAGGTGCCATCGGACCGCCGCACACTGTAGGCCTGCGGTGCAAAGCGGCTGGCGCTTGATGTCGCAACCGTATTTACGAGATCACTAGCCTCGAGCGTCTTGGAGCGCAGAGCGAATTTCGAGGTAGACATATTCTTAAGACGCAGCTTCTCGAAGACCGCATCATGTCGAGCGATGGCACGCTCGACCCGTTCGCTACCGACCTTGTCAAGATACTTGGACTTGAAAGACGACGGGAGATCGAGACCTGTTTTAAGAATGGCTACGAACTCGCCTTTCTCCACGATCAGCACGAATCCGAAGACACACTCAATGACTTCGGATTCTTGGGTGAGGAATGCGGGGGAACGCTCGAACGAAAAGCATATTGCAGAATATCTCGAGTTACCAAGCGCGACGCGATCGGCGCGGAATAAGTTCCTCGAGGGCGTGCTGGCATGTGACCTCAACGTCTTGAAAAGCGTGTCGATCGCGGCATTCGAGAGGCGTTTCTTGCGCCTGTAGAAATAGGCCGCACGGCTCACACTAAGATATTCGATCATGACTCCCTATCATTCTCGGGGGAAAAGCTATAATACGCTGCATCGACAAAAGGAATGGACCCAAAGTCACGTTACTGAGATGAGTCCCTTGAGTCGGCTTGTGTGCGGCGATGGGGGGATGCCCACTCTTACGGGTTGATTGAGCTCGGCGATCCTGGCCACGGCCTTCTGTTCCTCACGTGTCAGCGCAAACTCGGGTCGAGCTCCACCTGATACCCCGTTGCGAGTCGGTTCGTCTCGCTGGCCATTCCGATTACGGCCATCAACTCGTAGAGCATCTCGTCCGTCATGCCCCGCTTCCTGGCAGCAGCTGTGTGGGAGGCGATGCAGTATCCGCAGCCGTTCGAAACGCTGACAGCAATATAGAGCAGCTCCTTGGTGAGCGGGTCGAGCGCCCCGGCCGCATGATCTGCTTGAGGCTCTCCCGTGTGCGCCTAAACGTGGCAGGGTCGTTCGCAATGGCCTTCCAGAAGTTGTTTACCGCATCAACCTTGCGGGTCGTCATGATGTCGTCGTAGACAGCCCGAACCTCAGGGCTCGCGTACTCATACTCAATCAGCCGTATTGCACCCATTGGTAGCCTCCGGGACGATCATATCCGGAAAGGCCCTGATAGCAACTCGGTCCCGCGATTGCTCTCAAACTCCAATCTCGGAAGAAAGGAATTCACTGAATGTCGACCATCTTATGGTTCCGTATCATTGCAGCACTGGTCCTCGCCTGCCTTTTCGTCCGCCATGCTGTTGTCGCTTTCCGTGGTGCTCTTATCGCGGGCGCGGTTCTTGGCGCATGTGCAGGGGAAAGCTGGGCATTCCACCGGTATGGCTTTTGCCGGATGCCCAACATCATCTATTTGCTCATCCCTGCGGGGGTGATTCTGGCCTGTGTGCTTGTCTACCTGGCTTTCACGAATCTCCGCGGTTTCCTGCTTTTGGGCTCGATCCTCGCTGCACTCGCAGCCGCCGGTTGGGTGTTCAGCAGTCTAACGCCGTTTGCTGGCCTTCTCATGATTCTCTGGTTGATCTTGCGAGGCCCCCGCACAACTACCGGAGGATCTTTGTTCAAGGCTTTCGTGGTTCATTCCGGCGTCCCTGACATTTCCGTTGGAGAGGCCTACATGGCCTCGGAAGCAGACCTGATTTAAGCCAGTCCGAATCCGTCCACCAGCTTCCCCTGCGTCGATGGCAGGGGATTTGTTTTGCACTCAGCCCCGTGTCCCGGGGCTTTTTCTTGCGTCATTCCTGACGCGGAGGATTTACTGTGTCCACTTCGACCGTTCCCTCACCAACATTTGGCTATCTCTACCCGTCCACGTCACTCTCTGGTATTACCAACGCCTCGTCCCGTTGGGAAGTGTTGAAGGCATTTCTGGCCTCATCCGACGGCGCACTTGTCAGCCGCCTCCGGGAACTCCCCACTGGGCTCCTATTCATCACCTCCATCCCCGGGCAAAGTCATTCGGGAGCGATCTACTTCTACAGTTCGGTTCGACGGGCGTACTTCATGCTTGACTGGGCAGGCCGCGACGATGACTTCGAGGCAGAGGAGTTTGATGTCCTGGTCGAGGCCTTCTCGCTTGACCTCGCACTCGCTCCGGGCGCCTGCCCCGCTACCCGCCTCCGCTCCCGCCGTCATGGACGGGACAGACAACACCATCCGCGGAGAACAGGTGCGATGCGGCTCACCCTGCCGCTCGCCGGTCGAGCACAGCAGCAAGCGACATAAACACACTGCACCGAATGGAGGACAGCCGATGTCCACGCGCACGACGCTCACATCCGGGTGGGAACCGACAGCCTCCGCCCCGCGGCTTCTCTCGGTCGCCCCCGGATTGGCCAAGACGTATATGAAGCTCTTCGTGAATCGGCTGTCCTACTGCGAACAATCTCCTTACGGGGACCATCGCTACCACCGGCCCAAGCACCCGGAGCTCAAAACTCTCGCCGGGCGAAGAGCGGCCATGGAGATGCCCGGCCAGAAGTGGGGCAGCCTGCCCCACTCTGAGCGGACAAACGAGATTTACTTCGACCTGGTCAAGGAGCGTAAACTCCCCGGCCCGTACCGCAGCCTGACGGAGAAGATCATCGAGCAGCACCTCGCCGGGCAGGTAACCGTCAATCTGTATGCGATCAATCCGGAAACCCAGTGCTGCAAATGGGTCGCAATTGACGCAGACTACGAGACGGAGCAAGCGAAAAGAGACCTGGCAAAGCTGCGCAAAGAACTGCTGCTGGAGAACGTCTTCGCTGTTCAAGAGTATTCCCGGCGGGGCGGCCACTTGTGGATCTTCTGCAAGGAGCCGCTGCCAGCCTGGCAGTGTCGCCTTTTCGTCTACAACCTCGCACTTCGGCTGGGCGTGCCCATCAAGGGATCAGGGTTCTCGGAGGAGGGGATCGAAATCTTCCCGAAGCAAGATTCCCTTGCCCCGGGCGCGCTCGGCAATGGCATTCGTGCGCCGCTAGGCATCCATCGGAAGGACGACAACCGCTACTGGTTTGTGGACATCGGCTCGCTGACGCTCCAGGCTCAAATCGACGCGCTCTGTGCGCTTCCCAAGCTGTCAGTTGAACAGCTGAACGATCTCACGCACCACATGGTGCCCCCACCGCAATGGGAGATAGCGGACGATCCGCAGCTAGCTGAGACCGCGCGAAGCTTCGCCGGAAACGGCAACGAAGCGAGGAAGCCTTTCGATATTTACGAGCACGTATCGTTGGCGAACAAGCGGCCAGTTGGGGGGAAGGACTACTTCGTGCAGTGCCCATCTTGTCGTCTCGCCGGTCGCGACACGAGCAAAGATAACCTAGGCGTTGCGAAACCGCACGGTCCTCGACACGGCTACTACCACTGTCACGCTGGCTGCTCCACAGATGACATTCGAAATGCCTTCGGACATCCGCGCTCTCCGTACCTCAAGCGACGTTAGTAGATGTCTCCACCAATGTCGCTGAGTTGTGGAACCGGCCAGACTACATCGTCATCCAGTAATTGCCTCCGTCATTAGACTTCCCCCGGCCCTGCCTTCGGGCGCGGCTATTCTTTCGCCCGAACGCGGCGAGCCACCAACTCCACCATCAAACCAGCCGCCCGAAGGACGGCAGCAAGGACACCTTCTCATCATGGCAAAGAGCGTAAATCGCGTGACCCTGATTGGGCACCTGGGCAGAGACCCGCAACTGAAACACACCAGCGGCGGCACCGCCGTAGCCAACTTCACTTTGGCAACCAACGACCGCTACAAAGACAAGGACGGCAATTGGCAGGACCGCACCGAGTGGCACAACATCACCTGCTGGGCGCGCCTCGCCGAGATTGCCAGCGAATATCTCAAGAAGGGCCGGTCCGTCTACGTCGAGGGCAGCCAGCGCACGCATAGCTGGGACGATAAGCAGAGCGGGCAGAAGCGGTACCAGACCTACGTCAGCGCCACCGACCTGGTTCTGCTCGGGGGCGACCGCAGCGACGGTGCCAGCGGATCCCCGCGTGAGAGCGCCACCGACCAGAACTTCCCCGGCGACGAGCCCGAGTTTGCCAGCGCCGGAGCCAGCGAAGACCCCTTCGAATTCTAGGGGGCGGCTGGATCGCCCCGCCGCGCTTACCGCCCCCAACACACCTGCTGTGTTGGAGGCTTTTCTCTAACTCGAATCAGAAAAAGGAAGAAACTAGATGTCTTCTGAAAACACTCCCGCTCACAAGCACACCACTGACGAAATCAAAGCTCTTCTGGAGCTCCCTTTCCGTGCCGCCGAGATCACCTGGCGCGTTCTCGGGGATGGCGAGAAAACGGACGGTGAAGCCCGCATCATCCCGTATGCCTACCGCGCCGCGTACATGAGGCGTCTGGACGCACTGTTCGGTCCCGGAGGATGGACCCAATCTTTCTCCATGACGACGGTGAGCAACATTCAGCGCTCGAAGAAGGTCAACAAGGCGTACGCGATGATTACCACCGGCAAGATTCTCGTCACCAGCACCATCACGATCGAGGGTTTCGGCACCCGGTCCAGCACCGGCGAGGGATGGGCTGACGACGAGAACGGCACCACGCGCGCCCAGGCCCAGGCCTTTCGTCGCGCCTGCGCTGAGTTCGGTCTTGGCCGATACCTTCGGGAACTGGAGGGCTGGAATTGCAAGGTTCCGGTAAATGCGAAGGGCTATTTCAAGCGCCCGCACTTCTCGGTTCTGCCAGATTCTGCGATTCATCCTTCCGAACTCGCCGAGGCACAGGAAGCACGCTCTCGCACCGGGAAATCATCACGAAAGCCTGCCGCACCGGCGCCGGTTGCTTCGACCCGGGGTGGCAATCAACCACCCCGCACCGTGGCATCATCGCGGCAGACGGCGCCAGCGGCTGCGACCGCTACGCATGTATCTGGCTTTGCCCCGGGGGCACAGGCCGCTCAACAAACTGCAGGTGCCGACGCCATCGAAACCCAGCTCGCGGTGTTGCGAACCCCGGAAGTGAAGCAACGCCTCGCCGGCTACCTCGACCAGCTTTCTAAGCCATTGATCACGTCGGTTGTCACGGGCCTTTCCGAACTGTATGCGAACGGGCGCATGGCAGGAAATCTCGCTAACGATGTCTTCTTCAACCTGGACAGGGCCGTGGACTTGATCGATGGAATCAACAACATGGAACCCATGTTACCCAACGACAACACCTTGCCCAGCATCCTGCATTCCTACTCAGCGAAAGCTTTGTCCGATCTCCAGAGTTTCTGCGATCTCAAGGCTGTGAGCCGCACAGTCACCACCATCTACCAGGCGGAGCAGGAGCAGCAGCACGGCACCGCGGCTGCCTAATTTGTTCGCAGGAGCGTCGCCGCAACGACGCTCCTGTTCACATCACCACTTCTGCAGTACACGAACCTACTCGACTCTGAGGTACATCTCAATGTGCATACTGCTGCAGTTTCCCTCTCCCAACGATCCGCGTCCGGAGCCACCTGTTCCTTCCATGCGCATGCTGCGGCCGATCGAAGCGGCTCTAACCAATGCGGCATCGGTCCACGCTCTTCCATCTCCGGCCGAGCGCGCAAGGCTAGCCTTCTCCGTGCCCCAAGTGTTGCGCGTGACCGCGTAACCCAAATTCACCATCCCGCTGCCAGCTTTATCAATTGGCAGCGGTGCAGCGTTTGCCCGGAATTGAATAGACGATTCAAGCAGCTCGCAGAAAAATATGCAGCGAGCCGAGTTAGGGATTCCAGAGCCACTCAGTCCTGTTTGCCGGGCCGGCGCTTCGGCGCCAAATCTAGGAAGCGATTTCAACATTGTCGATTCAGCGGAATCGAAGGGACGCAAATAAAGCGTCGCTCCCTGAAGGTTGATAGTTCGGACTCTCGGCGAGCCAGTTCTCGGCGCTGCTATCGTGCACCGCGTGAGCATATAGCTGAAACCGGGAGACCAAGCGGTTCCAAGCAGTTATGAGGTCGCTGATACTCCTGAACCACGTGCATTCCAGGAACGTTAGCTTCGCCTCAATCCGTTCCTGCTCCGCAATGCAGTGTGTCGTATCAACACACTCTTTAAGGTATCCGACGACCGCGAAGTCCAGTTCCGAAGGAGTCGGCGTTCGAAGATATCCTCCAGCAGCTCTCTCGAAGTCCCACCCGCTCCAACGGTTAAAAGCCATTGTCCACAGCAGACGGCGACGCGTGACGTTAGCTCCTGTACGAAAGGTATCGAGACAAGACGCCACGAGCAGCCGATCTTTCATATCGCAAGGAGCAGCTAAAGGAACCGTTTGGATATAGGCATTCAATGCCGCCTCGGGAGCAACAACAAGAGCTTTACCTAGTGCCGACTGAAGCGCTTGATATGCGGACGGGTGGTCGTTGTAGATGCTCAGAAAGGTGAGCCAACCCGGGTCGTCCGCTTCCATCCGCAGAAGAAGCGTATCGAGCTCTTTCTCTTCATTGCCGGAGAACTTCTGAAGTCGCGGCACAGAGTGCAATGCCGTTTCGAGAGCTAGAAGCTGAAGACAGAGATTGCTGGTGGCGCTTGCGAGTTGAAATCGTTGCTCGACTGTGAGTGCTTCTGCGATTAATTGCGCAACTGCAACACTGTGAACATCCGTGGTGGCGCGCACAAGCGCTGCCTGATCGTGTCGAAACAAGTAACGCACAGCATGCACAATGAAAGGGTTCGGCATCATCAGGTGTTCTATGCGTCGCCACCGGTGAATCAGAGCTTTCCAGTCGGCCTTTGCTTCGGCATCTCGCAGCTCGGCAATCGCCATCTCTTCCACGCTCGCTCGACCTGCGACAATGTTCACACTCAGATGGCATTTGGTCTGGGACAGTAAAGTTGCCAGTTTGTCTGAGAGTTCCACGTTCCAGAGAAATTTCTTATCGAGTGCAAACCAAGTGGTGCTGTCCCAAGCGCATGACTCGATGATCACAATGAGTGTCACGAGACGAGCCAGTTTTGCATCGGATCCAGCGCTCCACCTCCGAAGCTGTTCGATTAACCATCGCAGCACTCCGATACCTCTTGCGAGGTCCCCTGATGGCAACGGGCCGTCGATTGGCGACCGTCTCGCGAAGAATGAGAACTCTTCCTGCAATGCGGTGTGGAAGCCATTGTTAATATCCCAGTCCATCAATGCCTGGATCGGATTAGTTTGGCTCTCCACAGCTTGAAGCAGGGTCGTGGGCACAATCAGTTGCCCCGGATCAGACGCAACGAGGATCGCATTGCGACATTCTTCAGTCGTCATGGGACCCTCCAGACCAAATGCTCGGGCGCGTCGAGTGTATTCCAGAGGTCCAAGAACACATCCATCACGGCCTGTCCGTTGTCGACTTGTTGCAAGATATGGTGTTCCATGCCTACGCCGTTAACAGACGTCCCGAGCGACCAGACGCGCGTCGCGCGATCAAGCGACCGTGGAAAAATCAGAAAGCGATCGTGAAAAGCCCAGCCCTTCGGGCCAAACTTCCTGCGGAACTCAAGCCGGAGACCTTCACAGTTGCTGCGCGCCTCCACGAAGGTACGCCGCTGGCAAGCGACAAAGTCCCCTGACGAAGATAGTCCTGGGGGCTCTTTCCCAGAGGACAACGCCCGGAGATCAACATTGCGATGACTGCAGAAGAACAGAGTCTGCAGTACGTCCTGAGCACTCAGGAATGGGTCCCAGAGCCAAGCCCCAGCCTCGCCATGCTCATTGATCAGGCGGCGAATATCTGAAAGTGCACGCATTCTCTCGCCAGCGCTCTCGCCTGCTTCCGTCGCGTATTGAAGGAAGCGGCGCTGTTCGGTGAGATGCGAGATCTCTTCTGTGTACATCCGTTGACGCGTGAACCCACCGTTCGAGTCAACGCATGGCGTTCCAACCATCATCGTGTGGTTGTCCACTATGCCGATCTTATGGGATGTCTCATTCCCTAGCGCATCTGTTATGACGAAGTCTCGCGTCGTGTTTGAACCGACGCCCATCCTGATCGGTATCGCCGAGATGAAGTTAAACTCTCCAGTTGCCGCGAGGAGCCCTGTGTTAGCTTCGTCCCAGACCGTCGCACGGTAGTGCCCCTCGTCCGACGCGAGCGGAATGTAAGTCTCTGGTCCGGTGGCTCTTACCGACGCAAATGCAGAAACGAATCCATCAGAGAAGCGCTCACACGTTGCCATGACGTCACGTGGAGAGGCTAGAGGATGCCAGCCTATCTTCAAAACAAGTCCACAATCTCCTCGCGGAGAGGCGAATTTGGCCGTCATCACCGTCACAGGAAGCTGCAACAGAATGTTTCCGAGTCGGTCTGAAAGCGCGCCCACACTGATCGGAACATGCTGATTCACTGCATCGGAAAGTTCTTGAAGGCGACTCGCTTCTTGGAAGAATGGCTGCAGTAACTCTTTCTTCGGATCGGCCCATTCAAAAACATACGACCCATTCCAGAAGTTGTTCTTGAGGACGCGATTGAGAGGTACTGCGTTCAGTCCGTCTGGTGGAACAAACTTCGAAGGAAGTTGTGTCATCAAGCCTAACTGCAGATCGTGTCCCGAGGCTCGCCATATCTGCCGAGTCGTGATTTCGGCGAGAAATGCTTCGAGCTGCTCGATCGGGCGACAGTAGCGGACGATTCCGAACTTCCACGCTTTGAGGGTCTTGAGCTTGATCGGAGTTTCACTGAGGAAGCGATATCCCTCAGTGGATTCCCCGGTTCGCTCCTCGGCCACGGCAACCGTAAGCACATTGATCGGGTCCTTGGCTCCTTCCGGGAAGGCGACGACTTCTGTCACCTCGAAGAACTTATAGAAACCGATCAGTCCGGGCGCAAGAATCTTCGACAGTTCCTCCGCACTCGCCTTTGTGCTTTTCGTTAGCGTTGTGGCTAAAGGCTGCATGCCCTATGTCCTCGTATCGCACCAAAACTCGTTCAATCCCAAGATCCTCGAACCTGCCCGGTTCCGGGCCTTGTGGTTCGGTTCGTTGCGTACCAGAGTTGTCTTCCCTTTGAGGATATCAACTGACGTCGGCCGTCGTCAGGTACCACACGCACACACCTCTCAGCACATAGTCTAAATTCTTCCACGAGGACACGCCTTGTTTGAAAGGTATTCGCCATGCCGCCCATTCTCATTTCTGCCTCTGTCCTCACGAGCGCTCGGGCGAGCCCTGACCTGGGCGCCCGGCGGCGCACGGGGCTACTCCTGAACCCTCACTTCGCAACGCCTCCGGCGTTGACGGCAGTCGCAACCTCCACGATGTTCCGCGTGGTCTCCTTCTCCCAGCCTGATGGCAGGCGCCATGTACACGCAGAACCGCTAATTCCCGCGGCACGCAACAGCTCTTGGCAGTCTGGAGGAAACCAGGTGCACTCCGACGATCCGGCATTTGCGAAGTTCACCGGCGGCACCGCCCCAATTCCTTTGTACGACGTACAGTCCGCATAGCGCGCTCTCAGCAGCAGCACAAAATCCAAGTAAATCGGAGGCCCATTGCGCCTTTCAGGTCGTCTAAAACTCGGATATTTTCCGCTTCCGCCCGCCGAGGGCGAGAAGATTCGCAACCTTCTTCATTTCGGCACGGAGCCAGCGAGCGTCATTGATCCCTGCGTTGGCACCGGTGCCGCATTGCAACAGGTCACCAGGGGCGGCAACCGCCGTCTGTACGGCATCGAGCTTGATGCTGCCCGCGCTGCAACGGCCGCTGCCGCGGGCATCACCACCGTTCATGGCAGCACCTTCGATACACACAGCAAGGTCGAGCGATTCTCGCTGCTCTATCTCAATCCGCCATACGACTCAGAGATTGGCACTCTCTCGAACCGCCGCATGGAGGAACTCTTCCTCGATCACACTTTCCGCTGGCTGCGAATCGGCGGCGTGCTCGTGCTCGTCATTCCGTTCGAACGCTTCAGAACCTGTGTCGATGTGTTGTCAGCGCACTTCGCAGACGTCCGGCCATATCTGCTCGCTGATCCTGAATCTCAGCGCTTCGGGCAGATTGTGGTCTTTGCCACCCGAAAGCGCGTGACCGGTTCAACGGTCCGTGACTC